>Ga0224722_1001272_pt1 | contig 14056 bp, 8 predicted proteins | sample Balambano_FR1_Me_FD_161646 | JGI IMG/M metagenome (GOLD analysis project Ga0224722, IMG submission 161646) | Freshwater sediment microbial communities from Lake Towuti, South Sulawesi, Indonesia - Balambano_FR1_MetaG | ecosystem: Environmental > Aquatic > Freshwater > Lake > Sediment | place... | reverse complement strand
CCGCCGTCAGCGATATTCGCATATTCGGCAACGGCAGCGGCAAAATGCCCGCCACACCCGCCAACCTCAAAGCCCGCCGCCACACCGACCAACGCGATGCGACCATCACCTGGGATGCCGTGCCGGGTGCGGTGGGTTATAATATTTTGTGGGGCATCGCGCCGGATAAATTGTACCAGACCTACCAGGTGTGGGCAGATGCGGGTGCTAAACTGGAATTGCGGGCATTGACCGTTGGCGTGGATTATTATTATGCCATTGAAGCTTTCAATGAGCATGGAGTGTCGAAGGTGAGTAAGGCGGAAAGCGAAGAACATTGACGGGAAGCACCAGGCGAAACAGGTTTTGGTATCGTTGGAGCGAGCAGGACAGAAGAGTACAGCCTTTACATTCGGGCTAAAAACGTTTTTGAAAAAGGAATGAAGCCGGTCAGAAAAAATGCGTTTCTAACCGACGGAGAAGGTAAGTTTGACCTTGACCTATTCGTAACGACTCTTCACTCAATTTACTAAATAAAAAACCAATGAAAGAAAAAGACATTTTGTATTTTAACACAGAAAAGGAGGAGAAAAATCCGATTTTTTTTCGCAGGTTCCCCGAATTGAACTTTAATGGACTCAAAATATTGGATTTTGGTTGTGGGCATGGTGCATTATCTATTGATTTGGCATTGAAGGGAGCAGCAGAAGTAACAGGAATTGACTTAAATTGTGATCTGGTTGATTTTGCAAATGAAAATTTAAAAACAAACTACGCCGGGTTAATGGATTGTATCGTTTTTAAATGTATGGATCTCAAAGACTTAGCGGATGATTATTTTGATATAATAATATCTAAAGCGTCTTTCGAGCATGTTATAGACTTAGATATTTTACTTGCTGTTATGAAAAACAAATTAAAAATGGGCGGAAAGATTGTATCCGGGTTTGGTCCGTTGTATAATAGTCCCTGGGGGGATCACAATAGGCTCCGTCACCAACTGCCCTGGACACACGTAATTTACGGCGAAAAATATTTTATCGAAAAATTAAATAGAAACCGGTCGGAAAAAATAAGTAATCTGCATGATCTGGGATTAAACGGCTATTCCTTAAACAAATATCAGCACATTTTTAATACCGTAGAGGAATTGGTTGTTGTTGATTTTAGAACTAATGTAAGCCATAAGTTTGCGATGCGATTTTTTAACTTGTTTACCTATATACCGTTTTTAAAAGAATTCTTCACCTACAACATTTATTGTGTTTTGTGCCGTAGGCCTAAAAAAACAGGTGTGTAAAATTGTATTATTAAAATTGCCCGAATCTATTGCCTGCCCCATTTTGACTAATCTGGTGACTCCAAAGTCATCAGATTAGTCAAAATGGGGCGGCAACCGCTATTCACATTATTTATTTACTCCATTGCGATGTTTTAAAGTAGAAGGTGCTACGCCTAAATTCTGATCTAACAGAACGGCGGGCGCAGCGGCGGCAATACCAATTTTAATCATTGCAAGGTGGTGAACGGCGTGGTCATAAGCAAACATCAATTCCCGACCAACGGATGATAAGAGCTCCGGGCGCTGTTCGGTCTGAATGGAAAAATCACCCCGCACCTGCAAACGCTGTTGTTCCGACACTTGTTCGATCTGTTCTGCCACCTGATAAAAGGCTTGTTTTACAAATTCTACATCCGTTTCCGCCTGCAGATTGCGCTCACGCCGGGCGTAATCTACCGTGCCGTCGGCAATACCCCGCAACAAGCAAAGATAAAAATCCAAAATATGCCGAAAATGCTGCCCGATGGACGAACCGCGAAACACCTCGAGCGGCTGCGCGTAAATTTGATTGTCCAGTGTTTTCAGCAAATCGGTCATTTGTTGAATGATCTGCTGGTTTCCTTCCCTGCAATTCATAAAGTATTGATTAATGGTGCGATGGTGTCAGGGTGTTAGAGTGCGGTGGTGTTAGAGTATCCGGCATCCACAGTATCCGGTATCGAGCATCCATAGCATCCAATTCAAAAATAAATCTCCCCGCGATTGGCTTTCAGCGTATTCAACAACAGCGACACCACCGTCATCTGCCCCACTCCACCGGGAACGGGCGTGATGTAACTCGCTTTGGGCGCAACGCTTTCAAAATGCACATCGCCGTGCAGGGTGTAGCCTTTGGGGTTGGCAGAGTCTTCGACCCGATTGATGCCTACGTCAATTACCACCGCGCCTTCTTTCACCATATCGCCGGTGATCAAATCGGCAATACCGATGGCTACGATGAGAATATCGGCTTTGGTTGTGTGCGCGGCTAAATTTTTGGTGCGGCTGTGGCAAATCGTAACGGTGGCGTTGCCGGGATTGGCTTTGCGCGACAGCAAAATGCTGATGGGTGTGCCGACGATGTTGCTACGACCCACTACCACCACTTCTTTTCCATCCGTCGGGATGTGGTAGCGGCGCAACATCTCTACAATGCCAAACGGCGTGGCGGGCAGATATGCAGGCAGTCCCTGCGCCATGCGCCCGATGTTGATGGGGTGAAAGCCGTCCACATCTTTACGCGGGTCAATTGTCAGCGTGATTTTTTCCTCCCGGATGTGACGTGGCAGAGGTAGTTGTACAATAAATCCATCAATTTCCGGATTTTTATTCAATTCCTGCACAATTTCCAGTAGCTCGGTTTCCGTTACAGTTGCAGGTTTTTTTATAAGGGTAGAATGGAAGCCCACTTCCTCGCAGGATTTGACTTTGTTGCGTACATACACCTGACTGGCAGGGTCTTCGCCCACCAGCACCGCGGCGAGGTGCGGTTTTTTGCCACCGGCAGCGTAAATGCGGCTCACCTCTTCGGCGAGTTCGGTTTTAATGGTCTTGGCTAAGGTTTTACCGTCAAGTATAATCATGTAAGGGCTGCGTTTTTTTAATTAGTTGGCAAAGATACAATTTATCCGGGGAGTAAAACTGTCGGTAAGTGTACATTTGGATGCCAGCTTCGCGGTACGGTGAACGCCGGATGTTATTGCACCATAACCCCAAAACACCATAACACCGTCGCACCGATTACCAAATGTTAAAATTTTTAATTTCTATCGAAAAGAAGTAGCCAAGTTGTAGCAATTTTTGTTAGATTTGCCATCGCTTATACAATCATAATTCAACACCCTCGCAAGACGACCTGCAACGTAATTCCTGAACGACCGGCTTTTACACAAAAGCGGTTGCTGGCAAAATCCCTGTAATCCTGATCGAACATACAAAGAGCAAGCAACTACCCTGTTGATTCCAATTCCCGCTTTGAAAGCAATTAACATCCTGCTAGATGAATGTCGGCTTCGTGATGCATCCCAGGCGCGGTGCAGCTGCGTTAAACTCAGCGTCTGTTATGAAAATGCTTTTTACAAACCTAAGAAAAACAATGTTCAGATGGCGATTACTCTACGTATGAAAGTGCTGCTGCTGGTGGCAGCAGGGTGGTGGAGTGTGCTGACCGTGCAGGCGCAGGATTACCTGATTACCAGAGATTCCATTCGCGACTGCGATGGCTTCTTCCTCGACAGTGGCGGCAATGGCGGCAACTACCAACCCAACGAAAATTACACGACCACCATCTGCCCGGATGCCACCACCGGCACCCACGTGCAACTGGTTTTTTCCGGGGTAGATGTGCTTCCCGGTGACTCGCTCTGCTTTTTTGACGGCAGAAACCGCAGCGCACCCTCACTGGCTTGTATCCAGGATTTCGATTACACGGGTGCGTTCATTATTCAGGCTACGGCAGCTAATCCGAGCGGTTGTATTACGGTTGTTTTTAAATCAAATGCAGTCGGGCAAGGCAAAGGTTGGAATGCCGATATCAACTGTGTGCAAGCCTGCCAAACCATTCAGGCCGAACTGACGACCACCGACCCGGCAGTAGCACCGCCTGATACCGGCTGGATTGACGTGTGCCTCGGTGAGCGCATCACCTTTGGCGCACAGGGGCGCTACCCGCAAAACAATACGCTGTACCCACACTCCGACGCTACGTCCACCTTCACCTGGAATTTCGGCGATGGCACCGAGGCAGTCGGACCCAACGTGACCAAAGCCTTCAACCGCTCCGGCGGCTACCTGGTGCAACTGACCATCAAAGATAGTCGCGGCTGTACGAATACGAATTTCATTAACCAACGGGTGCGGGTCTCCGTGAAACCCACGTTTGCAGTGGGCGACAGCCTGCCCAGCGAAATTTGTACCGGCGATACGGTGAGTTTCAACGCCATCGTCAACGAAATTAACCGCAATTACTCGCTTTCTACGCTCTCCGGCGACGGCAGTTTCCAAACCGGTGGCGCACGTGCGGACTCGCTGGCACTGCCCGACGGTACGGGTACGGCGTACGAAACGGTATTGAAATTCAGCAATTTTTCCCCCGGTCAGGTTTTAAATGATATCAACGATCTGCGCGGTATCTGTGTCAACATGGAACACACCTGGCTGCGCGATTTGGAAATCGAAATTGCGTGTCCGAACGGGCAATCCATCATTCTGCACAATTTTGGCGGACGCGCCGGGGCGGAGGTTTTTCTCGGCGAACCCATCGATTTTGACGGCACCAATCCTACACCTGGCAAGGGTTTTGACTACTGCTGGACGATGGATGCCAAAAACGGTACCTGGCTCGAATACGCTAATGCCAACACGCCGCGCACCCTGCCGGCAGGTGATTACAAACCGTTTGAGTCGTTCGACGGCTTGAAAGGCTGCCCTTTGAACGGCGAATGGAAAATACGGGTGCAGGATTTGTGGGCAATTGACAACGGTTTCATTTTTTCCTGGGGCATTGATTTTGATCCAAGTTTATTTCCACAATTGGAAAAATTTAAAAACCAGATCGTAGATTACACCTGGGAAAATAATCCTTCGATTTTTAATTTTACCAAAACCGCCGTTGACGGTGCGCCGCGCAACGCCGGTACTGCCAGCTACGTGTTTAAAATCACCGACGACTTCGGCTGCGTGTACGATACCACGCTCAACGTAGCCGTGCTACCTCCTACGCACCCGCGCTGCCGCGATTGCGAGCAAATTCTGACCCCCGGCAGAGATACAGCGGTTTGTGACGTGCAAAGCATCCCGTTCAATGTAGCAAATGCCAATTTTCAATCGCAAACTTCGGTATTGTTTGAAGCAACACCCAACTATCGCTTTGGTGCCACTTCTCACAACGCCAGCAAGCCATACGACGCTCCGGTGAATGTATCAGGCATTTTTCCGCTCACCGTCACCAACGTGACGCAGCAGATTGAATCGGTCTGTTTTGATTTGGAAACCGACTGGCTGGACGACATTGAAGTGTATCTCGTATCACCCAACGGCAAAGTGTTAGAACTTACCACCCGCAACGGCGGCGATTCGGATTTTTATAAAAATACTTGTTTTTCACCAAGTTCCAATAACCCGATCACCAGCGGACAACCACCCTTCACTGGCACCTACCGCCCCGAAGGCAACTGGTCGAATCTGAACGGCTCCCCGATTGCCGGGGAATGGAAACTGCGCGTAGTGGATGTGAGCGGACCGGAGGAGCTGAGCATTCTAAAATCCTGGACGATCCGATTCCGCTCGACCAACGCCGTGCAATACACCTGGACTCCTTCCACGGATTTGTCTTGCGCCAATTGTCCGAATCCCACGGCGCGCCCCGCTACCTCTCGCGATTATGTGGTGACCGCCAAAGACAATTACAACTGTACGTCCAAAGATACCGTCAGCATCAGCGTGGTGCGCAACGCCCCGGCTCCGCAAGTGACCTGCGGGCTGACGGCGGATAGCTCCGGTTTGAAATTTGACTGGAAGCCCATCAGTGGCTTTACGGCATTTGAAGTGAATGTGACCAACAACGGCGTTTCCTCAGGCTGGCAGGGTCCGGTGAATGATGTGAAATACCTCCTGTCGGGTTTGACAAATAACGATACCGTCAAAGTGGATGTGCGCGCCTTTACCGGTAATGCGCCCTTGAATTGTACCATCGAAACCGGCACGGCGACCTGCGCCTTCATCATCTGTAAACTGGATGTGAATGTAGATGCAGCTTCCGTTACGCCGGTGGATTGTTATGGTGGCAATACGGGTTCTGCCACGGTCTCGATTGCCAATGGACTGGCACCTTACAAATACCTGTGGAATGACCCCCTGAAGCAAGTAGCCGACAAAGCCGTGCTGTTAAAAGCAGGCAGCTACCAGGTAACCGTCACCGACCAGAATGAGTGCCTCGGCGTTGCAAAAGTAACCATTCCACAACCGGATTCTATTAAAATTCAGCCCCAAGTGACCAACGCGCTCTGTGTGGGCGAATCGAGCGGCAGCATCCTCGCCAATGTGACCGGAGGCAAGGGGAGTTACACCTACGCCTGGAGCGACGGACAAAGCGGCAACCGGGCGACTAATTTGGCAGTGGGTTCCTACACCCTAAGTGTCACCGATGCAAACGGCTGTCTGGTACAACAGCTCATCGCCATTGACGAGCCCGACACAGCACTCACGGTTGCCATTACGCAGGCGTTCCAGGGTTGCAGCGGCGGCAAAGATAATCGGGCAATCGCACTGGCGCGGGGTGGCACGGGCACCACCTACACCTACGCCTGGAGCGACGGCAAAACCGGCACAAGCGTGGGCAACCTGGATTCCATCAGTTACACCGTCACCGTCACGGATGCCAATGGCTGTAGGGCGACCAATGAACTGGTAATGAAAGACTTACTGCCGATTGATGCCAAAATTATACAAAAACCGCCCACTTGTAACAACGCCAAAGACGGCGCGCTCGGCGTGAATATCGTCACCGGTGGCGTGGGCAAAGTGGAAGCCGATTACACGTTCCGCTGGAATACCGGGCAGACGGGCAACGCCATCAAAGACCTCGCCGGAGGTGCTACGTACACGGTCACCATCACCGATGCGCAGGGCTGTACGGGCATTGCCACCCGCAGCCTGGAGCAGCCCGAAGCCGTAGCCTTTGAAATACAAGCAAAAGATGCCCGTTGTTTTGGCAACCTCGATGGAACGGCTACCGTTGTGAATCCGCGCGGACAAGGTACAACGTTCCGTTATCTTTGGGATCAAGCCGCCAAAGGGCAAACCAACAGCACAGCAACCAACCTCGCGGCAGGCAGCTACACGGTGACCATCACCGATGAAAAAGGTTGTACGAATACCGGCACAGCGCGTATCGGGCAGCCTACGAGAGTGGAAAGCAGCTTCCAGGTAACGAATAATTTGTGCTTTGGTGATAACAAAGGCGCGATTTTAGCGAAAGCCAGCGGCGGCATCGCCGGTTACCAGTACGCCTGGTCGAATGGTAAAAATCTTGCTAAAAATGACAGCCTGACGGCGGGGGTTTATCGGGTTAGCATCACGGATATGAATGGGTGCGTTCGTACCGATTCCGTGCGGGTGGTACAACCTGATGAACTGAAGGCGCAACTGGATTTGAAAGACCCGTCCTGCGCTGCCGGTCGCGATGGTAGCATTAAAATCATCCCGAATGGCGGCACCTCGCCGTACCAGTTTAGTCTGGATAATAAAAACTTCAATACTACCAGTACCATGATTGGTTTGAAAGCCAATTCTTACAACATTTATGTAAAAGACCGTAATAATTGTACCTATTTTGAAAAAGTAGAAATCAACAACCCGCCCCGCTTTACGGTGGATGCCGGAGACATGAATTACACGATTCGCCTGGGCGATAGTTTGGAATTAACTGCCACCTCCCAGAACGGCGTGGGTACGGTCTCTTACGTATGGTCAGCTCCGTACGACAGCACTTTGAGCTGCTCGGAATGCGCGACTGTACTGGCAAAACCCACCGATATGATTATTTACGAGGTGTACGCCATTGATGAAAACGGCTGCGAAGCCACCGACAAAACCATCGTCATCGTGCGCAAGGAGCGGGAAATCGCCGTTGCTACCGGCTTCACACCCAACGCCGACGGCATGAACGACCTGCTGATGGTACACGGCTTGCCCGGCACCCGCATCAAAAAAATGGAGGTGTACGACCGCTGGGGCGAACTCCTCTATACCTTTGGCGATTTCATGGTGAACGACTCCAAAATGGGCTGGGATGGCACCTTCCGCGGTGCACCCGCCAGCCCCGGCGTGTACATCTGGTACCTGGAAGTAGAATTTGTAGATGGTATGACGCAAAGTTTCAAAGGACAAACGACACTCATTCGCTAATTGGGTGATGGGGAAATAGGTTGATGGGGTGATTCCCCGTTTTACTCATTCCCCTATCCCCCATTCCCCTATCATCCTTTAATTCATTACAATTATGAAATCTATTTCTACCATTATAATCTTCAGCTTTTTTATTATACAAATAGCCAGTGCGCAAGACCCCCGGTTCGCACAGTTTTACGCCTCGCCGATGAATTTGAATCCGGCGATGACGGGTGTATATGAAGGGCAGTTTCGGTTTGTTGCCAACTATCGGGAACTGTACAGCAGTGTGTTGGGCAGCCAGGCGTTTCGCACCGTTTCGGCGGGTTTTGATACACGCCAGCGGGTGTCGCGGGGCAATTTTGTAGGTTTGGGCTTGAATCTGATGCGCGATGCCGCCGGACTCTCCAATTTCAATCGCCACAGTGCTGCCGTCAGTGCCTCGTTTATGAAACAGTTGGGCGGCGGACGCTACTCCGTGAATGACCAGTATCTGATTGCCGGGGCACAGGTGGGTTTTGGGCAACAGGGGCTAAATTGGAACAAGTTATGGTTTAGCAATCAATATGATGTGAATAGCGGCGCAGTGAATTATGATAATCCGACGGGCGAGAGTTTTGTGGGCGAGAATTCTAAAGTGTACCTGGATTTTAATGCGGGAGTGTTGTGGTACGCACTGTTTGAAGAGAACCAGAGTATTTATTTCGGCGGTGCTTTTTATCATTTGAATGCTCCCAATATTTCTTTTTTGAATCAGGAAGCTGAACTGCCGAGAAGATGGGTAGTACACGGCGGCGGGGAGTTGCCGTTGACAAAACAACTGAGCCTGCTGCCTGCCGCTGCCGTGATGGGACAAAACAAGTCTATGAGTGTAACAACGGGTGCCAACTTTCGCTTCACCAACCGCGAGTGGAAAGAACTTGCCCTGCGCGCAGGTGGCTGGGTACACGTAGTGAACCGCCTCGACAGCGGCTTTTCGATGGATGCCATCACCGCTACGGCTATTTTGGAACTGGAACGCTGGAATCTCGGTTTTAGCTACGATATGACTACTTCTGATCTGACCCAGGCAAACAACGGGCGCGGTGCATTTGAAGTGTCTCTGATTTATACCCAACCAGCTAAAAGCCGGGTGCGGGTGAATTGTCCGAATTTCTAGCTATTTAGACGTGTCGGGTTTTAATTTTAGCAGAATTTAGACAGGGTTGCCCCAAAAAAAACAATGCGTCGCACCGCTGTTCTTGCTTGTTGAGGAGTGACGCATTGTGCTGCCAGATGGTCGGCTGCCTGCTTTCTAAGGCTCTTCCCGCACGTCTTTTTCTTTTTCCACTGCCGTTTGCGGGCGATTGCCGGCGTTTCGTATAGAGATGAGTTTTTTCAACAAATCGAACCAAAATGGCGCGCCGAGCGAAATGGCGAGCGCAGTGACGATCCAGCCAAACACTTTTTGGATCACCAGCCAGGGCGTTGCGTCCGCTTCTCTTTTACGAATCACTTCCGGCGTGTCTTCCTGGTCGTGAAAGCCGAAGATAAGGTAACGGGAATCGGCATCCCAACCTAAACCAATGGGCGAGGGAACGGTTTTAATCTGATCTATGATATATTCATCCACCAGTTTGCGATAAGCGGCGGCTCTGAGGGTATCTTCCATTACTTTTATTTGCTTTGCGCTGTCGAGGTATAGCGTGGCGCGGTCGTTTTCAGCAAAATCTTCCGCCAGGGTGAGCAATTCGCGCCGCGCCGAGGGGTTACTGGTCAAATTGCTGTAAATTTTAAACGTATCGGCATCAAATGCAAAAGCAATCAACAAACCGATGACAATCAAACTCCACTGAATGCCGCGTTTGTACCAGTCGGTGGCGCGGTCCATGATTTCGTCGTATTGTTGCCGGAAGGCTTTTTTAGCGGTAGCAACCAAGTCTTCCTTAATCGCCGTTTCTTCTCCATTTATAATGGAACGCTCGCCTGGCACGGGCACCGCCGGGCTTTGCCGGTGAATAATCATCAGTTGTTTGCGCAGGTCTTCCTGCTCCATACTTTGCAACAGCGCGGGCTGGGTGGTAGCCTGCGGTACAAATTCGATACTGCGCTCGCCGGTTTCCGGCGGCGGTGCCGCCACCTGTTTGTCTTTTTCGAGCATTTCCTGGATGATGGAAGTCACCTGATCGGCAGAAAGGTATGAAGGCAGTTGTTTCAAGCCCAGGTAGCGGTCGCTATATTTGCGATAGACCTTGCTGTTTTCAACTTTGCGGCGGAATTCGACAAACGCTTTTTCCTTAGCTCCACGGGTCAGGGGCGAGTTGTTTTCCACCTCCAGCAGTTTAGCCAGGGCTTTGAGCAGCATTTTGCCGCGCAAGGAGGTGAGGGATGCCCATAATTCCTGTAAAATGGTAGCTAACAAGCTCACCAGCAGATAAACAAAAACTATCCCGATGATGATTTCTAAGGTTTCCATGGTTGTTCGTTTTTGGTGTCTGAATAAAAAACGGCAAAAGATAGTATTTTTTGGTTACATCAGTGATTTGTTGGCAGTCTTTTGTTTGTTGCTTATCTTAGATCCTGGATACTAGATGCTGGATGCGAATTGTTGACAGTACCGTGAGTACCTGTTAACCGATAACCCAGTAACCCGTACACAAAACAAGTGCCCAATTAACAATTCACAATTTTTCATGATACAAATCCTCGATTTACAATTTTTAAACCATTCGGATACGATTGCGGCTTTTCTAATAGAAACCAACGCCGGTCCGATTTTGGTGGAAACGGGTCCTTACTCGACGTTTGAACAGTTGCAAAAATTGTTACTAGAAAAAGGGTATCAAATCTCGGATGTCAAACACGTTTTCATCACCCACATTCACCTGGATCATGCCGGAGCGGCGTGGGCATTTGCCCAAACAGGCGCAACGGTGTACGTGCATCCGTTTGGGCGGCGGCATTTGCACCAGCCGGAAAAACTCTGGAACTCGGCAAAAATGATCTATCAGAATCAGATGGAATACCTCTGGGGCGAGATGCAGGGCATTGCGGCAGATCGGCTGCGCGCTGTTGAACACGGTGAAAAAATCCGCATCTGCGAGGTAGAAATCATCGGTTGGCACACGCCGGGTCACGCGGTGCATCACGTGGCGTGGCAGGTGGGCGATGCGCTGTTTTGTGGCGATGTGGGAGGAGTGCGCATTGGCAAGGGCATGGTGGTACCGCCCTGCCCGCCGCCGGATATCAACGTAGAGGATTGGCAACAATCCATTGACTTAATGCGGAATTTGAATCCTAAAACATTGTATCTCACGCATTACGGGGCTTTTACCGATGTGGAAAATCATTTGAACGATTTGGAAAAACGCTTGCTGGAACGCGCCGCGTGGATCAAACCTTATTTTGAACAGCAAGCTGATCCACAAATTATTACACCTTTGTTTCAAGAATACGTGCAAGCTGAACTGGCGGAAAGCGGGATTACGGGCGAGGAGCAACTCTTGCAGTACGAAAATGCCAATCCGTCGTGGATGAGTGTGGCAGGGCTACTGCGCTACTGGCAGAAGAAGGAAGGATAAGGATGGAATAACTTTTACGCAAAGTCGTCAGGGCGCAATAAAAAAACTGCGGCTTTGCGACTTTGCGTGAAAAATTTCAAGAGCCAGGTACGATGCGTTTGCCAGCCTCCAGTATCTTTTGAAGGAGTAAAATATCGGGCAGTGCCGTTTCTACTTTTTCGAGTGCTTTCAATTCGGTAGCTTCGGTTGTAGGCAACTCATCGGAAGAGGGCGTAGCAGCTTTCGGGGTTACGGTGTTCAGAAAAACGTAGGAACCCAGGCTCAACATCGCCAGGCACATCACAACAACAAATCGGGTGGACTTTCTCATTACAGTTTAATTTTACCAGGTATTTGGTCAGATAAAGATAGGGGCTTTTCTACAAAATTGCCAGTTTTTACGACCAACGCGCCTGTTTTTCAGACAAATTTTGGTGATTTCCTGTTTATAGACGGATGAAAATTTTAAAAGGTTGCAAAATTTCAGATTTTTTTATCAAATTATCAAAGAATTCGATAGCAACATTTCAAACCCGGCTAAGAAATCAGACCAAAAACTGATTTTTCGGTATCGCCGCAATCAACTTTTGCGTGTATCCCGACTGTGGATTTTCATAAATTGCATCTGCTGCGCCCGCTTCCACAATCTTTCCGGCGTGCATCACCAGCATCCGGTCGCTCATCTGCTTGACCACCGACAAATCGTGGGAGATAAAAATATACGTCAGTTGTTGTTTTTCGCGCAATTTCATTAGCAAATTCAACACTTGCGCCTGCACCGACACATCGAGCGACGACACCGCTTCATCGCAAATGATAAACTTCGGCTCCACCGCCAGTGCCCGCGCAATGCAAATGCGCTGCCGCTGCCCGCCGGAAAACTCGTGCGGATAGCGTTGCAGATGCCCCTCGTCCAAACCGACGGTTTGTAGCAATTCCACGGCACGGTCGCGGCGTTCGCGCTCGTTCGCACCGATGCGGTGTACCTGCATGGGTTCGATAATCGCACTGCCAATGGTGAGGCGCGGATTCAAAGAAGAATAAGGATCTTGAAAAATGATTTGCATTTCCCGGCGGAAGCGGCGCATTTCGGCAGCAGGGAGGGTGGCAAGGTCTTTATTTTCAACCAGTACGGTTCCTTCCGTCGGCGGAATGAGGTGCAAAATCGAACGCCCCAGAGTGGTTTTTCCGCTGCCCGATTCGCCCACCAAACCCAGCGTTTCGCCGGGATGAACCTGAAAACTCACCCCATCTACCGCTTTGACGTATTCCAGGGTTTTACCCAAAAAGTTCTTTTTTGCCGGAAACCAGGTTTTTAAATTTTTAACCTCTACCAAGGGCGGCTGCTGTTGCAATTGTTGTAAACGTTCAGCGGTTTCGGCAGGTTTTACTTTCCAGTTTTCAATGGTTTGTACAAAATCGGTTGTTTCGGGTTGTAAAAAATCGGCTACCAAAGGCAGGCGTTTCAAGCGATACTCCAGCGAGGGGCGGCACGCCAGCAAGCCCCGCGTGTAGGGGTGCTGCGGGTTTTGAAACAACTCCGATACCCTACCCTGCTCCACGATTTTGCCCCGGTGCATCACCAGCACGCGGTCGGCAACTTCAGCAATGACTCCTAAATCATGGGTAATGAATAACATAGACATTTTAAATTCCTGCTGGAGTTGGCGCATCAATTTCAAAATCGTCTGTTGTACCGATACATCCAGTGCCGTCGTGGGTTCGTCTGCCAGCAGGAGACGCGGCTGGCACGACATTGCCATGGCAATCATCACCCGCTGTTGTTGTCCGCCGGAAATACGGTGCGGATAAGTATCGTAAATACGTTGAGGATCAGGCAGTTGTACTTTTACAAACAATTCCAGGGTAGCATTTTTCGCTGCTTTTGCGTCCATTTTGCGGTGCAAGCAAAACGCTTCCGCCACCTGGTCACCGCATCTGAAAACGGGATTCAGCGAAGTCATCGGCTCCTGAAAAATCATTGCCAGTTCATTACCCCGATACATTCGAATTTGATTTTCAGGCAGTTGTAACAAGTTAACCGATTCACCCCTTTTGTTGTGAAATAAAATTTTACCGGTGAGTTGCGCCGCCGGGGGCAACAAACCCATCACTGATAATGCCGTGACCGACTTGCCGGAACCCGACTCGCCCACGATGCCCAGGGTTTCGCCTTCATACAAATCAAAACTCACTCCGTCCACCGCCTGCACGACTTGCTCGTCAGTGTGGAAAGAAATGTTCAAGTCTTTGATTTCCAAAAGTTTATTTTGCATCGCTTTGCTTATGGGTGATGGGGGAATAGGACACACCAAGCATTCCCCTATCC
>Ga0224722_1001270_pt1 | contig 14085 bp, 8 predicted proteins | sample Balambano_FR1_Me_FD_161646 | JGI IMG/M metagenome (GOLD analysis project Ga0224722, IMG submission 161646) | Freshwater sediment microbial communities from Lake Towuti, South Sulawesi, Indonesia - Balambano_FR1_MetaG | ecosystem: Environmental > Aquatic > Freshwater > Lake > Sediment | place... | reverse complement strand
GTTGGGAACTGACCGGGCTTTTGATGACAGGAGCCGAGGCGATGGGGGAACTGGCGGGGTACGTCCTTCGGGTACAGGAGTGTGCTGTCCCATTTGGCTTACAGGTGGCTCCTCGTGAGGATCCAGTGGAAGCCGTGCATCGAGCAACCCAACTTTCAGAACTGCGGCAGAGGTTCGGGTATTCGGTAGAACTGCGTCTGATGCCACAAGGGAGGTCGTTTCCAGCACGTACCGTCTGGCAGACAGCCTACAGTCTGGGTTTTATCTGGGGCGATATGGACTTATTCCACTGGCATGATTCGGTTTCTGGGCAACGTCTATTCAGTCTATCTACCGTGGGACATCCGGGGTACTTCCTCCCGGAGCGTGCCGCCGAAGGGGAGGGAACACAAGGGATTGCGCTTTCGTTTGCCCTCCCGCACAACCCTGACCCCCTTGCGACCTATGACCGTATGGGGATAGCACTGGCGCACTTCCGCAAGCAGTTAGGCGGCTTTCCACGTACCCCTACTGGCTTAGAGTTAGATGCCGACCAACTCTGGTCCGACCGTGACCTTCTCGCGATTGCCGTGCAGGAGATGTCCCGCGCCGGACTCCCCCCCGGTTCCCCCGAAGCCCTGAAGGTGTTCTAAAGTCCGGCAAACTCCATGATTGACCAACTATCCGACAGACCAAACAAACGATTGAAGTTGTGCCATGGAGACATTGACGCTACACGATTGGGTGTGGTACGATGAAAGACCCAATGACGGGGAGGTTTGCGGCGACGCTCCCCGGCGGTGGCACGGACGCTACGCCTGCGATGCCGTATCCACGTCGTCTCCCCGTAGACCTTTTGAGGAGTGTTTCGTGCCACAATCCAACGGCAAAATCGGACTCTATGACCCGCAATTTGAGCATGACTCTTGCGGTGTTGGCTTCGTCGCGCATATCAGGGGAACCCGCTCCCATGATATTGTTGAGATGGGATTGCAAATCCTTGATAACTTAGAGCATCGCGGTGCGTGTGGCTGTGACCCGGAAACCGGGGACGGAGCCGGTATCCTGCTACAAATCCCCGATGAGTTTCTGCGGCGTGAATGTGCTTCCCTCGGATTTGCTCTGCCCCCTGCCGGAGAGTATGGCGTGGGAATGGTCTTTATGCCCAAAGACGATGACTCGCGGCGACTCTGCCGTGAGATTGTCGAGCGAACCACCCGACGCGAAGGGCAGGAGTTTCTGGGCTGGCGCACTGTCCCCGTCAATAGCACCAAAATCGGACGGCAAGCCAAAGAGGTCGAACCGTTTATCGCACAGTTTTTTATTCGCAAGGCGCGAACGGTTCCCGATATTGTTGCCTTTCAGCGCAAACTGCTCGTCATTCGCAAGACGATTGAGCGGGAAGTGGATGAAGCCACGGGTATTCCCGACTCGAAGCATTTCTATATCCCTAGCCTTTCCGCACGAACCATTATCTACAAAGGCTTGCTTCTGCCCGGTCAGATGCGGGAATACTATCGTGACCTGACCGATACGGCGGTGATTTCTGCGATTGCTCTGGTACACCAACGCTTTTCTACCAATACGTTCCCCTCCTGGCCCCTTGCCCACCCGTACCGCTATATCGCCCACAACGGCGAAATTAACACGGTGCGTGGCAACCGGAACTGGATGAAGGCACGCGAAGCCGGACTCATCTCCAACATCTTGGGGCGCGATTTACAAAAGTTGTTCCCCTTAGTAGACCCTGAGGCTTCTGACTCCGCGTCGCTAGACCAAGCCTTAGAACTGTTGGTCGCTGGGGGACGTTCGCTCGCCCACTCGATGATGATTCTTATCCCAGAAGCATGGTCAAAGAATGATCTGATGGACCCGCTACGTCGTGATTTCTATGAGTACCATGCCTGCTTGATGGAGCCGTGGGACGGTCCGGCGGCAGTTGCCTTCACCGATGGAATACAGATTGGTGCGGTTTTAGACCGCAACGGGCTTCGCCCCGCACGCTACACGGTCACGAAAGACGATTTGGTTATCTTGGCTTCGGAAACCGGGGTGATTGAGGTAAACCCAGACAATATCTTAGAGCGGGGTCGTCTGCAACCCGGCAAGATGTTCTTGGTGGATACGGACAAGGGACGAATCCTGCCCGATGAGGAGGTCAAGCGGGAAATCTGCTCCCAGAGCGAGTATGGGAAGTGGTTGGAGGAGCGGCGTATTCTTCTGAGCGAACTGCCGGAACCGGAGGCTGTGCCGGAAGATGACCCAGAGACACGTCGCGCCCGACAAAAGGCGTTTGGCTATACCAACGAAGACTTGCGACTTCTGCTTGCCCCCATGGCGAGCAGTGGCGAGGAAGCGATTGGTTCGATGGGAACGGATACGCCGCTTGCGGTGCTGTCGCATCTGCCGCAACCGCTTTTTAACTATTTTAAGCAACTGTTCGCGCAGGTGACAAACCCCCCAATTGACCCGATTCGGGAATCGTTGGTGATGAGTTTGGCAGGGTACATCGGGAAGAACGGCTCTTTGCTAGATGAAACCCCGGAAGCGGCGCACCAGATTAAACTGCTCACTCCCATTCTGACCAATGCGGACTTGGAGAAACTGCGTATCTTCGATGATGAGCGTTTGGACTTTAAGACGGTTACGTTGCCGATGGTTTTTCGCGTAGATAAGCCTATCGGTTCGATGGAGCGGGCATTGGAGCGACTCTGTCGCAAAGCCAGCGAAATGATTGAGAACGGTGTGGACATGCTGATTCTCTCAGACCGTGAGGTGGGTTCAGAGTATGCCCCGATTCCATCGCTGTTAGCAACTGCCGCAGTTCATCATCATCTGATTCGTGAGGGAACTCGTACCAGTGTGGCATTAGTGGTAGAGACCGGAGAGGCACGTGAGGTACACCATTTTGCCTGTCTTCTCGGTTATGGTGCTTCGGCGGTGAATCCGTACCTTGTTTTTGAAACTCTGGACGATTTACGAACACAGGGGGTACTGCCCGACACGCTTCCGCCAGTAAAAGCCTGCGAAAACTATATCAAAGCAGTAAACAAGGGACTGCTCAAGGTGATGTCCAAAATGGGTATCTCTACCTTGCAAAGTTATCGTGGGGCACAGATTTTCGAGGCAGTGGGACTCTCTACTAAACTGGTCGAACGCTACTTCACCGGAACCCCAACCCGAATCGAAGGAATCGGGATTGAAGATATTGCCCGCGAGGTGCGCCAACTGCACAGCGCGGCATATCCTAAGGAGGAGATTCCTGCGGTACTAGATTTGGAACCGGGCGGACAGTATCAGTGGCGACGCTTCGGGGAGTATCATGCACTGAACCCAGAGAGTATTGCCACCATGCAACACGCCGTTCGCGATACCAACAAGGAGCGGGGCTTTGCGACATTCAAAGAGTTCTCTCGAATGGTCAATGAGTCGCCGGAGCGTGCGAGTAGCCTGCGGGGACTCCTTACTTTTAAGTCTGCCGAGCCAATACCCATTGAGGAGGTAGAACCCGCTTCGGAGATTGTCAAGCGGTTTGCCACCGGGGCGATGTCGTTGGGGTCTATCTCGCGGGAATCGCATGAGGGCTTGGCAGTTGCCATGAACCACTTGGGCGGGAAGTCCAACACGGGTGAAGGTGGAGAAGACCCTGAACGCTACTTAGATGACCGTCGCTCAGCAATTAAGCAGGTGGCTTCGGGGCGGTTTGGTGTCACGACCCACTACTTGGTCAATGCCAGCCAGATTCAAATTAAGATGGCACAGGGAGCAAAGCCCGGTGAAGGGGGACAACTCCCTGGCTTTAAGGTGGATGCCTATATCGGTTCTATCCGCAATACAACGCCGGGAGTGACACTGATTTCCCCGCCACCACACCACGACATCTACAGCATTGAAGATCTTGCCCAACTAATTTTTGACCTAAAAAATGTTAATCCCGATGCCACTATCTCGGTCAAACTGGTCGCTGAGGTGGGAGTCGGAACGGTGGCTGCTGGGGTTGCGAAAGCGCACGCAGACCATATCCTTATCTCCGGCTATGAGGGAGGAACAGGGGCTTCGCCACTCTCCTCCGTGAAGCACGCGGGGATTCCGTGGGAGTTAGGGCTTGCCGAGACCCAACAGGTTTTGGTGCAAAACAACCTGCGAGGGCGCGTGCGTCTGCAAACCGATGGACAGATGCGAACCGGGCGCGATGTCGTTGTTGCGGCATTGCTCGGCGCGGAAGAGTTTGGGTTTTCATCCACGCCCTTGGTGGCACAGGGTTGTATCATGATGCGTGTCTGCCACTTGGGAACCTGTCCGGTGGGCATCGCGACCCAAGACCCTGTTTTGCGGAAGAAGTTTGCGGGGCAACCCGAACACGTCATCAACTATTTCTTCTTTGTGGCAGAGGAAGTACGTCAGTTTATGGCGCAACTTGGCTTCCGCACAGTGGATGAGATGGTCGGACGGGTGGATATGCTCAATGTGAGCCACGAGGTACGCCACTGGAAGGCGCGGGATTTAGACCTTTCGCCAGTTCTCTATCAAACGCCCATCGAACCCGGTGTCGCGATTCGCTGTGTCGAAAAGCAAGACCACGGCTTAGATGGGGCATTGGACTACCACCTGATTGACCGTGCCAAGTCCGCCCTAGAGGAGGGGAAACCAGTACGCTTCACTCTGCCGATTCGCAACTCCAATCGTACCTGCGGAACCATGCTCTCCGGGGAGATTGCGAAGCGGTATGGGGCAGTCGGACTACCCGAAGAGACCATTCGTATCAACTTCCTTGGTTCTGCCGGACAGAGTTTTGGGGCATTTTTGGCTCCCGGTCTGACCCTCACCCTTGAAGGTGATGCCAACGATTATCTTGGTAAGGGGATGTCGGGCGGAAAGATTGTGGTTTATCCCCCAAAAGGAGCCACGTTTGACCCCACCCAAAATGTGATTGCCGGAAATACGCTACTCTATGGTGCAACCGGAGGCGAGGCGTACCTATCGGGAAAAGTGGGCGAGCGATTTGCAGTTCGTAACTCCGGGGCAAAAGCCGTTGTCGAGGGAGTAGGGGACCACGGTTGCGAGTATATGACCGGGGGAACTATTGTCATCTTAGGAGAGACAGGACGGAACTTCGCGGCAGGCATGAGCGGGGGAGTTGCCTTTGTCTTTGACCCCCAAGGCGCATTACAGAGCCATCGCAACGATGACCCTAATCTCCTCTTAGAGGCAGTGGAAAGCGACGATGATATAGCCACACTCCGCAAACTCTTGGAAAACCATCGGGATTACACCGAGAGCAAAAGAGCCACGGAAATTTTAGCCCATTGGGAGTTAGCCCTTCCAAAGTTTGTGAAGGTCATCTCTGCGGAATACAAGCGTCTCCTTTCCGCCCAACAAGACAGCAAAAAGACTGTACCTCAGGGGAACGGTAGCCATCCCACTGCCGCACCGAAAAGCCCTGTCAGCATGCCCGTTCTTAAAAATTAGAAGGAATTGCGCTTTTCCTCCATCTTTGTGTTACAATGGAGACACAACAAGGCACCGTGTATGGCAAATACAATTCTTCTAGTTAACGGCGTGGTGGTAGACGGTACGGGGGCAAAACCGCGACGAAGCAACATACGGATTGTGGGAGATACCATAACCGAGGTGTCTCCGCGTCTGCAAGGGCGCGATTCTGATAGCAACCTAATTACTCTGGATTTGCAGGGAAAGATGGTTGCACCGGGGTTCATAGATACTCATAGTCATGCCGATAGGGGACTGCTTGATAGCCCTAATGCCGAAACACAGATTCGTCAAGGCATTACCACGGCAGTTGTTGGGCAGGACGGTGGCTCGAACTTCCCCCTCACCGATTGGTTTCGTGCAGTGGAGGCAACGAAGGTTGCACTCAACATCGCCAGTTTTGTCGGGCATGGAACCGTGCGTGGCAAGATTCTCGGCGAGAACTATCAACGGAAAGCAAGCCTCGGCGAAGTTCGCCGGATGCAAGTATTGGTGGATACGGAGATGCGTTCCGGGGCGTTAGGGCTATCCTCCGGCTTGGAATACAACCCCGGTCTCTACTCCGAAACCTCTGAGATTATCGAACTGGCAAAGGTGGCGGCACGGCACGGCGGAATCTACATTAGCCATGTTCGCGATGAAGAGGACACTGCCATCGAAGCGTTCCGAGAACTGATAGAGATTGCTGAAAGCGCACGGGTTCCGGCACAGATTTCCCATATCAAACTCGCTCTTGCTCCCGTGTGGGGGAAAAGTGGCGAGGTCTTTCGGATGATGGAAGCGGCGCGTGGTCGTGGTGTAGAGATAACCGCCGATGTCTATCCCTACACCTACTGGCAAAGCAATATCACTGTCTTACTTCCCCCCAAGAGCGATGTTTTTAGCGACATCGGAGCATGGAAAGCGGCACTTGATGGGGTAGGGGGCGCACAGAATATTCTGCTCACCAACTACACCCCAGAACCGTCTTGGAGCGGAAAAACTCTTGCTCAAGTCGCCCAAAGCCGTGGCATGGAGGCTGTTCGTATCGTGTTGGAAATGATGACAGCAACCGAGGGTAAAGGAGCCACCGTGGTTGTGACCGCGATGCAGGAGAAAGACCTTAAAGCCTTTATTGCACACCCGCGCATCATGTTCTGCTCGGATGGGGGTTTACGTAGCACACACCCACGGGGAGCCGGTTCCTATCCCCGCATTTTAGGCAAATATGTTCGTGAGGAACGCTTCCTCTCTTGGGAAGAAGCCATTCGCAAGATGACATCGTTTCCGGCAGAGCGTCTGGGGCTTAAAGACCGGGGAGTGATTGCACCGGGAAAAAAAGCCGACCTTGTTGTCTTTGACCCACGCACAGTTCGCGATACTGCTACCACTCGTACTCCCCAATCTCCGCCGCAGGGTATCCTCCATGTGCTTGTCAACGGTGAATTTGTCCTTCGCGAGGAACGCCCTACCGGAACGCGCCCCGGCAGAACCCTTCACCGGAATGCGTGATTTTTGATAGCAAAAGGCTGTTCTACAGGTGCATCCGCAAGTTTCCCAAAGATACAATAGGCAATCTTCGGTGTCCTGCCGGAGAACTCCTTAGTAAAAGTATGGGTTCTACCGATAGAGTTTACGCTATGATGACACAAGACACTTCGGATACTACTATCTCTCTGCGCGAACTGAAGCGACGCTACAAGATGAACTTGGCGCAGGGGAAGGCACTACCTGCCTACGACCAACCGATTTCACTCCCACTCTCGACCGGGAATCCGCTCTTTGATACGGTGCTGACCCAAAAACTCACTTCCACCACAACGATGGGGGAGGCAGAACATCTTAACCGAGGTTGGAACTTGGTGAAATCGGCGACTCCGGGGGAACTACAGGCTCTTTCCGGGGTAGCACGCGGTCTGCTCAACGACTATAAACTCTTGCTGGCTCTGCGAGCATGGGACGACGGCGACGAAGCAATGACGCGAACGTTCCTGCGGGCATTGCCATGGCACTGGCGATTGGCGTTCCCGACTGCGGTTATTAAGCCATCGTCGCAGATGTTCACCGGGTGGAAACGTTCGATAAAGTTCCGCTTGGTGGAGAATCCGCACTATGGCGCACTGTATGAACTCTATCGCGAACTTTTGGCGCAAGCACCCCCTGTGTCGTTGCTGAAGTACCGTCGAACGGTGCATGAGGCAACCGCACTACTGCACTACCGCTTTGAAGGAGAGCGCGAACGGGCTATCCATGACTGGTGCTACGCGGAAGGGAATGCGGCGGCACTCAACGGTGAATTAGAACCGATTGGGGCATATGTTCGGGCGCGGCAAGCCCTGCGAACCGAAGGAATCTCCGCGATGCTAGACGTACTGAATAGCGCGTCGCACCCGGTTCCGATTACCTCCTATATGGGACTGCTGGGTAGTTCGGGTATCTCGCTCAAAGACGACACGCAGGAAAAGGTGGGGGACTTACGTACCTACGCCGTGACCTGTGCCTCGTCGGTAGAATCTCTACTACGAATGGCGGAGTGGGGAGAGTGGCTGAACAAATCCCATGTCCAAACCCTCTCAAATAAGGTAAAGACCGGAATTCTGGAAACTGGCTTGGATATTCCGTTCTTCAAGGTGACAAAGGCGTTTCTGGCGGCTCCTGATAAGGTGCGAAAAATGGTCTTAGACCCGCTCTATCTGCCGTTATTGAAGCACTTTGGGGCGCAGACCGCCGCACTGCTACCCCCGCCCAACCCGATTACGTTCCTGCAACCATCGAACTATCTGCATATGATGAGTTTTCTGCTCTATGCCAGTCTGTCTGCAACGGCTCCTACCCAACTGCTCCTGATTGACAAGAAAGGGATTGATGCAGTAGACCCGATTCCTCTGGAAACTATCGGGAAGCATTTGGCGGATAGCCGACGCGATTTTGAAGAGTGGCTTTTGGCAGAGTTTGGGGGGTTAGCGATGCGCTATGACTACACCTACAACTGGAAAGCCGTGGGGAAAGCCATTGATGGGTTAGACCCCAAGGCTCCGTTGGTGCTGGACTTACCCTTTGCTGACGACCTTGCGATGCTACAAGCACTACTCCCCTTCGAGCGGGTCTTCAACTTGGGGGGAGTCTATGGCGCACCGGGCGAACTCTGTATCGCCTATGAATACTACTGTGACTTCTTTATAGGGAATCGGCGTTCGAGTATGAGCGTTTGGACACGCTACAGCGATAGTGCCACACAGAAGTTTGGCGAAGTGATGGACAGGCTGTCCACCTTCCAAAAGTTGGCGCAGGCACAGGACAACCTGCTGAAAGGAGAAAACAACCCATGAAACTGCTGGGAATGACAGCAAAATACGGGGGGCGGCAATCGGTATCCGTGGATTATTCGAGTCGCTACTTCCTTGCGGGGGAGGTGATTCCCGTAGAGAGTTTGGTGGTGCTGGATTTGCCGGGGTTAGTTCTCCCAAAGCAAAATCAAAATAAGGCAGAAGATGCCGACGAAGATTTCGACGGCGACGAGGGGGAAGATTTCGACGAAGACGATTTTGAGGAAGAGGACTTTGACGAAGAGGACGACGATTTTGACTTCGGGTGGTCGTATCTGAACTACGACAAGGCGATTACCGCGTATCTGGAAGAGCGGGGGTTGACGGTTGAGACGGGTAAGAAGAGCCGACGCAGTGCCTTGCAAATTCCGGCGGAAAACTGGCGACGTGCGACACTGGACGATGTTCTGGAAACCGAGAACGGTAACAATTTCATCTGGCAGGTAAATGGGAAGTTTTCGCTTGCGGAGTTTCATCAGTTTGCGGAGAAGCATGTCCCAGTGGCGCAAACACGTCTACGTGAGGTGCTGGCAATCACAGACCGTGCCGAACGAGTGGAGGCATTGACCTCCGCGCAGAAGTTTGTGCAACTACTCTGGCAGATTCTCTCACAGATTCCGCATGTTATCGGATACGACATCAACACGTTACGTAAGGAGTTAGACCGAGAAGCGGTTCGTCTGGCGCGGGAAGCGGCAAAAGCTGAGGGGCGACGGGGGCTAATGCTGGAAGACCGTCTGACGTTATTAGAGAAAATCAAGACCGATGAAGTGGGGCAGGAGATTCTCAACGAAGCCGCAAAGGACATCGCTACTGCAAAGATGTCTGGCGATGAACTGCTCAAACTTCTGGAGCGATTGCGAAAGAATAAGACCGTCTATCGTCTGACCCAATGGAACCCGGAGTTCTGGTCGAAGATGGCAAAGGTGGTGGAACTGCCCCCGAATGTCCGTAAAGGAACCAAACTGGACATCACCCATGCACATGAAACCACGGTTGAGCTAACTTGGCATCTCCTGAGTGCCAAGCGCATTGGGGCGATTGCCGTCGGGCGTAAGGCACTCGTGGTCAATACCAGGCAAGGAACCGTGTACTATATCCGGGGAGAGCGCAAGTTGAAGTTTCAGGTGCAGTCTGCGCCGGGGGGGAAGTTAGAGAAGTATGGTTGTATCCTCACTCTTCCTGCTGAGAAGAGCAAGCAGGAGTTGGGACGTTTTCTCTTGGAGGTGGAGCGAATTGACGCACTAACGCAGTTAGACCCGGAGGCGGCATTCGCGACACTGCCGGATGCGGAAAACCTTCCGACAAATCACCCGGCGCGTCTTGCGGTTGTCCACGCCCGCACCGACCACCGACAGGCACGGATACTCGCCGACCTACTCATCGAACTCCGCACGGGGGTAGACGCGGACATCATCCGCCAAATGGCACGCCGAAGGCGATAGACCAGAGTTTCTCTTGCTACCCTCGTCCTTCACCTACTCGTTTTTAAGAGTAGTCCCTATCTTGTCAACAACTGATAATAAGAACGGTTCATGAACAGAGTTATGATATAATTCTTACGATGCTGGTACGAACGAATGACTGTACGAGGTAATGTATGAGAATCAGAAAAATTGAAGAAATCAATGTAAGTCTTGAATTAAAGGTACCTATGACTGATATAGGTTTCAAAATAGAGGGAAAATGGAAACCAGATGAATCCGAGCAAAACGCTGCATGGGAACTGTATGTTGAATTAGTCACGCGCATTTCTGTAGTGCAACTGAGAGACAATGAGGGACTATTGCGTGAAGCACTTACCTCACTGTACTCGCTATTCGAGATTACCCGAAAAGTTTTAAAGCAATATGGACCTACCGTTGCCCGACCAAAATCAGATGGCAAGCTTTCCTTTGGCTATATAGCAATTGCAGTCTTGAACATACAGATTCGTCCATTTTTAGCCAAGTGGCACCCTCTTCTGTTGGATTGGGAAGCTAAGAGACCTGAAAATCGTTCAGCTAAAGAACATGAAGACACTTGGGAACTATCAGGAGAGTTGCGCCAAGAACTTAATGAATTACGGAAAAATTTGACGGCTTATGCCAATCTGTTGGCAGATGCATGCGATGTTCCATCATTAATCATGTAATAGTGAGGAACAAATGCTAATAGCTAGTTCTATTCTGTTCTAAGTAGTGATAACCACTCATTCAGCAAATTTTTTCCCCAATCCCTTATAGCCTGATCGTTATGATGAGGAGCTATTTCTCGAAGGATCCAAGCAAGATTGTTTTGATAGGTGGTGGACCTACCACCATGGTTCACTTTCAAAAGTGGGATTTCTTTCCCATCAAATTGCAACTTGCGGCGGGAAACAGTATCCCACATATTTTTGAAGCGTTTTTCAGATTGCTCCGCAGTTTGTTCAAATACACCTGAAAGGTACACGTAAATTTCTCTCGGAGGATATCCACGATGTTGAGTAAACTCCAATGTTTGTAATAAAGTTTGGACATGGTTATGATCAAAAAAGTACAAATAACCCCTCAACAATTCTTTAGTGTGTCTTTCCAAGAGGACATTTGCGAGATTGTCAAGATCCTCACGAAGATTTGCATCAATTACAGGAGTTGCCTTATGGTCATACCTGCAAAACACCAATTCGTTAACAAGTGCTCGTAGTTTTTGCTTTCGCAAATCAGCATCTGCCCTACCATTACAAGGCGACAGAAATGGTAGTTCCTTTTTGAATTCATTTTGAATGTTTAGTAATGGTGTATTCTTTTCTGCATAAGGGACTGCCCATTTTCTAAGAAACTGTCCATGTTCTAATTCTTTAGCTACCCATTCAAGGTCTCCCGTACTTCCATCTGTTTTACTCCAATCCTTAGGAATTATTCCCATTACTCCATTGCTCAGCCAGATAAGATGCTTGATCAGTTTTTTATAATTCGTCCCGCCTACAGAAGTATTGACTGTGAAAACTTGAATTTTAGGCGACTTACTTTCGAGATATTGTTTGCTATTCGTAAGCATTATGTGTGCTGAGGTATTATCATGAGGCGCAGATAAGAATATCCGCGGGTTTCGAGAGGAAATGTTTTCCTTGCGTAACTGATTGATGAATTTGGTAAAATTGACAATCTGCACAATCCAGTCTGGAATAGAATCGTGGAATGATATCTGCTCTGTATCATCTTTGCCTTCGAAACTGCTGAGTGCATCTTCAAGAATGCGTATATGAGTATTTGCTATGAAATCATCATACGAAGTACCGTTCTCTGAGAATTTCTTGTACAAGTTATCCAAGAGGAGACGCCGTCTATTCCATTTTTCTTGAAAGTCTGTTTTACTTGTAGAACCGATAATTGGATAAAGTTTGTTCAATAAACTGCTGACAAAATAGCGTACTAACGATGCTTGCACGATGTCTCCACCAAATTTTCGCCATATTTGCAACGAGATTTTTTTTAAAGCAGGAGGTGAATCATCTTGAAGGTTTTTGAGAATAATTCCAATTTTATCTCCCATAGACTGACTAATTGTTATTTCAACACGCCTTGCCCTGCGACATGATTGTTGCCATGACAAATGATTTTCAATGTCATGTAAGTCTTCGCCAATATCTTCAAGATATTGGCGAAAGCAGAAATCTAGCCTTACTTTCAAGAAACTTTCGAGGAGAATTTTTTCGTTTGTAAAACTGTTAGAGTAAGCGTCAAAGTCAGCAATAGTGCCTAAATTTGGAGTAACGGCGATTTGTATAGGCACACTTATTCCCTTGAGGGGAATGTGGTATTGATCTGGTAAAATGAAAGAGGCTACTGCTCCCATTCGATCAACGGTAGGATGTGCGGGAAAGCTTGGATCCGGATTCTGCATAATCTGAACGACCATGCCTTTATGTGTCTGTATTGCTCCGTGCGTTTTCCGTGAACCTTTCACAGTTCTTATAAACTGTTTGTAGTTCTCATCATGTTCCAGTTCTGGAATTAATTGAATTGCATGTGTTTCATGTAGTCTTAGCAGACATCGTGTTGGTTCAGTCATTAAGTCATAAACCAATAAACCACGTCGTTGAAGGCGATTTGAAGATACATTGATTAGATAGCACGATGCAGTTACAGGGCAATTCGAGAACGTGAGAGGGGGCATAAAGTCCGAAGACCTCCAAATGATACTATCCATCGTTGAAATTTAAGATATACTAAAACAGTCGTCGAGTCATCTATATATGTTCAAGTGATGGATATTTAGCTTTCTATTCTTAAATGTTCAGACATTTTACCTTGAGTGCTTGGGTTTATCAATATTGGAGTGTTGCTGATAACAATAATTTTGAAAGTTAATCTCCCTAAAAAATGCCACCGGATAACACGAGCCAACGGAGTAAAGCGGATAGCATAAGTTTTTTCGCCGAATTCCTCTGCCACTCAAGGGACTCCATTAGACGATTCTCTTGCTTTACGGCGGGCTTCACGTGCCAAACGTCTCTCCTCTGAGAGAGACTCCCATGCGAGAAGGTTACCCGATTCAGCCTGAGAGAGTCCCCGCGCAATTGCGGCACATGTATCTTCAAACTCTTGTAGATCGGCTTCCAGAGAAGCCTCAACTAACGCAGTGGTATAGGCTTGGACATCTAATCCGCGCAGGGCGGCGGCGTGATGGAGGCGTTTCTGTATCTCATCCGTTAAGAGGATAGTGGACATCGTTTTGGTTTCCAAGAAATCTACTCACTCTATTATATCCCGCATATCAGGGTTTATAGTTTCTGTTTTCTCCGCAGTGTCTTTTCCTGCCCATTCGTAGAGAGTGGTTGGGTCGGTTTGCGTGCGGGTCGGGTCGGCTCCCCAATCCAAGAGAAGGCGCACTATTCGTCCTCGGCTTGCCGTTGCCGCCACATCTAACGGAAGCACCCCCAACCCATCCGGGGCATTGGGGTCGGCTCCACGGGAAATCAGCAAGGCACATGCTGAGAACCAACCGAGCGACACGCAACGAGTGAGTAGGGTTTGTCCATCCCATACCGGCACATCCGGCTTCCAGAGGGGAGGGAGTGGGAGACGCTCTGCACGTTCGACTTCCCCGCTTGCAATGGCTTCGGGTAATTCCCTCTCTGCACCTGCGCTACAGAGAGTGTCTACTGCCCACGGATTATCGAACATATGAGCAACCAGTAGGGCAGAGTGTCCGTAGATGTCCCGATGGTTGATATTGGCTTCCGAATTGATGAGCATCCGCAGGGCTTCTCGGCGGTTATAGCGTACCGCAAACATCAATGCGGTTCGTCCCAAGTCATCCATTTCGTCGGGGTTTGCCTCCTCCA
>Ga0224722_1001269_pt1 | contig 14091 bp, 12 predicted proteins | sample Balambano_FR1_Me_FD_161646 | JGI IMG/M metagenome (GOLD analysis project Ga0224722, IMG submission 161646) | Freshwater sediment microbial communities from Lake Towuti, South Sulawesi, Indonesia - Balambano_FR1_MetaG | ecosystem: Environmental > Aquatic > Freshwater > Lake > Sediment | place... | reverse complement strand
GCGCGAACCTATCAAGCCTTGAGTGAGGCAATCGAGAGGGCTTTTGCTGAGGTATCTGAAACCGACATCCGAAACTGGTTTGCTCATTGCTGTTACTGCTCCTCGTAATTTTGAAAACCGCTATATCAGAAAAAAAAGAACTGTACCTAGCGGAATTGAACAACATGATAGCTAAACCCAGCATTCAGCATTTACTTCTTGCTCAAATAGACAGAATTTTGTGGCATGCACCAGATGAAGTAAAGAAATTTTTGAACCGAGATGGATTATTTACTTTTGATCATATCTCTAAGCAATGGAAATAAACTCGTTTCAGAACTCATTCCAATCTTGCCATCTTGAATCTACCTTTATAATTAACCATTTGATGTAGTATTTTTTGCTAATGAATGTTGCTGCCAAATCAAACCAATAAGCGTTGCAATATATAACATATACCCTGGCTCTTCCAGTTGCGTGAAGATAAACCCATGTATAGAAACTGACAACAATAGAAACTTTGAAACATCATCAACGCATAATCGTCTCCACACAACTGAACAAAGATACAAATAGGAAAATAGCCCTAAGAATCCTAAATCAGCCCAAATAGCTGCCCATCCCCAGAATGGAGAAAAAAAGCTACTACTTTCGCCCAGCCAACTTGCTTCCATAACAGCCCAAGTTTCACTCCCAATGGAAGATTGTGTTGCGCCTAATGGATTTAAGAGGCTAGCGTAATCTCTGAGCATCCATCCGCCTAAGCGATCAACGGTGTGTCCGGGTCCTAAACCTAGCAGCCAATTAAGGGGAGAGTGAAAATGCTCAATTGCGATTCGAATGCCAGCAAATTTTATTTTTTGAGCTTCACCATCTGGACCGTACATTTCCGGTCGAATCCAAGTAGTAAATGATGCAAGAGCTTCAATGTTATAGATTGCCCAAATGAACGCTACTACAAAAATCAATGTGCCTACAAAGTAAGCAAGTAATTTGCCAATATTTTTTACTTTAGTAAGACTTAAGAAAATAAAACCTAGAGCTAGTGTTATCACGACCTGTTTAGCATCTGATGTCAAGATGTTGCCGAAGCATAGGATAGCTATCAAAGTACGTTTCCATATCGGTTGGTCTCTAGCACAAAGTAGGTAGTAAATACCAAAACTGCAAGAAACTGAAGCGCCTACCACATGACCAGAACCAGAGCGGTAAAAGATTCCTTGAATGTTATCGGATTGTCCATATAGTCGATCGAGTCTCAAGACAAACCTTTGAACATAAATTAGAAAAAGATGAAAGAAGAGAAAACGATTCATCCAAGATTTGAACCACTCGTATCGCTTGACTGTCATTGGTAAGTAAATAAGTGCAACCAATAGCATGAATGGTTCGGTGAGCAATAAATAATCTAGAATGACGTTAACTAAGCCAGCACCATTCAAAATGGCACTGGCAAATTCAACAATAAGGAAAAGCCATAGACCCATTAACATTTCTCGAGCGATGGATTGCTTCTTAACGTCTTTTACACGGCTCTTAAGCAAAACAGCCCCAAAAGCAAATGGAACTAGAGCAAAGTGGAGAAAGTTGACAAGTGATGGTATCTTCAGGGTCGTTAGTAACCGCGGAAAAAGAGCTGATGCAACAGCTAGGAGTACCACAGTAGAAGTTCTCACGAAACTTTGCTTATCTTTTTCTGGGGGAGATACACTCAATTTGTTTAGCTCGAAGGATTTACGGCTATCCATGTACTTCACTGGATTTAAAGCTGTTACACCGGACACACGCTTGGTTGTATATTTTGATCAATTGCTGATAATTAGTCGCTGCTGTATATTTTCCCTCAAATTCTCTACGGGCTTCCTGTCGCATCGTCTTCTCTAAGGTTGGGTTTGACATGAACCACTTAACTTGAGTGGCCAGATCGCCAGCATTACCCGTTTGAAAGTGTAATCCCGTTCGACCAGGATCTACCAGTTCCGCGATCGCCCCAATATTTGAAACTATTGCAGGAGTTCCCTTCGCAAACGCTTCAATCACCACTCGGCCAAATGTTTCATACCATTTAGACGGGACAATCACCATACTCGCTTCACCCATTAAGTCATAAACATCTTGCATGGGGAGCCGTCCTAAATATTCGACTGCAGGTATCTCTTGACTTGCGGCTATGACAGTATCACTGAGAGTTCCTGTGCCCACAATTTTGAGTGGAACTTTTCCCTGTAACTGTCTCCAAGCAGCTAATAAAATATCTAACCCTTTTTCAACTGAGAGCCTTCCAACATATAGCGCGAATCTACCCGCCCCGCCCCCTATCCCTGGATCGGGATCAACAAAATGGGGTTTTACGCTCACCTTTTCAGCCGGAATCCCACCTTCAACAAACTTCTTCCGGGCAAATTCGGTTAAGGCAATATAGAGATCAACCTTCTGTTGCCAAGTTCCTAATAAATGGTGAGCCGTCAGCATGGTTGCAACGACACCACTGGCCGCACGATTCTCCCGATAACAGCCGTGTTGTACTCCTGGCCAGGGAATTGGTTTTCCCAAACAATCCTCACAGACCTGGCCATTTCTGAAAAATAGCGCATTGGGGCAGAGTAATCGATAGTTGTGTAGGGTTTGCACCACCGGAATCTGTTTCTCTTTAGCGGCGTAGTAGGCAGCCGGAGAAATCAGGGGAAACAGATTATGCACATGCATCACGTCATATCTGTGTTGATCGATCTGTCGTTGTAAAGCTTGATAGGCGGTCGATGACCACACGGTATTGACGGCTACTTGCATGGCTCCCAGAGACACAACCCGATCGTTAGTATCCTCGTAAATATCGACGGTATGCCCCATCTTTTCCAGGAGCGATCGCTCGGCATCCCGAACTTCTTCTTCACCCCCACGAATTTGATACCGGTTGTGCACACTTAGAACTCGTAAGGTGCGGGTCTGGGAATTCGACGAAACACTGAGGGTAGACATAGGAAATTTCCGAGCGGAGTTCAAGATGGGGCGGATACATTAGTCGAATCAAGAGCTGCTTTCACCACTACCGGCTGCACAAGTTTCTCATATAACTCAGAAAACAATTGCTCTCTGCCCTCCCAACTGTAGGCTTGCCGGACAAGCTGCCTGCCTGCCAGTCCCATCTGTTGCCGCAACTCTGGTTCGCTCGCCAACCGCTGCATTGCCGCTGCTAAATCGCGAACCGCCTGCTCTGGGTGATTGGCAGGAACCTTGATCCCCGTTTTGTTTGTAACTTGAACACCCGGACCGCCCAGATCCAAACAGAGGATCGGTCGTCCGGCGGCCATTGCTTCGCGCAACACCCAGCCCCCAGAGTCATGCAAGCTGGGATGCACCAACACATGCGCTTCTGCCAGACGATCTAGAGTTTCCGATCGAGACAAGCGACCCCAAAACTTCACCTGTGAGGCAACACCCAGGTCTGTAGCCAATTGCTGAAGTGGCTCTAATTCCGGCCCGTCACCCACTACCCAATACTCGGCATCTGGCAACCCGGCTTGAGCAAAGGCTTGAATACCCAGGTAGAAACCTTTCCAGTGCAATAGTCGGCCCATGCTGATGAATCGCACGGGTTGAGACGGAGGTAGTGGAGTTTGAGCGAGGCGATCGATTTCTTCCAGATACAAACACGCTTCGGCCATCACCTGCACCTCTTTCGCTCCCAGACGATATAAGCGTCGCGCCGTGTCATCCGTTCCCGCAAAAATCGCAGCACTATTACGAACCGTGAGCCACACAAAGGGATCAAGTTCTCCCACCCACCGAAATAGTGTCCGGGCTGTTTCGTATAACGTTGCTTTGAGGCTGAAATCTTGCCAGAATGCCTTAGGAGCCGATTCACCACCACCTACCGGTCCCCAGACAAAGGGGATGGGCAACAAGGATAAGAAACTGGGAGTGGCATAGCGATTGAAGGTGACATGATGGCAAATATCAAACCCGATCGCTTGATGTAACCGTCGGGCGACGAAGTAGGCTTGAATTTGCCACAGATAGTAATGCAATTGCATCGCGCCGGATTGGCCCCAGCGCATACTGTCTTGCCAGAAGGGGAGGGTGAAGTAGACGAAATGCAGGCTAGGCACCGGATGACGATTCAGCTCAGCCTTGATCGCCTCCCGACTTTCATCGGGGCGCGTCAACACCCAAACCTCGTGCTGGCGAGCCATCTCTCGTGCCACACTCCAGCCTAAGCCAGGTTCAGAGCCTCGATTGGGTTCACAGGAATAAGCAGATAGAAGAACCTTCATGACTGGGTTGCCTCGCTGTACAACTCCAAATACTTCAAGGCAATAGTTTTAGGGTGAAAATGCTCTTGCACATAGGCTCTAGCCTGTTCTGACCAACGGTGGAGTTGTTCGGGTTGAGCCAGTGCATGGGTTATGCGATCTGCTGCCGCTTGGGGCGTTGCTGGCAAAACAAGCCCCAAATCGTATTCCTGAAATAAGTCGGAGAGATTCATTGTCTGAGCAATTGCACATGGGACGCCAGAGTACATCGCTTCTGCAACAGAGATGCCAAACACTTCCCAACGAGAGGTTTGCAAATAGAGACTAGCTTGAGCCAAGACTTGAGCCTTTTCTGCACCAAAAACTGGTTTGTGCAAATGCATGTTCGATGGCATGTTTCGTTCAATCGGTTCCATCAAATGTGCTGTTTTTTGTTCCTTCATGCCATACAGGTGGATTTCAATGTCTAGCGGCAAACAACGCGCAATATTTGCCAGGATATCAATTCCTTTGTGGGTAACATCAAAACGACCAAGATAAACTAACCGTTTTGCTTGAATATTTCCTTCCCAAGTACGCTCCGCCAAGTCATAAACATTCATAGGGTTCGGCACCCAGCGCACGGGCTTTTTATAGTTGGGAACAAAAGCTTTTATCGTGTCAGCTTCGCGAGGGGTCACGACAGCGATCGCGGCAGCACGTGAAAAGCGAGGCTTCTCTATCAGCCAGCTATATAAACTCTTTTTCACCCATCCTTTTCGCAGCAATTTGGGATGCATTGCGTTGGGAGTAATGATGTAGGGAACCTGATGTTGCACCAGCACTCTTGCTAGTGCAGATTGTTTGGGCAGGAAAACTGAATGCATATGTACTATGTCAGGGCGATCCGTACATAAGAGCGTTTGCAGTTTTTGAGGATCGAATCGCCAAGTATTGGAGACAATATGGTAGAACTGAAGTGCCGTTGTTTCAGCCCAAGTAGTTGCTTCAGGTGCCGGAGGCGCATCTAGCAGCAAACCTACTTGATGACCTAACCTAGCTTGTTCTCGAGCAATCAGCCAAACTGTTGTGTTTACTCCATCAACAGCGCGGGGAGAGGATGATGATCCAACGTGCCAAATTTTCATAATGGGTTTTGGATGCAGAGATTGTTTAGATGTGCGCAGTGTGGGGTTGAACCCAAAGGCGCAGTTGGTACTTTATCCATTGCATGAGCCACAAGATTAATTTGGATACGAATAAAGCTGCACCGACTATCGGACCGCGACGCTCAATGAAGTAAAAGAATTTTGTCGGCAAGCGGTAAGGCGATTTCTTGTTCCAGAACAGAGCACCGAAAGTATCAACAGCGGACAGTCCAGGACGGAAATACCTCTCAAAGCCCATGAGATCGTGAACTCCTCCCACCAGTGTAACTTCCAAACTACCAATCAAGTAAGCTTTAAAGCCGCTCTTAGTTGCTCGAAAAATATAAGTATCATCCCCTGAGTAATGAGGAAAACGCCAAGCATCGGGAGGTCCAATTTGAGCGAATACTGTTGCTGGAATCCCTACACACCAGCCCGACATGCTATCAACTTCAATGATCTCGCCAGGTTGTGCAACACAACTCATTCTGCCATTGGCTCCATTATGATGCTTAACGAGTTCCGACCCTTCCCAGGTAAGGCAGGTCGGAGCCGCGATCGCTCCTGGATGCCGCTGCATAAATTCAACCAGACCTGCTATTGTTCCAACGGCTGGCAAACAATCATCATTTAGCCAAATAAAAAACTCAGCGCCTTGCTGAGCCGCGTACTCCATTCCCAGGGCGATCGCCCCTGTCCACCAAAGATCTCCTGTCCCTGCCAAGACTGTAACATCCGGGTAATTCGCAGCGATCGCATCCGCCGTTCCATCAGTAGAGCCGTCGTCTACTACTACAATGTAATAGCGTTGCATGTCACCACTTTGAGAGAGATGCTCTAGACAGTTTAAAGTCGTTGTTCTTCGATTGTGTACAGGGATAACGATATATGAGGATTTCATAGTGACTATTACAAGTGTTGCTATATGTGCTTACGAGAAGTATTTTCAACAACTCCATGGAGAAAGTCCACAACCTGTTCAAGCGTATGATCTTTCATAATCCTTTTCGACTCTTCACCCATACGGCTGATCAGGTCAGGCGTATCAATAAATTTCAGCATTAGCTCAGCTAGCTTCGCAGAATCATCTGGATCAAACACATAACCATTTTTTTCCTCAGCCACCAACTCTGCAGCCCCCGCCCATTTAGAACAAAGAATGGGTAAACCAAATAACATTGCTTCAACGGCAACTAACCCCCAGACATCTTCTAATGTAGGAAACACAAACACATCTGCCGCTTGAAAGTAAAAACCTAATTTTTCATAATCAACCCGGCCTAGCCACTGTACTTGCTCGTTCAGATTCTGTGAACGGACAAATGCCTCTAATTCCTGACGCTGATCTCCGTCACCAGCGATGACAAGAGTGTAATCAGAGTGACCCGAATCTTTAAGTAAACTACAGGCTTCAAGTAGTTTGTGTAAACCTTTTCTGGGGATTAAGTTTCCGACAAAAAGAAATAGAGGCTTTCGTAAATCTAAATTATCGTTGGGTTTTGAGAGGTAAGGTAGATAGACTTTTGGACTAGGAATCAAGTAAGGACGAACATAAACATGATCAGAGGGAATTCCAATAACGCTCCTTAAATAATCCCCCCCCGCTTGAGTGTTACTGATAAAGGCATCTGTAAACCGCCCTATTAATTTTCGAATGGATAAACGCAACTTGGAACTTTTATAGTCAACTCCGGGAGAACTGCCATCATATACGATTACAATTCGCCAGTGCCCAATGGGTTTAAACATGACTACTAACAGCGTCCACATAGTAAAGCCACTAGAAAATACGATTTCAGGTTTAAACTCGAGTAGATGACGAACAATTTCAGGAGATAAGAAGGTGACCGAAGCTCCATATCCTGTCGAAGATTTTTTCAATGGAACAACACTAATTTTCCCTACCTGCTTAACCTTAAATGAACCTTCGAATCCTACCAAGTAGTTACGTTGCAACGCAGTAAATACCATAGTATCGGGAAACACTTGTGTGAATCCACTCATAATTGGTTGCCAGTAACTTCCAGACTCTTGCAAAAGCCAAGCAACTTTGCAGCATTTTACATTATCGTGCATGAACCTGTATCCCTTGAAAAGCATTTAGGTAGCTTTTGTATAAAAGTTGAACCACAATTTCGCTATTTAGTCTTATCTTCATGTTGCTAGGATGTTATCAAAAATAGTTTGTGTAAATTTTTCAACCGAGTTTTGCTCTGCAAGATAATTCATTTTTTCAACATCAATTTGACTCGATCCTTGCTCAGAAAAGAGTTGAATAATTGCTCTCGCAATCTCGCTAGGTACTGTTGAATCAATCGCTGCACCTAGCCTGTACTGGCGAGTCATTTCTCCAACCAGTCCATAATTAGAAGTGATAACAGGCTTTCGAGCCGATGCCGCTCTCAACAGCGTTGATCCCATACCTATTTGACGTTGGTATGGGGCTAGAATAACGTCGGATAGTTCAAAGTAGAGTTGAATATCCTCATCGGGTACATATTGATCCAGGACGACAATTTGGATTGGAAGCGAACTCAAAATATTATCGACTTGCGTCTTGATCATCAACTTACTATGAACATTAATGGATCCCACAATCAATAGACATAATTTCTTGCACAGCTCAACAGGCAACATTGAAATAGCATCTAAGAGTTGATGGATTCCCTTCCGACCGTCAATTGCCCCAAACATGAGTAATACTTTTCTAGACGAATCGAGTCCGAGTTTCTTTCTGAGCTTGGCTATATCTGATGGGGAAAATTGATAAGCTTCTATTGGATCGGGTAACTCTAAGATTTTTGTTTTACCTCTTAATCGTTCAATGTGTTTGGTCACAAAGGGGTCTAAGCAAAATAATGTTTTCAATTTTGGGTGGTGGGTGATACGAAATAAAATACTTTTTTCTCTAAAATGTTGCACTTGATCCTTTAGGGACGGGACATAACCGGGTAAGTCCGTATAATGGAAGGTGGGTCTAAAGTAGATGCCCGAAAGTGGGCAAGAAAAATCCCTGCTAAATGCTAGAGGCAGCTGAAAATTATCAAAAAATGGCAGTAAGCATTGCGAAGCCTCTAAGGATTGAGCATATTTTCTTAGAAGCTTCCACTCCTGAAAATTACGAAGATTACGTGAGATTGGCGAAACTCGTCCCCGAAGTTGCTGTTCTTCTTGAGGAGTTATTGCTACGAAGTTGACTCTTCCAGAACTGCATTTAGATGCCGCTGCTAAAACATTAGAATGGAAACTCAGAAATTTAGGAGATACAACGATATTAAGAATTCCTGCTATCTGGTTGTTGCACCAGTAACGCGCTAAATGCTTGATGTAAGCGGGGTAATGCCCGCCTAAATTTAAGTCAAAAATCAGAATTCTATGATTCATATTTCAGCAATCATTACTCATTTTGTTCACCCAAAGATAGTTTCTAGCATTAAGGATTTCCAGTCTAATCTGCTAAGTTTCTAACAAACGCCACTTAATTCGACAACCACTTGGCTATATCACATTTTTGATGTTTCAAGAAACAGTGAGTCCGGACGATCTTCTATTTTTTCAATTTCAGGGATCTCACTTTTTTGAAAACTGCACCGTTCCGTTCTACAGAAACCAACTTGCTCAAGCGTTTTTCGTAGCAAGCTCTCATTGTAATGCCAGTGATGTTGATTTTTTGCCTCGCCTCTTTGGGTTGCCTCAAAAAAAGTAGATAAAAACTGTTCAGGTGAATGCTGATTGTATTCCTGGATGAGTTGATCAAGATCAGGAACAACGATTCGAAAAATGCCACTTGGCTTTAGAACACGATACACTTCCGAAAGACATTTCAAAGCATCGTCACGATACAAATGCTCGAGCATATGTGCAGTATAGATATAAGAGAAAGTATTGTCAGGCCAAGGAAACTTCTTTGTAACATCCAGATATTTCACCTGCCGAAAGATCCCCATTCTATGTTGCTCGTATCTCATCGATGACATTCGATTCACCTTTAAGAGAATAAGAGGTAGAATGGGAAACTGTGAAATAAAAATGTGAGGTGTAATATCGGTGTTAATCCAGCCTGGATAAACTCGATCAAAGCAGCCAATATGTAACTTTTTCTGTGAAGATTCTGTTGCCGGTTTTTGAATCAGAGATTGTTCTAATGTCGTCATGTATTCCCTACTCCCTTTCAGTTACTTACGAAGCTGAAACCTACTAGTCACTTACCAATCCACTCCCACTATTAGTCGTGACCTCACTTAACTTGTACAACAACCTCTTGGTAGCTTCCTGATCGCTTTACACGTCCTTTCTCAAGCACATAGATACGATCACAATGCTCGATCGTGGAAAGACGATGAGCGATGATAATCATCGTCTTCGTTCCAGTCAATGACTTGATTGAGTCTGTAACCAAGCTCTCAGTTTCAGTATCTAGGGCGGCTGTCGCCTCATCCAGAACTAAAATTTCTCGTTGATGATAAAGCGCACGAGCAATCCCAACTCGTTGACGTTGCCCCCCAGACAGTCGTACTCCACGCTCACCTACATAAGTTTCTACTCCATTTGGCAATTGCTCAATCAACTCTATTAACTGGGCTGCCCGCATTGCTTGGTGCAATCGCTGCTCATCAATTTGGTCATCTACAACACCAAAAGCAATATTTCGCTTGATTGTTTCATCAGTTAAAAAGATAGATTGAGGAATGTAAGCAATTAGATTTTGCCATGAACGCATATCTTTATAAATAGAGTTGCTATCAACCTGAATATCTCCATTCCTTGGCATCAACAGCCCCAAAATAACGTCTACTAATGTTGTTTTTCCAGAGCCGGATTTCCCAATTAGTCCAATCGCTTGGCCTTTATTAATTTCCAGAGAAACTTTTTCTAGGGCTGGATGCTCAGAGTTGGGATAGTAATAAGTAACATCTTTTATTTCAACTTGTCTTTCGAACTCTACCTGCTTAGAAGACAGTTGCAGGGGAGAAAAGTATTTCTTGTTGCTTAAGTGCTCTTGCCAAGGAGTCGTTAGATGAGGCTCTAATTCCTTTAGAGTAAGATACATTTCATCTACAATGTAGGTCGAATTCTTCAAGTATCCAGTAGACTGCAATAGGTTACTCGCTGCGGGCAAAAGACGGAATGCCGCCAGTCCAAAAACGCTGAGAGTAGACGTAAGACTTTGAGGACTTTTGCCCGCAACTAAATAAATAATTGAAAATCCCACTAAAAAAGCAATCAAAATAGGCTCTAAAATAAACCGAGGAAGACTTGAAAAAGCGCTAGATGCGGCAATCGATCTTTTGAATTTCTCAGCTTGAGCTACAAGTTGAGCTTCAAAGTGAAATTCACATCCGATGACTTTCACATCTTTCAATCCGCCCAAACCATGATTGATGGCTCGAATCATCTCAACGTCAGCCTCATGCCCTTCTCGGCCCCAACGCGCAAGATTATGTCTGAAGCGATACAGAAACATAGCCGCAAGCAAAAGCGCGAATAATATAGCAAGGGTTGCACCAACATCAGTTATGAAAAGCAGTGTCAGCAGAGAAGCGATAACCACACTGTTAGCTGTAGAGAATAGGATAGGCATCGTCACACGATTGGCAAATCCTTCTGACTCTTTAAGAATATTTTGAACCAGTTGAGCTGTGTTATGAGTTAGATGAAAAGTGTATGGTGCCCTCATATACGCATGCATCAACCTAGCACGCAACTCTGCCTGCTGCCCGAAGCCAAAATCAAAAATATACTTTGCAATGCCAAAACTCAAAAGTGATTTAACACACAGAATACAAACAATAGAGACACCAAATATTGAGATAAATTGAAGGCTAGATTGGAACCTAAACGCTGTGTACAACCAATTTGACCATGCGGTTTCTCGAATCGAGTCAAGATCAGTTGCTAGTGCGATAAACGGTCCGATTAATCCAATTCCAAAAGTCTCCAACATAGAAGATAAAAGTATAAAGAAAAGAAGAATCAGGAGTTGCTTCTTCTTACCTGCTAAGACATAAAAAAATCTAGATAAGTATCGACGAAACATTAACATCTACGGCTAGTCATCCTCATTAAATGCTAAACGATTTATCCACTTGACTCTGGCTAATCACAGCACTAACTCCGAAATTCTACGAGGAATGGGATTCGAACAAAATGCTCGAGCTGAAAAGCTCATCTCCTCCTCACAGTTATTTTATTTCCGAACAGGTTCACTACAGATTTACATATCTAAGAGACGACAGGTGTACTAAATTTGAAACGAAGTAAATGGAGTAGCAATTAAGGACATCAACCTAAGACACTCACTTCGAAACACTCACATAGCTAGGAGGCTATAAATTATTTATTCATTGGCTTTCTTGATGAAACGACCTTAGCTGGGACTCCAACAGCAACAGAGTAAGGAGGAATACTTTTTGTGACAACAGCTCCTGCACCAATCACGCAACCTTGTCCGATCATGACTCCATCCAAAATTGTGACTCCAGTTGCGATCCAACAATCGTCCTCAATGACGATGCCTTCCCGCGTTACTCCTTGGTCAATAATTCGTTGGGTGGGATCAGCGAAGATATGGTTGTTCGCATAAATGCCAACGTGAGAGGCAATCAAACAGCTTTCACCAATTCTGATATTCCCAGGCCCATGTATGCAAGTGAATGCACCAATCACTGAATTCGCTCCGATGTTGATCGTGCAATTCCCGAGGTAGGTCACACTAACATCTACATCTCGATACAGGTAAACTCCACTCTTGAGATGAATGTGGCTGCCTTGGGCGAAGGCATTCACGCGCACATCACGCATGATCTTCACCCCATCTTCCAACTCAATGTTATTGCCACCCACGAACTCAACTCCGGTTCCATGAATGCTGATGGCACGACCACACCCCTTAAGGATGAACCTATACAAATATCGACGCAGCAGAGTACCCACAGGTTGGGGCAACCATCCTACTAACGCAATCAACCCTAACTCTCTCAATCGGTTCCATCTGTTTGCATCCTGGTAGCTCTGTAAGTCAGGGTTACCAAGCACCACGACCTTATCAGGTATACCTAATGGATCAACAACAGATTCAGCTTGTGTATGCATCAGTATCCCTTCATAAGATTCTCGGATAGATTACCAGTAAATCTCCTGGAAAAAAAGAATTTCATGTGTATCCTGGCGGTAACTTTTACTTTTTCTTCATAAAGATACATTCTGTTTGAAGAAATTATGAGGGATGAATATTATTCTTCTGGAAATATGTAAATATTACTCCAAATGGAAGAAGTTATATATTTGATGAAAGTTCATCTCAATGCATGTGTGGGATTAAGTCTGGTAACTGACAGATAGTGACATTTTTGTTGAGAAGGAGTTGTCGAAATGAGTATCGCACCAAAGGTGAGTGTAGGGTTAGTCGTTTACAATGGAGAGCATTACTTGAGAGAGGCAATGGACTCACTCCTAGCTCAGACTTTTACTGATTTTGAACTCATTATTTCCGATAATGCCTCTACAGATAGCACTCCCCAGATTTGCCAGGAATACGCGGCGAAAGACCAGCGGATTCGCTACTACCGCAATAACCAGAACGTTGGGATTCCTCGCAACTTCAACCGAGTGATCGAATTAGCTAGGGGTGAATATTTTAAGTTGGCCGCACATGATGACATCTGTCAACCAGATTTTCTCCTAAGATGTGTGGAAGTGCTTGATAGCGATCCAACAGTTGTACTTTGTTATACAAAAATTCAACTTATTGATGAAGCTGGGCAATTAATGTTTGATGGGGTCTCCGATGTAAACTCTTTATCAGCAGATATTCCTGAGCGGCATAAAAGGTTTTACGAGCTGATCCGGCATAGTAATCATTTTCATCAAGGCATTGAGGTGTACGGAGTGATTCGTATGAGTGCGCTCAAACAAACTCCGCTTTTTGGTTATTACACCCACGGCGATCGTGTGTTAACTGCAAGATTGGGGTTGCTGGGTCGATTTCATCAAGTTCCTGAGAATCTGTTCCAATATCGATTTCACCCTAATCAATCTACTGGTCCACGTAAGCGCGGTCGATTGTTTAATTTGACTGGCCCAACTCCAACTTTAGCTACATGGGATCCTCCTCGGAAGGACAAAATACATTTTCCAGAGTGGAGGTTGAATAGGGAATATATCAATGCTATTAACTCAACTGATCTGAGCCTAGGCGATCGTCTTCTATGCTACATCCACTTGGGACAACGACTTTTTCTACACAAAAATTGGGCTAGGTTTGGTCGGGATTTGCTCGTTGCTACAGATAAAGCCCTTGAGCCATTAACTGAGAAGCGACTAAAACCACAGGTAATTTGTAAGGAAGATAGTTAATAGTTCACTTAACTGATTGTCGTGCTTTTGATTACACTGAGTTAGTTAATTATGATTGAACCAGGTAGTGGTTCAGTAACAAGAGTTAATCGTTTTTTGCACCGCTGGGCAACATTTTTACTGCTTAGCGGTTTAATGCCTTTGATTGTTTATCCCTCTTCGGTCACTCTAGGCAGATGAAAAGATGAGTTGTAGGTTCAACTCATGTACGAGTGGACAAATAAACGCCACCTCTAAATTATTGGTTGACAGGGGGAGGAAGCGTTAAGATGCAGTGAAGCTAGAACAGCGTAAGGGGGGACGATGGCAAGTATCGAGGTGATTATTCGGGATGACAACGGCAACATCATCAGCCAGGAGAAAGGGAAAGAAATTGA
>Ga0224722_1001268_pt1 | contig 14104 bp, 11 predicted proteins | sample Balambano_FR1_Me_FD_161646 | JGI IMG/M metagenome (GOLD analysis project Ga0224722, IMG submission 161646) | Freshwater sediment microbial communities from Lake Towuti, South Sulawesi, Indonesia - Balambano_FR1_MetaG | ecosystem: Environmental > Aquatic > Freshwater > Lake > Sediment | place... | reverse complement strand
CATCGCCCGCGCTTCCCACCGCCCCTGCCGCCGGCGCGGGTCTCGACCTCCGCTACTGAAAGGACCGTCCATGGACACCGCTTCCACCCCCGCTGCAACTGTCACGACCTCCGCCGCCCGACCCGCGGAGAGCACCGCGTCCGGCAAGGCGATCGCGTCGGATTTCGACACGTTCCTGCGGATGCTGACCGTGCAGCTGCAGAACCAGGACCCGCTCAACCCGATGGAATCGACCGATTTCGCGGTGCAGCTTGCGACCTTCTCGGAAGTCGAGCAGACCCAGCGGTCGAACCAGCTCCTCGAGACGATCACCGGGCAGCTCGGCATGACCGGCATGGCGCAGCTTGCCAACTGGGTCGGGCTCGAGGCGCGGGCGCCTGCGCCCGTCTGGTATGACGGAACGCCCCTCACCCTGTCGCCGAGCCCCGCGGCAGGGGCCGATGCCGCCGTCCTGGTGGTGAAGAACGCCGACGGCCGCGTCGTCTCCCGCCAGTCAGTGCCGGTCAGCATCGAGCCCTTCGCCTGGGATGGCCGTGCCGAAGACGGCAGCGCACTTCCGGCCGGCCGCTACGGCTTCGACCTCGAAAGCAGCCGCGCCGGAGAGGTCGTGTCGGTCACCGCGGTCGAGACCTATGGCCGCATCGTCGAGGCGCGCGCCGGCGCAGAGGGCACGACGCTGGTGCTCGAAGGCAATATCGAAGTGCTGTCCGACCGCGTCACTGCCGTGCGCAAGCCCTGATCAGCCGAACAGCACCGCGCCGATCCAGATGCCCGCGCCCATCAGCGCGCCCCCGAGCGCCATGGTGGCGATCGGCGCGGCCCGCGCGGGCGGCGGCAGCGGCGCGGCGTCGCCCTGCCGGATCAGCTGCGCCTCGACCAGCCGCGGCAGCTTCGGCCCGAACCGCGCCAGCACCCGCGCCGTGCGGCCGAGATCGCGCAACAGCGCGGTCGGCCCGACGTTGCGGGTGATGTAGCCTTCGACCACCGGCCGGGCCACCTGCCAGATGTTGATGCGCGGATCGAGCGAGCGCGCCACGCCCTCGACCACCACCATCGTGCGCTGCAACAGGATGAGCTCGGTCCGCGTCTCCATCCCGAACCGCTCGGTCACCTCGAACAGGTAGGCGAGCAGCCGCGCCATCGAGATGCGGCTTGCATCCATGCCGAAGATCGGCTCGCCCACCGCCCGGAGCGCGCGGGCGAACTCGTCGATGTCGCGGTCGGCCGGCACGTAGCCGGCCTCGAAATGCACCTCGGCGACGCGGCGGTAGTCGCGGCGGATGAAGCCGAACAGGATCTCGGCATAGACCCGGCGGGTATACTCGTCGATCCGCCCCATGATGCCGAAGTCGTAGACGATGATGTCGCCGTCCGCTGCCACCTTGAGGTTGCCCTGGTGCATGTCGGCATGGAAGTAGCCGTCGCGCAGTGCGTGGTTCAGGAACAGCTCCAGCACCCGCGCGGCGAGTTCGCGCCGGTCGTGGCCGGCCGCGTCGATCGCGGCGTTGTCGGCCATCGGTATCCCCTCGGCCCAGCCGAGCGTCATCACCCGCCGTCCCGACATGAACCAGACTGGCGGCGGCACCCGCACACCCCGGTCCTGCGCGGTGTTCGCGGCGAATTCCGAGGCGGCGGAGCTTTCCAGCCGCAGGTCCAACTCGCCCGTCACCACGCCCTCGAAATGCGCGATCACCTCCATCGGCCTGAGCCGGCGCGAGGCCGGCGACAGGATCTCGATCATCCGCGCGATCAGATAGAAGGCGTCGATGTCCTTGCGGAAGGCGCGCTCGATCCCCGGGCGCAGCACCTTCACCGCCACGTCCTGACCGGTCTCGGAAAGCGTGGCGCGGTGGACCTGGGCAATCGAGGCGGCGGCGACCGGGTCGGAGAAACTCGCGAAGGCCCGGTCGACCGGCAGGTCGAACTCCTCCTCGATCGTGCGCTTGGCCACCTCGGTCGGGAACGGCGGCAGCTTGTCCTGCAGGTAACGGAGCTGCTCGGCCAGTTCCTCGCCCACCACGTCGGGCCGGGTGGAGAGGATCTGGCCGAACTTGATGTAGGCGGGGCCAAGCGCGGTCAGCGCCCGCGTCGCCGGCGGCAGCGACAGATCGCCCTGCAATCCCAGCCAGGCGAAGGGCCAGCCGAGGATGCGCGCCGCGATCCGGAGCCGCGGCGGCGCGCGGAACGCCTCCAGCACCACGCCCATCGCGCCGGTCCGCTCCAGCGTGGCGCCGGTGCGGATCACCCGCCAGATGTTGTGCGGGCCACGCATGGCTCAGAGCTTCCAGCCCGAATGCAGCGCCGCCACCCCGAAGGTCAGGTTGCGATAGCGGACCTGTCCGAACCCCGCCGCGCCAATCATCGCGGCAAAGCTGTCCTGATCGGGAAACTGGCGGATCGATTCGACCAGATAGCGGTAGCTGTCGCGGTCGCCCGCCACCACCTGCCCCATCGCGGGAATGACGTTAAAGGAATAGCGGTCATAGGCCCATTGCAGGGCAGGGTTCGGGATCCGGCCGAACTCCAGCACCATCAGCCGCCCGCCGGTCCGCAGCACGCGGAGCGCCTCGGACAACGCCGCGTCGATGCGGGTGACGTTGCGGATGCCGAAGCTGATCGTGTAGGCATCGAAGCTTGCGTCGGGGAAGGGCAGGGCCATCGCGTCGCCCACCACCCAGTCGAGCCGGTCGGCCAGCCGGTCCGCTTCGGCGCGCGCCCGCCCCTCGACCAGCATCCCTTCGGTCATGTCGAGCACGCAGGCCGTCGCGCCCGGCGCCCGCTTGAGGAACCGGAACGCGATGTCGCCGGTGCCGCCGGCCACATCAAGCAGCCGCTGGCCCGGGCGCGGCGCCAGCCAGTCCATCATCGCGTCCTTCCACAGCCGGTGGACGCCGGCCGACATCAGGTCGTTCATGCGATCGTAGTTCGACGCGACGCGGGTGAACACGCCCTTGACCATGCCGGCCTTGCGATCCTCGGCGATCGTCTCAAAGCCGAAATGGGTGGTCCGGGGCGCGTCGTCATGGTCCTCGGTCATCGGGTCATCCTTCTCTTCCAGTCCTTATAGGGCGGCGCGCCCGGGCCGCAATGCGATGGCCTTGCAGCCCCCGGCCGGTTGGACGACAGTCGCGCCACGCCAGATGGAGCCGCCGATGCCCGAACTCCCCGAGGTCGAGACCGTCCGCCGCGGGCTGGAGCCGGTGATGGCCGGCCGGCGCATCGTCGGCGCCGAGGCCCGGCGCCCGGACCTGCGCTGGCCGCTGCCGCCGCGGCTGGCCGAGCGGCTGACCGGCGCGCGCGTGGACCGCCTGCGGCGGCGGTCGAAGTACATCCTCGTCGATCTCGACCGGGGCGAGACGCTCTTGATCCATCTCGGCATGTCCGGGCGCATCCTGGTGTCGGGCGGGGTCGAGGGGCAATTCCATCATGACCTGCCGGTGGCGTCGCGCCACGACCACGTGGTGATCGAGATGGAAGGCGGACTGCGCATCACCTTCAACGACGCGCGCCGCTTCGGCGCGATGGACCTGGTGGCGACCGGGGAGGCCGAGGCGCATCCGCTGCTCGCGCGGCTCGGCCCCGAACCCCTCGGGAACGGGTTTTCGGAGAGCTATCTGATCGACCGCCTCCGGGGCCGCAACACGCCGGTCAAGTCGGCGCTGCTCGACCAGAGGCTGGTGGCGGGACTCGGCAATATCTACGTCTGCGAGGTGCTGCACCGGGCCGGAATCAGCCCGCGGCGCAAGGCCGGGCGGGTCGCGGCGGCCCGGGTCGCCAGACTGGTGCCGATCATCCGCCAGGTGCTGGCCGAGGCGATCGCCGCGGGCGGGTCGAGCCTGCGCGACTACCGCCAGGCGGACGGCGAGCTGGGCTACTTCCAGCACCGGTTCCGGGTCTACGACCGCGAGGGCGCGCCCTGTCCGACACCGGGCTGCGCCGGCCGGATCGCGCGGCTGGCCCAGGCCGGGCGGTCGTCTTTTCACTGCCCCGTCTGCCAGAGGTGACTTGCGCCCCCGGGCGCTGCTGCTACCTGTGGGCGCGGCAGAAACCGCACAAGAGGCGCGCATGGCCTACGAGACGCTGATCGTCGAGATCGCCGACGATATCGCCCTCATCCGGCTGAACCGTCCGGAGGCGATGAACGCGCTGAGCCCCCGGCTGATGTCCGAACTGGCCGCGGCGCTGCAGTCGGCCGATGCCAGCGAGAAGGTGCGCTGCATCGTGCTGACCGGCTCGGACAAGGTGTTTGCCGCCGGGGCCGACATCACCGCGATGGCGGACAAGGATTTCGTCGAGGTGTTCACCGCGGATTTCTTCGGGGCCGAGGCAGGCGTGATCCAGCGCATCCGCAAGCCGATCATCGCCGCGGTGGCGGGCTATGCGCTCGGCGGCGGCTGCGAGCTGGCGATGATGTGCGACTTCATCATCGCCGCCGACACGGCGAAGTTCGGCCAGCCCGAGATCAATCTCGGGATCGTGGCCGGCATGGGCGGCACGCAGCGGCTGACCCGGGCCGTGGGCAAGGCCAAGTCGATGGACATGAACCTGACGGGTCGGTTCATGGATGCGGCCGAGGCCGAGCGGAGCGGCCTCGTCAGCCGGGTCGTGCCGGCGAAGGGCCTGCTGGAGGAGGCGATGAAGGCGGCGGCGCGAATCGCCGAGAAGTCGGCCGTCACCGTGCTGGCGGTGAAGGAGGCGGTGAACCGCGCGCAGGAATCGAGCCTGAGCGAGGGTCTTCTCTACGAGCGCCGGCTGTTCCATGCGCTTTTCGCCACCGAGGACCGGCGGGAAGGCATGGCCGCCTTCGTCGAGAAGCGGCAGGCCCAGTTCCGCGACCGCTGAACCCGGCCTCCGCCGCCTCAGGGCCGCGTGCGGCCTGGGCCGCGGGCGCGTCCGTTGACGGTTGACTTGCGCCTGAGTCGACCGTAATGAAGCCCCTTCTGAAATTGACCGAAGCGAAGCACCGGAAGACCGAGAGATGGCCAATACGCCCCAGTCCAAGAAGCGCGCCCGCCAGAGCGAGGCCCGTTACGCGATCAACAAGGCGCGCCGCTCGCGGATCCGGACCTTCATCCGCAAGGTGGAAGAGGCGATCGCCTCGGGCGACGGCGCGGCCGCAGTTGCGGCGCTGCAGGCGGCTCAACCCGAGATGGCGCGGGGCGTTACCAAGGGTGTGCTGCACCGCAACACGGTCGCCCGCAAGATGTCGCGCCTCTCGGCGCGGGTGAAATCGGTCGGAGCCGCCGCTTCCGCCTAGGTGTGGATAATTTCCGGCCGACCCGGGCGCGCCCTTGGGCGCGCTTTTTATTTTGCAGATCATCCAGCCGGCACTGTTGCACAAGAACATCAGGCCGGGTCGGATTCGCGTCCTGCCAAAGCGAGTCAACAGCGAAGTTCGGTTGCGAAACCGATCACGCAGTTGCTAGCGTGAACAGGCGATTCACGTCTTCTTGGGGGGACATGGGATGATCGCAAACGGGGTCAGAGCGACGGGCGCCACTGCCGGTGCCAAGAGCAGAGAAGAAAATCGTTTGCGGTCAACCGGTTGGATTGGAAGGACGGGTGGGGCCCGGCCTTCTGCCGATCATCGGGGCGGACTGTGCGACAGGTGTCGCCGGGGCCGGCCCTGATGTGTCCATGTGGTAACGGGCTGCGCGAGCACGCATGCTGACCCGGCATCCGGGCTCGGCCACGCGCCGTTGCGGCCTGCCGTCCGCGGCTGCCGGCACCTTGCCGGGCACCCGTCCGGCCGCCGCCCGAGGGTGACCTGCGTCGTCCGGGATCTGAGGATTAGACGCAAGGCGCGAAGTGGTCATCTGCTGTGGACGGGTCAAGAACATTCATGGACGACACCTGGGGACAAGTGCGGCAATCCTTGCAGGCGCGGATCGGCAAGAACAACTTCGTGACCTGGGTGGAGCCGCTCCGGCTGGCGTCGGTCGATCAGTCGGTGGCGCGATTCGAGGTTCCGACCGTGTTCTTCGGGGACTGGGTGTCGCGCAACTACGGCGAGCAGATCCGCGAGGAACTCGACCGCGCCGGCACCCCGGTCGATCGCGTGGAATTCGTCGTGGCGCGCGATGCGCGCGCCACGCCGGCGGCGGCCAAGCCGGCAGCGCGGGTTGGCAAGTCCCGGTCCGGCGCCGACGAGGACCTGCCGGGTGCGGCGCTCGATGCGCGCTTCACCTTTGACAGTTTCGTGGTGGGCAAGCCGAACGAGCTCGCCCATGCAGCCGCCCGCCGCGTGTCCGAGGGCGGCCCGGTCACCTTCAACCCGCTGTTCCTCTATGGCGGGGTGGGGCTCGGCAAGACCCATCTGATGCATGCCGTCGCGCACGAGCTGCAACTGCGCAACACCGACCTCAGGGTGCTCTACCTGTCGGCCGAGCAGTTCATGTACCGGTTCGTGCAGGCGCTGCGCGAACAGCAGATCATGGACTTCAAAGAACTGTTCCGGTCGGTCGATGTGCTGATGGTCGATGACGTGCAGTTCATCGCCGGCAAGGACAGCACGCAGGAGGAATTCTTCCACACCTTCAATGCGCTCGTCGATCACAACAAGCAGATCGTCATTTCGGCCGACCGCGCGCCGGGCGAGATCAAGGATCTGGAGGAACGCATCAAGAGCCGGCTGCAATGCGGCCTCGTGGTCGATCTGCACCCGACCGACTATGAGCTCCGCCTCGGCATCCTGCAGCAGAAGGGCGAGTATTACCGCCAGCAGCACCGCGGGCTGGTCATCTCGCATGGGGTTCTGGAGTTCCTCGCGCATCGCATCACCACCAACGTGCGCGTGCTGGAAGGCGCCCTGACGCGGCTTTTCGCCTTCGCGAGCCTGGTCGGGCGCGAGATCACGCTCGATCTGGCGCAGGACTGCCTGTCCGACATCCTGCGCGCCAGCGACCGCAAGGTGACAATCGAGGAGATCCAGCGCCGCGTGGCCGAGCACTACAACGTCCGCCTCAGCGACCTGATCGGGCCGAAGCGGGTGCGCACCATCGCCCGGCCGCGGCAGATCGCGATGTATCTGGCCAAGCAGATGACACCGCGCAGCCTGCCCGAGATCGGCCGCCGCTTCGGCGGGCGCGACCATACCACGATCATGCATGGCGTGCGCCGGATCGAGGATCTGATGCAGACCGATTCCCAGCTGTCGGACGATCTGCAGCTCCTGCGCCGGCTCCTCGAAAGCTGACCGGCCACGCCGCGGCCGGCGGCCCCCGCAAAGCCGCGCAACAGCCCCGAAAACGCTTGTGAAGCGGAGCAGAACGGGTAGTTTTCCCGTCCCGGACGATCGGCGCCGGGCACAAGGGGTGGGGATATGAAACTCAGCATCGAACGCGGCGTGCTGCTCAAGGCGGTCGGCCAGGCGCAATCGGTGGTGGAGCGGCGCAATACCATCCCGATCCTGGCCAACGTGCTGATCGAGGCCGATGGGGGGCAGGTCAGCTTCCGCGCGACCGACCTCGACATCGAGGTGATCGATCGTGCCCCGGCGATGGTCGATCGCGCCGGGGCGACCACCGTCTCGGCGGTGATGCTGCACGAGATCGTGCGCAAGCTGCCCGACGGCGCGCTCGTCAGCCTCGCCGAGGACGGCGCGACCGGCCGGCTCACGGTCGCGGCCGGGCGGTCCACCTTCCATCTGGCGACGCTGCAGAAGGAGGACTTTCCGGTGATGGCCTCGTCGGAATACGCCTCCAACTTCTCCGCGCCCGCGCCGCTCTTGCGCCGTCTGTTCGAGAAGGCGAAGTTCGCCATCTCGACCGAGGAGACGCGCTATTACCTGAACGGCGTCTACCTTCATGTCGCGCAGGGCGAGGGTGGGGCGGTGCTCCGCTGTGTCGCGACCGACGGCCACCGGCTGGCGCGGATCGACGCCCCCCTGCCCGCCGGGGCCGAGGGCATGCCGGGCGTGATCGTGCCGCGCAAGACGGTGGGCGAGCTTCGCAAGCTGCTCGACGACGACGAGGCGCAGATCGGGGTGTCGGTATCCGAAACCAAGGTGCGCTTCGCCACGCCGACGATCGTGCTCACCTCGAAGGTGATCGACGGCACCTTCCCCGACTATACCCGGGTGATCCCGACCGGCAACACCCGCCAGCTCAGGGTCGATGCGGCCGATTTCGCCAAGGCGGTGGATCGCGTGGCCACCGTGTCGTCCGAGCGCAGCCGGGCGGTGAAGCTCAGCCTCGACGAGGACCGGCTGGTGCTGTCGGTCAACGCGCCGGATTCCGGCGCGGCCGAGGAAGAGATGGCGGTGGCCTATCACAGTGACCGGCTGGAGATCGGCTTCAACGCCAAGTACCTTCTCGAGATCGCCGAACAGGTGGACCGCGAGGATGCGGTATTCCTGTTCAATTCCCCCGGCGACCCCACGCTGATGCGCGAGGGCAACGACCAGTCGGCGGTCTATGTCGTGATGCCGATGCGCGTTTGACCGGCGCCGCGGCGCCGTCCCGCGACCGGCGGCGGTCGCCAAGCAGCAAAGGTCAGGGCGTGGGTGCGATCACGGTCTCGTCGCTGAGCCTGTCGCATTTCCGCAGCCACCGCGGCACGCGGCTGGCGCTCGTCGACGGCTTGGTCGTGATCGTCGGGCCGAACGGCGCGGGCAAAACGTCGGTTCTCGAGGCCGTGTCGCTCTTGTCACCCGGCCGCGGGCTCAGGGGCGCCGGGCCTGACGAGATCGCCCGCTGGCCCGAGGGGCTGGGCTGGAAGGTGACTGCCGGCATCGCAGCCCCCGCGGCCTCGCACGAGGTCGAGACCTGGGCCGAGGCCGGCGCGGCGCGGCAGGTCCGCATCGACGGCAAGCCCGCGACCCAGGCGGCGCTCGGGCGCATCGCCCGGGTGCTGTGGCTGGTGCCGACGATGGACCGGCTCTGGACCGAGGGCGCCGAGGGGCGGCGGCGTTTTCTCGACCGGCTGGCGCTGGGCTTCAGGCCCGACCATGCCGAGCAGTCGCTGGCCTACGACCGGGCGATGCGCGAGCGGAACCGGCTGCTGCGCGATCAGTCGGGCGACGGCGCCTGGTATGGCGCGCTCGAGGCGCAGATGGCCGCGGCCGCGGCCGCGATCCTCGACAACCGCGCCGCCGCGCTCGCCCGCATCGCCGAGGCGCAGGTGCGGGCGCCCTCCGCCTTTCCTCGGGCCGATCTGGTCGAGACCTATCCCGAGGATCCGCCGCCCTTGGATGCCCCGGCGCTCGCCGCGGCCCTGGCCGCCGGCCGGCGGCGCGACCTGGCGGCGGGCCGCACCCTGGTCGGGCCGCATCGCGCCGATCTGGCGGCGACCTATGCCGCGCGCGGCATGGCCGCGGCGCAATGTTCGACCGGCGAGCAGAAGGCGCTGCTGGTCAGCCTGATCCTCGACAATGCCCGCGCGCTGACGGCCGACACGGGCGCCGCGCCGGTCCTGCTGCTCGACGAGGTCGCGGCGCATCTGGACGCCGAGCGCCGGGCTGCCCTCTATGCCGAGGTGGAGGCTCTCGGCGCGCAGGCGCTGATGACCGGTACCGGGAGCGAACTGTTCGAGGCGATTGCCGGCCGGGCGCAGCTGCTGGAGGTCGCGGCGGAGGCGGGGCTCACGCGCGTGGCGGGGGCTGCGCCGTGACCGTCACGCCCGAGCAATTGCTCCTCTACTCCGGCGCGCTCCTGATCCTGTTCCTGACCCCCGGTCCGGTCTGGGTGGCGATTATCGCGCGCGGGCTTTCCGGCGGCTTCGCCGCCGCCTGGCCGCTGGCGGTCGGCGTGGCGCTCGGCGACCTCCTCTGGCCGCTGGCGGCGATCTTCGGCCTCAACTGGATCCTGTCGGTCTACGGCGGGTTTCTGGCGGCGATGAAGTGGCTTGCGGTCGCGATCTTCGTGACGATGGGCTGGCTCCTGATCCGCCATGCCGACCGCCCGCTTGCGCCCGACCGCCGGCTGACCCGGCCGGGCACTTCGGCCGGCTTCGCCGCCGGGGTCGCGGCGATCCTCGGCAATCCCAAGGCGATCCTGTTCTACATGGGCGTGCTGCCCGGCTTCTTCGACCTCGGCCGGATCACCGGCCCCGACATCGCCGCTATCCTCGCGGTCTCGGTGGCCATTCCGATGGCCGGCAATCTGACCTTTGCGGTGATGCTCGGCCGGGTCCGCCGGGTGCTCGCCTCGCCGCGGGCGCTCTGGCGGATGAACCTCGGCGCCGGGGCGCTGCTGATTGCGGTTGGCGGCGTGATCGCCGTCACCTGACGCCAAATCTTGTGGCCGCGGCGTGACATTCCGCGGCGGACGTCCTATAACCCGGGGGCAAGAACAAGGACCCCGTCCGAATGGCCGAAGCCGCCCAGAAGCTCGACGATTACAATTCCGGTTCCATCAAGGTTCTCAAGGGCTTGGAGGCGGTCCGCAAACGCCCCGGGATGTATATCGGCGACACCGACGACGGCTCGGGCCTGCACCACATGGTCTATGAGGTGGTGGACAACGGGATCGACGAGGCGCTGGCCGGTCATGCCACCGAAGTGATCGTCAAGATCCACGACGACGGGTCGGTGTCGGTCGAGGACAACGGCCGCGGAATCCCGGTGGACATCCATGCCGAAGAGGGCATCTCGGCCGCCGAGGTGATCATGACCCAGCTTCATGCCGGGGGGAAATTCGACCAGAACAGCTACAAGGTCTCGGGCGGCCTGCACGGGGTCGGGGTCTCGGTGGTCAACGCCCTGTCGGAGTGGCTGGAGCTGCGGGTCTGGCGGAACGGGCGCGAGCACTTCGCGCGGTTCGAACACGGCGACACGGTCGAGCCGCTCCGGGTCGTCGGCGACAGCCAAGGGCGGAAGGGCACCGAGGTCCGTTTCCTCGCCTCGACGCAGACCTTCTCGAACCTCGACTACGTCTTCAAGACGCTCGAGAACCGGCTGCGCGAGCTGGCCTTCCTCAATTCCGGCGTGCGCATCGTGCTGGAGGACGACCGCCCGGTCGAGCCGCTCCGGTCGGAGCTCTGCTACGACGGCGGCGTGCGCGAGTTCGTCCGCTACCTCGATCGCTCCAAGACGCCGGTGATGCCCGAACCGATCTATATGATCGGCGAGCGCGGCGGCATCACCGTCGAGGTGGCGATGTGGTGGAACGACAGCTATCACGAGACGGTGCTGCCCTTCACCAACAACATCCCGCAGCGCGACGGCGGCACCCATCTGGCCGGCTTCCGCAGCGCGCTGACCCGCACGATCAACGCCTATGCCCAGTCCTCGGGCATCGCCCGGCGCGAGAAGGTGGAGTTTACCGGCGACGACGCGCGCGAGGGGCTGACGTCGGTCCTGTCGGTGAAGGTGCCCGACCCGAAGTTTTCCAGCCAGACCAAGGACAAGCTCGTCTCCTCCGAGGTGCGGCCCGCGGTCGAGAACCTGGTGAACGAGAAGCTTGCGGAATGGTTCGAGGAGAATCCGGGGCCCGCGAAGGCGATCGTCGGCAAGATCATCGAGGCGGCGCTGGCGCGCGAGGCGGCGCGCAAGGCGCGCGAGCTGACCCGGCGCAAGACCGCGCTCGATGTCGCGTCCCTGCCCGGCAAGCTGGCCGACTGCCAGGAACGCGATCCGTCGAAGTCGGAGCTGTTTCTGGTCGAGGGCGACAGCGCGGGCGGTTCGGCCAAGCAGGGCCGCAGCCGCGCCAACCAGGCGGTGCTGCCCTTGCGCGGCAAGATCCTGAACGTCGAACGCGCGCGCTTCGACCGGATGCTGTCGAGCCAGGAGATCGGCACGCTGATCACCGCGCTCGGCACCGGGATCGGCCGCGACGAGTTCGACCTTTCCAAACTGCGCTACCACAAGATCGTCATCATGACCGATGCCGATGTCGACGGCGCGCATATCCGCACGCTTCTGCTTACCTTCTTCTTCCGGCAGATGCCGGATCTGATCGAGGCGGGGCACCTCTACATCGCCCAGCCACCGCTCTACAAGGTCGCCCGCGGCAAGTCCGAGGTCTACCTAAAGGATCAGGCGGCGCTCGAGGACTATCTGGTGCAGACCGGGATCGAGGGCGCCACGCTTCGGCTCGGGACCGGTGAGGACATCACCGGCGCCGATCTCGCCCGGGTGGTGGAAGAGGCGCGGGCGGTGCGGCGCATCCTGCAGGCCTTCCCGACGCTCTATCCCGCGCACATCATCGAACAGGCGGCGATCGCCGGGGCGCTGGTGGCCGGCCGGGTCGATGCCGACGCGCAAGGTGTGGCCGACCGGGTGGCGGCCCGGCTGGACCAGATCGCTGTCGAGTATGAGCGCGGCTGGCGCGGCCGGCCGACCCAGGACCACGGCCTGCGCTTCAGCCGCGTGCTGCGCGGGGTGGAGGAGGTGCGCACGCTCGACGGTCCAGTCCTGCGCTCGGGCGAGGCACGGCGGCTCGCCGGCCACACCGCCGCGCTGGAGGCCGTCTATGGCCTGCCGGCACGGCTGTCGCGCAAGGACCGCGACCTGCCGATCCACGGGCCGGTGCAGCTTCTGCAGGCGGTCCTGGCCGAGGGCGAGAAGGGCCTGAGCCTGCAGCGCTACAAGGGCCTCGGCGAGATGAACCCCGAACAGCTGTGGGAAACCACGCTCGACCCCGAGGCGCGGACGCTGCTGCAGGTCAAGGTCGAGGATCTGGCCGAGGCCGACGACATCTTCACCAAGCTGATGGGCGATGTGGTCGAGCCGCGGCGCGAATTCATCCAGACAAATGCGCTCAGCGTCGAGCATCTGGATTTCTGAGGCGCGCGACCGGACCCGGCCGCGGCGATCCGTCGCGTCGGCAGGGGCCAAGACGCCGGCTGCCCGGGCGGCGTGCCGCGGTCCGGCCGGGGGGCCGCTGACCCCGGCCGGCGCGCAGCCCGTACCGCCCGGCGGGCGCGCGCCGCGCGCCGGGTCGCGGGCCCGCGTCCGGGGTCGCTCGCGACGCCGGTCCGGCCCGATCGAAGGCCGCAGGCGATGACGGCTTGCCTGATGATCCAGGGCACGGGCTCGAGTGTCGGCAAGTCGCTCCTCGTGGCCGGGCTCTGCCGGCTCTATGCCCGGCGCGGCCTCGTCGTGCGGCCGTTCAAGCCGCAGAACATGTCGAACAACGCGGCCGTGGCCGAGGGCGGCGAGATCGGCCGCGCGCAGGCCCTGCAGGCGCGGGCCGCGGGGGTCGCGCCCTCGGTCCACATGAACCCGGTGCTCCTGAAGCCCGAGGCCGAGACCGGCGCGCAGGTGATCGTGCAGGGCCGGCGCCTGACAACGGTGCGCGCGCCCGACTACGCGGGTCTGAAGCCGCAGCTGCTGGCACCGGTGCTCGACAGCTTCGCGCAGGTGTCGGCCGGCGCCGACCTGGTGCTGGTCGAGGGCGCGGGCAGCCCGGCGGAGGTCAACCTGCGCGCGGGCGACATCGCCAACATGGGCTTCGCCCGCGCCGCCGGGGTGCCGGTGGTGCTGGCGGGCGACATCGACCGCGGCGGGGTGATCGCGCAGATCCTCGGCACGCAAGCCGTGCTCGACCCCGCCGATGCCGCCCTGATCCGCGGCTTCCTCGTCAACCGTTTCCGCGGCGACCCGCGGCTGTTCGACGACGGTTACGCGCTGATCGCCCGGCGGAGCGGCTGGCCCGGCTTCGGCGTCGTGCCGTGGTTCGCCGATGCCCACCGCCTGCCGGCCGAGGATGCCGCCGATCTCGGGGCAGCGGCCGCGCGCGGGACCGGCCGCTTCCTGATCGCCGTGCCCCGGTTCGCCCGCATCGCCAATTTCGACGATCTCGACCCCCTGGCGCAGGAGCCGGATGTGCGCCTCTGCCTCGTCCCCCCGGGCACGCCCCTGCCGGTCGAGGCAAGGCTCATCATCCTGCCCGGCAGCAAGGCCACCATCGCCGACCTCGCGCGCCTGCGCGCCGAAGGCTGGGACATCGACATTGCCGCTGCACTCCGCCGGGGCGCGCGCGTCCTCGGCCTCTGCGGCGGCTACCAGATGCTCGGGCGGTCGATCGCCGACCCCGGGGGGATCGAGGGGCCGCCGGGCGCGGTGCCGGGCCTCGGCCTTCTCGCCGTGGACACGGTGATGACCGCCGACAAGCGCGTCACCGACGTGGCGGCGGCGCATGTCGCGACCGGGTTGCCGGTCACA
>Ga0224722_1001267_pt1 | contig 14106 bp, 12 predicted proteins | sample Balambano_FR1_Me_FD_161646 | JGI IMG/M metagenome (GOLD analysis project Ga0224722, IMG submission 161646) | Freshwater sediment microbial communities from Lake Towuti, South Sulawesi, Indonesia - Balambano_FR1_MetaG | ecosystem: Environmental > Aquatic > Freshwater > Lake > Sediment | place... | reverse complement strand
AGCAATATGTGCATGTTCAGGAATATGCACATATTGCTGAGCTGACAGGGCGTAGTTTGCTCGCCCCGACAGTATTTAACTGTAATGCGCCTGATAGTGGCAATATGGAAGTGTTGTGGCGCTATGGCAGTGACGAGCAAAAACAACAATGGCTGCACCCCTTACTTGCTGGTCAAATTCGTTCAGTATTTTGTATGACTGAACCTGCGGTGGCTTCTAGTGATGCAACCAATATGCAAGCCACGGCAGTGATTGATGGTGATGAAATCGTCCTGAATGGGTGTAAATGGTGGTCATCGGGCTTGGGTGATCCCAATGCCAAAGTGATTATCTTCATGGCTTATACCCCTGACGAGAGCAAAGACCGTCATCATCAACATTCGATGGTCTTAGTACCGATTGATGCGCAAGGTGTCACGATTGAGCGAATGCTACCCGTGTTTGGTGACTATGATGCACCGCATGGACATGGACAGGTCAGCTTTGACAATGTACGTGTACCTGTCAGTAACTTTATTGGTGGTGCAGGACAAGGTTTTGAAATTGCACAAGGGCGTTTAGGGCCTGGGCGAATCCATCATTGTATGCGTTGTATTGGCGCAGCAGAAAAAGCCTTAGAACTGATGATTGATCGTGGTATGTCACGTAAAGCCTTTGGCAAAGAGTTACTTAAATTAGGCGGCAATTTAGAACGAGTCGCGGAAGCACGTGTGCAAATTGACCAAGCCCGTTTATTAACGCTGTATGCCGCTTACAAGATGGACACTTTAGGCAATATGGCTGCACTTACGGAAATCTCAGCGATTAAAGTCGTTGCACCAACCATATTGCAAAATGTGGTGGATATGGCAATTCAGATTCATGGTGGCGAAGGTGTGTCACGTGATACCCCACTGACTGCATTTTTTAATCAAGCACGCAGTTTACGTTTAGCTGATGGACCAGACGAAGTACATAAGGGCATGATTGCTAAACTAGAACTCAAAAAACGTGGCTATGGTCGTTGATAAGGATATAAGAAAATGGCAGTGATTGATGTTGGTGGTCAGGTTCGTCATGGCGAAGAACTGGATATTTCCGCAGTGGAAATGTGGTTAAAAGACCAAGGTGTAAATCTACAAGGACAGGCACAAGTGACCCAATATTCGGGGGGTGCATCCAATTGGACTTATCGTCTGCAATATGACAATGCAGATCTGATTTTACGCCGTCCGCCGAAAGGGACTAAAGCCAAATCAGCGCATGATATGGCACGTGAATATCTGGTACAAAAACATCTGGCGCCGTTCTACCCTGTGCTGCCTGACATGGTGGCATTGTGCCAAGATGAGAACGTCATTGGCTGTGATTTCTATGTGATGAATCGGATTGAGGGTATCATTCCACGCGCCAATTTACCGAAAGAATTACAGTTAGATGAGCAACAGGTACAGCAATTGTGCCTGAATGTTCTAGATAAATTGATCGAGCTGCATCAAGTGCCGTATCAAGGTACAGAATTGGAACAACTGGGCAAAGGTGAAGGTTATTGTCGCCGTCAAGTCGAAGGTTGGGATGCACGTTATAGCAAAGCACTCACGCCGAATGTGCCTGATTTTGCCTTTGTTCGCCAATGGCTACAGCAACATATTCCTGCCGATTCTAAAACTTGTGTAATTCATAATGACTGGCGTTTTGATAATGTCATCTTAGATCCACAACAACCGACTCAAGTGATTGGGGTACTAGATTGGGAAATGGCGACACTCGGTGATCCATTGATGGATTTGGGCAGTGCCCTCGCCTACTGGATTCAAGAGGATGATGATGTGCTGATGAAATCAAGTCGCCGTCAACCGACCAATTTAAAAGGTATGCTGACACGTCAACAGGTGGTGGATTACTATCTGGAAAAAACAGGTTTGCAACCAACGAATTGGGCTTTTTATGAAGTGTTTGGTTTGTTCCGATTAGCTGTGATTGCGCAACAGATTTATTATCGTTATTACCATCAGCAAACTGATAATCCCGCCTTTAAGGGTTTTTGGATTTTGATTCATGCCTTACATATTCGGGCTTTAAAACTGATAGCCCAAAACAATACTGAAGCACAGCAGCTGATTCCTGAATATGCTGCAAAACTACAGGATATTTTAAAACAATGAGCACGATTTATTTGGTGCGGCATGGGCAAGCGTCGTTTGGTGCAGCGAGCTATGATCAGCTTTCAGCTAAAGGTGAACAACAGGCACAGGTTGTGGGTGATTTTTTTAAACAAACCCTAAAACAAACGCCTTTAGTGGTTGCAGGTTCAATGCAACGTCATCAGCAGACGGCGCAACTCGCTTTATCGCAAAGTTTCCATAATGCATCCATTCAAACCGAATCGGCGTGGAATGAGTTTGATCATCAGCATGTCTTTGCTCAATATGAACCGCGTTTTAATCAGCCTGAATTGCTCAAACAAGATGTCGATTTGCTTGCCAATCCTCGTGCTTATCTCGCTAAAATTTTTGATGGTGCGATTGATCGTTGGATTGGAGCGCAATATGACCATGAATATCATGAAACATGGTTAGGCTTTCAATCACGTGTTGAGCAAGCATTGCAATCACTTTGCGAAAGTATTGATATGACAAAGCATCGTCAAGCCGTCGTATTTAGTTCAGGCGGCGTGATTTCTGTGGCGGTAGGTAAAGTATTGGGTTTGAATGCAAAGCAGATCTTTGCGCTAAATTGGTCGATTGCCAATGCCAGTATGACCACACTACGTTGGACAGATGGACGTTTGCAATTACTGAGCTTTAATGAGCATCATTATTTAAAAACACGTGATGCTGAACTTTTAACATGGATTTAAAAATATAGGTGGCAGGCATGGCAAAGACCATTTTAATTACAGGGGCAAGCTCGGGTTTGGGCGCAGGCATGGCGCGTGAATTTGCGGCTAAAGGTTACAATTTGGCGTTGTGCGCACGACGTTTAGAGCGCTTAGAAACACTAAAGCAAGAATTACAAAGCCAGTATTCAATTCAAGTGGGTATCAAGATATTGGATGTCACCCATTACGATGATGTGTTTACGGTATTTAAAGCGTTTCAGCAAGATTTTGGGACAATTGACCGAATTATTGTCAATGCAGGTGTGGGCGAAGGTCGTCGTATTGGTAAGGGTCATTTTGATGTAAACCGCGCTACGGCTGAAACCAATTTTATTTCGGCATTGGCGCAATGTGAAGCAGCAGTAGAAATCTTTAGAGCGCAAAATAAAGGGCATTTGGTGGTAATTTCTTCGATGAGTGCAATGCGTGGTTTACCGAAGCATTTATCGACTTATGCCGCCAGTAAGGCAGCGGTGGCGCATTTGGCTGAAGGGATTCGTGCTGAGTTACTGCATACTCCAATCAAAGTCTCGACGATTTTCCCTGGTTATATTCGAACTGAGTTGAATGAAGGTGCGAAGAAGTTACCATTTGAGGTAGATGAGAAAACGGGTTGTAAGGCTTTGGTCAAAGCAATTGAGAAAGCGCCTGTGAAGGCGTATGTGCCACAGTGGCCGTGGTTGCCAATGGGAATTGCAATGAAGATTTTGCCGTTGAAATTGGTGAATAAACTGAGTTGATTGCAATTTAAAGTGGGTGGGAGATATCTCTATTCGACAAGTTTGCACAGCCTCATATAGGCTGAATCATTGACTTGTTTGGGTATAGGCATTTCCTTACTTTTCAAAGATGAAAAGTAACAAAAATCTTTTGTTGGACTGATGGTATATCCCTATACCACAGTCCAACGGGCGGCATCCATGCCGCCGTCACAATAGTAAATATCAGCAAGAAATTAATTTAATCTGAGTTTGACAAGAAAAATGATACGCGTAAACGTCATCCACAACCTGAGCTAACTAAAGCGTTTAAAGCTTTGAGTTAGCGCAAGACAAACAAAGTGCGTAGTTTGTTGCTCAAGCATAGCTTTCACCTTACGGTACGGCAAAGATTATTAATCTTTGCTATTCGTACCTCAGGTTTTGCCTACTTTTCCCGAAAGAAAAGTAGGGCGAGCCGCAGGCTGATCCAGAAATTAGATAAGAACTTGCAAGACCCCGTTGAGACAATAGTTTTTCAATAAGTTAGAGAAAATGTTGAAGTTAATTACGACAAAGCCGTAATCAACTTTTGGTGTAAACCACCAAAACCACCATTGGACATGATCACTACAGCATCGCCCTCACCTGCTTCATTGACCACGCGGGCAATGATGTCATCCAACGAACGGCTGACTTCAGCCTTGTTTGATGACGCAGAGATGACAGGTTGTAGATCCCAATCCAAGCCCTCTGGCTGATACCAAATCACTTCATCCGCTAAACGTGCCGAATGTGCCAAACCATCTTTATGGCTGCCCATACGCATGGTATTAGAACGAGGTTCAATGATCGCCCAAAGTTTACGTTCGCCTAGACGTTTACGTGCGCCGTCCAATGTGGTTTCAATCGCAGTTGGGTGATGGGCAAAGTCATCATAGACTTCGATGCCACGCACCGTGCCTAGCAGCTCCATACGGCGTTTAACACCACCGAAGTTGGATAAAGCTTCACAGGCTTGTTCAATCGTCACACCCACATGTTGTGCCGCAGCAATCGTCGCCAAAGCATTGGCAACGCTATGTTGCCCTGTCATGTTCCATTTGACTGTACCGATCACTTGACTGTGTTCAAGCACGTTAAAATGACTGCCATCAGCACTGATCAGCTCCGCAGATAAAGCAGCTTGGTCATTTGGCTCAAGACTGGTACGAACCACAGGCGTCCAGCAGCCCTGTTCTAGCACTTCATCAATATTGGTTTCAGTAATCGGCGCAATAATACGACCTTCACTTGGAATGGTACGCACTAAATGGTGAAACTGTTTTTGAATGGCAGCGAGGTCATCAAAGATGTCGGCATGATCAAATTCAAGGTTATTTAAAATCGCAGTTTTTGGATGATAGTGAACGAACTTAGAACGCTTATCGAAGAAGGCAGAATCATACTCATCGGCTTCTACACAGAAATATTTTCCACCACCTAAACGCGCGCTCTCACTAAAACCCAGTGGTACGCCGCCGATCAAGAAACCCGGATTTAAACCTGCTTGATCCAATACCCAAGCCAACATGGTGGTTGTTGTGGTTTTACCATGTGTACCTGCGACACCGAGTACATGTTTGCCTTGTAGTACATGATCAGCTAGAAATTGTGGACCTGAAATATAAGGGAGTCCTTCGTTGAGCATGTATTCGATGGCATCAATACCACGTTTCATGGCATTACCGACGATGACAAGATCGGGATGCGGTTGTAAATGGCTACGATCATAGCCTTGCATTAACCCGATACCCGCATTTTCTAGTTGAGTTGACATCGGTGGATAAACATTGGCATCTGAGCCTGTGACTTTATGTCCTAAATCTCGTGCTAATAGAGCCAAAGACCCCATAAATGTGCCACAAATACCCAAAATATGCAGATGCATAATGCGCCTTCTCCACTGCTTTGCATACAGCACTGATCTCGTGTGTATGATTGTCGTTATCAATAAAAATCAATCGCAACGATAGCAAGGCTGACATTGAAAAGATAGTCAAAATTCGTTGTTGTTATTAACTTAAAATTGAGTGATTTTAACGTTATTCTGATGTATTCAAATGCAAGTGATTCAGCCCTTATTTTTATAAAAGGACATCCGATTGAGCCCTACACTTTTAGCATTATGTTTGTTGATCATTTCTAACTGTTTTATGACGATGGCGTGGTATGGGCATCTGAAAATTTTACACAATGCGCCGCTTTGGCAAGCGATTTTGTTTAGTTGGTTGATTGCCCTATTGGAATATAGTTTTATGATTCCTGCAACTAAACTATTAAATCAACAGGGTTGGAGTTTGGGAGAAATGAAAATCACCCAAGAAGTCGTTACGCTGATTGTGTTTGTGCCCTTTATGGTTTTTCTGTTTAAACAACCATTCAAGTTGGACTATGTCTGGGCGATGTTCTGTTTAATGGGCTGTGTCTATTTCGTTTTTCGTCATCAGAGCTAATTTTGGGGGGCAGTAAAAATGTTCTTTAGTTGGGGATGCTTGAAAAAACCGCTATAATATTTGCCAATTTCTTCCTTTGTACTTGGCGTAAGTCGAGATACTTCTCTATTTTTATCATGTTTTGGAAAAGCCAATGAATGCGGTCGCAACAGATAGCCAACCTTTAGTCGGAATTATCATGGGTTCTCAATCAGATTGGGCAACACTTGAACATACCGCTAACATGCTCAAACAATTGGGTGTGCCTTTTGAAGCTGAAGTGGTTTCTGCGCACCGTACGCCAGATCGTTTGTTTGAATATGCTGAAACAGCACGCGATCGTGGTATTCAGGTGATTATTGCAGGTGCGGGTGGCGCAGCACATTTACCGGGGATGTGTGCTGCTAAAACTGATTTACCTGTGCTTGGCGTGCCTGTTAAATCTTCGATTTTAAATGGCGTTGACTCATTGCTTTCGATTGTACAAATGCCAGCGGGTATTGCTGTGGGGACTTTAGCGATTGGTCAGGCAGGTGCAACCAATGCTGCGATTCTTGCGGCGCAAATTCTTGGTTTAACACGTCCAGATATTGCTAAAAATGTGGCTGATTTCCGTAGTGCACAAACGGAAAAAGTATCGAGCAATAATATTCCTGGTCAAGTGTAACGAGGCCAATCATGAATAAAACCATCGGTATTTTTGGTGGCGGACAGCTTGGACGCATGATGGCGCAAGCAGCTTTACCACTCAATCTTCAATGTACTTTTTTTGAAGCAGAAACAAATTGTCCTGCAGCAATTTTAGGTCCTGTATTTTCCAGTAAAAATGAACAAGGCTTACAAGATTTCATCGCAAGTGCCGATGTCTTTAGCCTTGAATTTGAAAATACACCTGTTGCCGACGTAGATGTGTTGACCCAAACCAAAACACTACACCCTCCTCGCCTTGCTTTGGCAACAGCTCAAAACCGTTTGGCTGAAAAAGCTTTATTTGATCAATTGGCTATCCCAGTTGCACCATATCGTGCTGTGGATAGTTTAGAGAGCTTAAAGCAAGCCGTGGCTGAGTTAGGCTTGCCTATCGTATTAAAAACCGTAACAGGTGGCTACGATGGTAAAGGTCAGTTTGTGTTACGTTCAGAGGATCAAATTGATACGGCTTGGGCTGAATTAGGGCCTGCAAAAAGCTTGATTGCTGAAAGTTTTGTGAAATTCAGCCGTGAAGTGTCGATTATTGCAGTACGCGGACAAAATGGTGATGTGAAAACTTGGGCTTTGGCAGAAAACCACCATCACAATGGTATCTTGTCACACTCCATTGTTCCTGCACCAAATAGCACAGATTTACAGCCAGTTGCGCAAGATTATATTACTCGTTTGTTGAATCACCTCAATTATGTGGGTGTATTGACACTTGAACTGTTCGTGACTGAGCAAGGTTTATATGCCAATGAAATGGCATGTCGTGTCCATAACTCAGGTCATTGGTCAATTGAAGGTGCGATTTGCTCGCAATTTGAAAATCATATTCGTGCGGTTGCAGGCTTGCCACTCGGTTCAACCGATGTTGTTCGTCCAACAGTGATGATTAATATCATTGGTCAACACCCGAAATCAGAAGATGTTTTGGCACTGAAAGGTGCGCATTTACATCTTTATAATAAGTCTGAGCGTACAGGTCGTAAGCTTGGTCATATTACTTTGATGCCGAACAATAGTGATGAATTGACCGTATTGTGTCGTCAATTGGCAAAGATTTTGCCTGTGCCATTAGCGCTAACAGATGATATGAATCTCTAAACTTATCCACATTATCTAAAAGCGATCTTCGGATCGCTTTTTTTATTGCGTATAATTTTTTAAATTTAAAAAATTATGGATTGTTATGGTGAGTGAAGTTGTGGATAACTTGATTATGGGTTTTGAATTTAAAATTATGTAAAAGATTTGAATTTAAATTGTTATGAATGTTGAGTCTGCTGTTTTAAATTCAAAAATGTCGGGTTTTAAATTTAAAACTATTGGATCTAAATTCTAAACTCTGTATTGTGGATATCTTTAATTTTATTTTAAAGCTATGAAAAATAGCTGATTTTTAGTGTATTTACTAAAATTAAATCAATTTAAATTGAGTTGGTTTTTGAATTTAAAAAATATGATCGGTATGAAGTTATCTTTTGAATTTAAAATACAGGCAATGGTTGGTACTTGTTTTGAATTTAAATTGTGGCGTTGATAACTTTTAAATTTAAAAATATGTGCTCACTTTGAATTTAAACATAACGTTTTAAATTTAAAAACAAGAAATGAATTCAAAGTTACGTTTCCAAACGATACATACTCAAGCAGCGTGTTAAGGTGATATGGAAATTTGAATTCAAATATTTTGGTTAAGTCATGAAACATTATTTTTCTTTTTTTCTAGGCACTGCCTTTTTTACGTTTTTCAGTCAGGCACATGCTGAACTTGTGATTAATGGTGCAGCATTTTCTCCTTCTGCAACAATTGTTTCACGTCCGAGTACATATACTTCAAATTCAGATTTTCAAGGTTGCTTAGCAAATTTACGCTCGCAAGCAATTGCTTCTGGTGTTTCGGCTTCGAGCTATGATCGCTATACCCAAAACCTAAACCCCGATTATTCAGTGATTGATAAATTAAATTATCAACCTGAGTTTTCAACTGCAATTTGGGACTATTTATCAGGTTTGGTTGATGATGAGCGTGTCCAAACAGGTAAGCAGAAACTTGCTCAACATCGTGCTGTTTTAAATCAGGTTGAACAGGCTTATGGCGTACCTGCGGAAACTGTGGTGGCAGTTTGGGGAGTAGAAAGTAATTATGGAGATATTTCAGGTAAATATCCTTTATTGCAAGCATTAGGAACTTTAAGTTGTGAAGGACGCCGACAGAGTTATTTCCGTGGCGAGCTTTTTGCCGCGATGCGTATTTTACAGCGCGGTGATTTAACCCAAGATCAGCTTTATGGTTCTTGGGCAGGTGCATTTGGGCATACCCAGTTTATGCCATCGACTTATGAACGTTTGGCGGTAGACTTTGATGGTGATGGTCGCCGTGATTTAGTTTCAAGTACAGCAGATGCTTTGGCTTCAACTGCAAACTTTTTAAAGCAAGTAGGTTGGCAAACAGGATTTCCATGGGGTTTTGAAGTGAAAATTCCACAAGGTGTGTCGATTGCGGGTGAAAGTCGTCGTAATAAAAAATCTCTAAATAGTTGGATTGAGCAAGGACTGATACGTGCTGATGGTACAGCTTTAATTCAAGGTAATTTATCGGGTAGTACGCCAGCGGGGTTGATTTCACCAGCAGGAGCAAATGGCCCAGTATTTTTGGTCTTTAAAAATTTTGATGCGATTTATAGTTATAACGCCGCTGAAAGTTATGGTTTGGCGATTGCCCATTTATCCGATCGCTTGAAGGGCGGGACGTTATTTTTAACACCATGGCCAACCGATGATGCGGGTACTTCTCGTGCAGAGCGTCGTGAAATTCAGCAGTTTCTGGTTAAGCGTGGTTATGATATTGGTGCTGTAGATGGATTGATTGGGGATAAAAGTCGTCAAGCCATTCGTCAAGAGCAGAGTCGTTTGGGTTTGAATCCAACAGGTCGCGCTGGGCAGCAGATTTTACGTGCATTTAGACAAGAGCAAGCCAAGCAAATGATGCAATAAAAATCTATTGAAGCAAGTCAAAAGGTCTGCGTATGAGCAGACCTTTTTTATTTAGGGAGCAGCATCTAGCTTTATAGCTTCTAAAATATCAAAAATTACAGCAGTGACATCTTGGCTGAGATCACGGTCATTAAAAATCTCATAGGCGGTGATTGTGACATCGGTATCACTTGGTAGTTGTTTTTGTTCTTCTTCAATCAAGTGCTCAATTGGTAAGAGCGTCTGTTTGATTTCGAGATGCAACACTTCATTATACGCAAGATTTTCATCTTCAAGCTCTAATTCATGCTCATTGAAATAGGGGATCAAAATTGAATGAAGATATGGACTAAGATCCTGAATATCCAAAATTTCAATATCACGAGTCTGTTCAATCGTACTGATGTGGTCACTCACTTCAATTAAGATATGATAATAGCTCATGCTGATCTCCATTAAGACTAAGATGATATTTTGACACCACAATAGCATGAATAAATAAAAAGAATTGCTCATTCTTGTTATCTTTTAAAAACATCATCTTATATAGCTGTTGTATCTTAATGATTGAGGCTCAACCACAAAAAGGAAGTCGTTTTAAACCACTATTTGTTGGTTGAAAGTTCTTTTTACGTTCCGTTTTCTAATGTGTGGCGACATATTTGATATCTGAAATCACGAGGAATATTTCAAGCACGATCTATTTCACAAGAATAAGTGCCATTTTATGCTACCAAATATATTAACTGATCAGTTTATTAGGAAGAGATGTACTTAGTTGCTTGCAGATAGGATCGGGGTAGTTGCCCGAACAAGGTCTCGGTCTGCTTCTGTGAGTGATAATTTCTGAATATTTTGCTGTTGGATGATGGGGTACATCAGTGATGTTGGATCATTGGTATGTTCTAGCCCTAGCGCATGTCCAAATTCATGTGCAAGTGTTAAACGTAGATCATTCTTAGATGAAAACTCGTAAACATAAATCTGTTTACCATTGAAATGTCCTTTATGAAACAAGCGTGGTTCGAAGGTCTGGTTAAATTGATTGGCTGAGGCAACCAATTGTTTATTATTTTGGTTAAGTATTTTGATATCGTGATTCAGCTGTTGAGTTTTCTGGTTATGCTGTTGAACTTCTTGCTGCAACGCAGCAGATTGAAGCTGCAATACTTTTTGACGTTGGGTCAACTGGTCTGCTAATTCTTTAGAAGAAGAACGCATCTGATTAAAACGTTGTACATCAATATTATACTGTTGAAATTGTGCTGCCAGTTGAGATTGTTTGCTGGCAATCAAAAGGGTAGTTTTTTGAACCTCATCTTTGAACTGTTGTAACTGTTTATTTTGTTGTTCCCATTGCCCTTGTTGTTGCTTAAGTTGATCTAGGTTTTGAACACGTTCAGTACTGCGTTGTTGGCGTTCATCAAAAATGAGATTAATCGTGAACTCTGCTTGAGGGTCATAAATAAAATGTTGTTGACCTGTTTCTTTTTCCCAAATCTGAGCAGCTTGTTGGGTTAACTCGAGTACTTGTTGTGTGCTTAAGTTAAATCGGGGGTCAATATCAGCAATACGATAATGTAGAGGAGCTTTCACCAGTTCATGTGTATGCGTGTCAGTATTTGTTGAGTTATTTTGCGCATAACTGAGGTTAGATATTCCCATACATATACATGCAGCAAAAAAAGCAAAATGATGGTAGCGCATGAGTAATCTCCCCCTGAATAAAGCTTATTTTTAAGCAATCTTTTGGGTTCGTCAAAACGCTATAGATTTAATAAATATAAGTAAAAAGTGTGATTTTTTTCTAATAAATAAAAAAATGAATCGAATGATTTACAGAATGAAAAAGGGGCATATTTGTTTGTTTTTTATTCTTAAATCAAAGAATATCAAAGTATTAAATTTAAAAAGATAAAAACTCCCTAAAAGGAAGTGAGAAAACCATCCAATTGTTAACTTTTGTAAAGATTACGAAAAAATGGGAATTATTTTACTTTTTAGTGAAAAATTGTTTGTTTGTGACATTTAAAGTCCACTGGAATTTTAACCTTTTTCTGCTTTGATGAGATCATCAGCCTTGTTGAGCTTATCTCGTTAACAACAAATTACGATCTGCTTGAGTCAGACGGAAATGAGCCATGTCTTGATCCTGCATTATTGGATACATCAACGCCTGTGGATCATTTGCATGTTGTAGACCCAAAGCATGACCTAATTCATGTGCCAGCGTTAATTTTAGATCATCTTCAGATTCAAACTCATAAATTAATATCTGTTTACCATTAAATAAACCTTTATGGAATAAATGGGGCTGAAAGCGTTGTTTGTATTGTGTGACGGAGGAATCTAGTTGTTGATTAAGTGAATTAAGTTCATCAACTTGCTGGTTTAATTGATTGATTTTTTGATTATGTGTATTTATTTCTTGTTGAATTAATTCAATTTTTTGCTGTAGTTCCTGTTGTCGTTGTTGAGCGTATTCAGGATTTTCAAAAGCAGATTGATTTTGTTGAGTAGAGAGCTGTTCTTGATTGTATTGCTGAATTTGTTGATTTAACAGCTGTTGTTTGAGATCTAAAAACTTTTTATTTTGAACTACTTCTCGTTCAATTTGATCTAATTGTTCTTTTTTATCAAGCCAAACCTGCTGATTCGACTCGAGCTGATTTAAATGTTCTCGACGTTGTTCGCTTTCAAACTGGCGTTCGTCATAAATCAGGTGAATTGCAAGTTTGGCATTTGGATCATAGACAAAATAATCTTGCCCAGTACCATCTTTCCAAATTTGAGTTGCCTGCTGAGTTATTACTTTGACCTGTTCAATACTTAGTTTAAAACGAGAATCAACTTCAGCAATTCGATAATGCAGTCGTGTATCTAGTGGGCTGCTCATACGGTCAGCCAATGAGTTAAATTTGAGTTGAGGGTGTTGGTGAGTTTGATAACCCGACCATAGGATGAAAACTGCGATAACAATAAAAATTATTCGTTTCATTCAATATTTTTTTTAAATAAGGGTTGGTATAGGCTTGGTACAATCAAAATTCCCAAGATTAATGTTGAAAGAATACAGCTTATTTCATAAAAAATGGCACCTAGACCTGATATATATGTCCAAGAATAAGTTGGTAAGAGATAAATGAGTAAGAGAGGGAAAAAGCTATAAACATATAATTTTCTTGCCCATTCTTTGAATAGAAGTAAACCTATCGCTACAACAAAAAGACCAATCGAAAGAATAAAGGTAATGGCTAACTCCCAGTTTTGGGGATCCTTTGATAAAGCTTCATTAATCAAGATGGATGTTTCATCATACGCATCAAAGATTGTGCTAATAAAGACACAGAGTAGAGATGCAAGAAGCATTCCTCTAAATTTGGTTTTGGTGATAATGGGGTCAGTTTTCATTTTTATAAATAGTGTGATGTTTTAATGCTTTAGATTATACATACAATATTTTAGCTGTATCAAATTGATATTACTTGATTGATTATAATTGAATGTACTCGAATTTCGGCTATTACTTGTTATTCATGTCTACAGCTGCCATATTTACGAGACTTTGATCAAATACCAATCAACACATAAAATGCAAAGGAATATGCATGCTGAAATATTTACTGAAAGCACCTGATTCAACATGGGCTGCCACTTCTCCAGCTCAGGCAAAAGCTGAAAATTTAAAAATTAAATATTTGGGGACAGCGGGATTTATTCTTTCTGATCAGCATCGTACAGTTGTGCTTGATCCTTTTATTAGCCGTCCTAATCTTTGGCAAACCTTTAGCCAACCGTTATTGAGTGATCCAGTATTAGTTAAACAATATATTCCATATGCTGATGATGTGCTGATAGGGCATGCACATTATGATCATATTGTGGATGCACCAGAGCTTTGTAAACAAACTGGGGCAAGGTTAATTGGGTCTCAAGCGACCTTAATGTATGGACGATCAGCAGGTTTATCTGAGCAACAAATGCTTGAGACAAAGGGTCGGGAAGCGATTCAATGTGGAAAATGGCAAGTGGTTGGTCTGCCATCCATTCATGGTAAAGCATTGTTTGGTCGTGTTCCATTACCAGGGGATATGACCACACCACCACCGTTTCCACCGAAATTCCATCATCTACGGCATGGGCAAGTTTTTAATTGGTGGATTAATACGGGGCAGCTTAGCGTTGTACACATTGATTCAGCCGATTTTATTGAACAAGAGTTGCAGGGGAGGCAGGCAGATATCGTCTGTCTATGTGCGATTGGACGAAAATATCGCCCCAATTATGTCAAAGATGTGGTGCGTTTGCTAAAACCCAAATACATTATTCCATGTCATTGGGATAGCATGGTGACACCGATTGATGAAGTTCCTCAGTTGTTGCCAGGTGTGAATATTCCTGA
>Ga0224722_1001266_pt1 | contig 14108 bp, 15 predicted proteins | sample Balambano_FR1_Me_FD_161646 | JGI IMG/M metagenome (GOLD analysis project Ga0224722, IMG submission 161646) | Freshwater sediment microbial communities from Lake Towuti, South Sulawesi, Indonesia - Balambano_FR1_MetaG | ecosystem: Environmental > Aquatic > Freshwater > Lake > Sediment | place... | reverse complement strand
GTTTAAGGGCGAAGTTCTAGACAATCACAGCCAGGTGCTCGAAGAGATTAATAAGTCGGTTGAAGCCATAGCTGGCCGCCTTATTGAAGGTTTTTCTATACCTACTGACATGGCCGAAATAGCCAAGGTATTTGCGGATTACTCTGACTTCTTGGGCTCTTTTAAGGTTAATAACGAGGCTAGCCTGGATAAACTAGATGAGCCACAAAAGAAGGCCGTACAGCAGCTAGTTGACATGTCCCTGGCAAATAAGGATATATCGGGTGAGCTTGTAGCTGTTTACCTGGTTGGCAGCTTGCCCCGTGGCGAGTTTGAGCCTGGCATTTCCGACTTTAATTTTTACCTAATTACTCACCGCAAAATTGAATGGGAAATGAACGAATTTCCGCTTCAAGTGATAGCTATAGACGAAGAAGCTTTTATGTCCGAAAAGCACAGGAAAGATCGGTTTATTTGCTGGTCAGACGGCGTGCTAATACACGGAAAGGCCTTGGACTTAAAGGAAAAGGAATTTCCTAGGCCAGGGTCGGCTTTGTGCATACTGCTTAATGAAGGCTATGTCGGAAGGCTTGAGGCTATTAAAATCGACCTGGAAAGTGTTAAGGAAGATGATGCAGCTGCCATACGGCGGCTTATGCTGCGTGCCATAAAAATCATGTTTGACTTTGACTATGGTGTAGCCATGTCTAACAAGCCATACTACACTGCTAGCCGCACCAAGAAAATCGAACACACCAAACAGGCCTTTAAGGATCACAAACGGACCAATGAGCTTAAAAGGCTCATGTATGCTAAGGGTGTTCTTAAAAAGGAAGACTTGGCCAAGCTGATTGACATTTATATAAACGACACCAAGAAGAACTACGAAAAAATCTTAAAGGTTGTTAAAGAGTTTGATAACGACCCAGCCTAAAAGCCAAGGAAGGCACATATAATTGCTAGTTAGTTGGCTTTCTAGTTCTCAGGAATGGCTTTCACCCCTGTAATCTCGCTGGAGTCTTTAAGACTTTTTACGGTCTATGTGGTGAAGTTACCGCCCTTGTTGAGGTTGCAGTAGTCTTTTGCTTCTTGCTCACTGGTACTCTCACAGAATAGATCGATAACAGCTCTAGTAGTCGGATCGTAGGTTACAAGCAGTGTTTTCCCATTCTTATCGAAGCTGTTGTACCACTCAGTGGTCCCCAGTTCCATTTGTTTGGCTGTCGGATCGATATCCTTATCGGTTGGATTTCCGAGCTGTTTTCGTATGTCATCAATACTGAGCCCGATCAAAGCTGGCACATCGAAGGCTAGAGCTGGTTGTTGCACTGTAGGCTGTGTTTTTGCCTCTTGCTTTGTGTCTTGAGTCTTTGGTTCAGCAGGATTCATAGCAATGCCAATCGCAATAATTGCAAAGATCACACTGACTACTATCTTTACGTTCTTCGGCCAGTCAGCGTACCTCCACATGAGATATATGCCGACTGGGAAGAACAGCACTAGAAGCAGAACTATTCCCCAAGTTTTTTGATACCATTTTTTTGTCACCTGACACCTCCTTATTTTTACAAGTGGTGTCCAGAAAAATAAAAGGACAGCCACGCTGGACTGTCTAGGACCCAAACAAGCAGTTATGCCTATTCTTTTTTACGTAGCTGCCCATTTATTGGCACAACTACGCAAATATGCGTTGCTAATTGTTTGAATCCTAGACAAATCCTATTGTACGTGTCTTTACCCTATATTCCTAGGGGGAGAAAAGGAGCGGAAACGCAGCGGCAAATTTATGCCCCCCACTTCTTTAGAGGGGGCAATAAAGGGGCAAAAAGTAGGCTACAAATTTGAGGCAAGTAAGTAGCACAAACAGAGGCTATTTTCGGGCTAAAATTGAGCACAAAAGGGGCACAAAGCAGGCACAAAAAAGCACCATTTTTCGGTACAATACTCTTATGACCGTCAATAAGCCTAGCAACGATGATAGTTCCGTTATTGGCCCAGAAGATGCTGATAATCTACCGCAGCGAATTTGGCCCTTTCATACCACATCCGCTGGTCAGCCAGACCCCAGTGCTGCTGTCGCATCAGAGTTATTTGCTTTGCGATCCGAAATTGTGAAATCAAACCAGAAAAAACCACAAGACTTATCACTGTCGTACGATGAGATTGGAGGCATTCTCTCAATTGGACAGACTGAAATAAAGTTCAAGCCTACATCAAATCAAGGTCTTGTTTGCTCCGTACTCCTTCGAAACAAAAGAAACATGTCTCGTTCGTGGGCACCAAAAAATCTACTGCAAAGTGTGGACCCGAGTGATTCTGGTGCCTATGACAAAGACATTTTCTTCGAAGCGGTTAGGCACATAAATGCGAAGATCCCAGATAATTTTCCAGTACTTATTTTGAGATCCGAGGGTAGGATAAGGATCAACAAAGCGTATCTGTAAAAAACGTACACTTTTGCACATATCCTCTTTTTTTAAAGTGTACCTATGTCAATGCGACGAGGTACAATCGCCAAATACTCAAAGGAGTTTGAGGGTGCAAAAACTTCTCTAGATCTTTCTACAGATGCACAGACGCTCCTTAGTTTTTTGATCCTTGTTGTGGACATAAGCTATAGGCATCGATACGGTCGATCAATTGAGCCTCAAAGAGGTAAAGGTTATAATAAGGGTACAATGCAAGAAGTCCTAGCAGACCAAGTATCTCCCGTTGACGACGGTCTGCTAGGCTAATGTCAACGGGAGTTATTTGGTCTATATGGAAACATTCAACAATCTACCAAAATCGAACTGCTTCATCTACCTGCGTAGGTCGCAGGACCGAGAAGATCGGCAGCAACTATCGATTGATAAGCAAGATGCCCAAGTAAAAACTATTATTGAACAGAATGATTTTACACCCTTGCATTTACTGCCCGAGGAACGCTCTGCGAAATGGCCTGGTCGCCCAATTTTCAACGAGATGATGCAAAGAATTGAAAATGGAGAGGCCCGCCATATAGCAGTCTGGGCACTTAGCAGGCTCAGTCGCAATACTACAGATTACGCCAGGGTTATTGAAGCAATGGATAGAGGCTTATTGCTGTCAATACACACCCCTGGCAGGAGTTATCACAATACTTCCTCTGACAAATTTATCTTGCAAATAGAGCTGGCAGTGGCGAAGAAGAATAATGATGACCTGAGCGATCAGGTAAAAGAAGGGTTTGCTGAAAAAAGAAAGCGTGGGCAATACCCTGGACCTGGTCCTATCGGCTATCGAAATGAAATCGTAAGTCCTGGTAACAGAAACATCGTTCCTCATCCAGATAAAGCTCCGCTTGTGATCATGATATTCAAGTATGCAGCCACTGGCCTATACAACCTTGATGATGTGTGGAGATATGCCGACAAGATTGGTCTTCGCTCTAGAAGAGGTAAAAAATTAGCAAAGCAGACCATCTCTGAGATGCTTAAAAGGAGGGCTTACGCAGGTTACTTCAAGTATGGAGGTGAGGAAGTCAAGGGTGATTACGAGGCATTGATATCCTTAGACTTGTATGAGCAGGTGCAAGTAGCTATGGGCTGGATTAAAAAGTCCAGGCGTGCTGCAACAGCTAGAGGTGCATTCTTCCCTTATAAAGGGGTGTTAATGTGTGAGACCTGTGGATTCAATATTACTGCCTATGTGAAACAAAAGAGCCTTGCCTCAGGCACTTCTGCTCAATATACCTACTATGGTTGCACCAAGAAAAATAAGACCACACTCTGCAAAGAGCCACAGGTATCAGATAAGCCACTAACGACCGAGATCAAAGGCAAGGCTTCAGAATTTGAGATAACCGAAACTGAAGGAAGCCTCTGCATCCAGTACCTAGAAGAAATGTACGAAGACCACATGAAGAACCGAAATAGATACATAGATGTATGGACCAAAGATCTAAAAGAGGCTGAGTCTGCCTTGGATACTCTTGATGAAAAACTTGAAACAGGCATCATTACTGATGATAGGTATAAGGCTCGTGCCAGCAAACATCAGGAAGTTGTGGTTAGAACCAAGAAACTCCTGTCGAATACAGACAATGATGCCAAAACATGGTTAGAACTATCGAAACAGGTTTTTACTGGTGCTACAAACATTGGTGACGTATTTGAAATCGCTGATGATGAGGAAAAACGACAGTTGATGCTATTTCTAGGTTCGAACTGGACTTTGGGCATGAAAAAAGTCGAGCTAACACCTAGGCGTCCACTCGACTTGCTTCATTCCAGCAATCGAAATCTGGATTGGCGGGCCCGACCGGATTCGAACCGGCGATCTCCTCCGTGACAGGGAGGCATGTTAGGCCTCTACACCACGAGCCCGCGTCAACGTTTGATAGTGTTTTCACCGTAGTGCCGACAAAGCAATTTGTTCGGTACTACTAGTGAATCCACTAAACTCGTCTCTTTTCAAAAGACCACTGCATCTTATCACTTATCTCTGTTACTTTCAATACTTGGAGCCGAAGATGGGACTCGAACCCACGACCTGCTCGTTACGAATGAGCTGCTCTACCAACTGAGCTACTTCGGCATTTCAAAGCGTAATTCTATCAAAATACAGAGGTGATTGCTATACTAGTTTGTAGTCTTTATTAGCAATAAGGTGTAATGATCAACTGTCAGGCCGTGGGCGGGTATCGTATAACGGCTATTATGTATCCTTCCCAAGGATGAAACGCGGGTTCGACTCCCGCTACCCGCACCAACTATATGCATACATGCTTTATAATTTTAAATACTCAGTCGGCGGATTTTGAGTTTTTTCTTGCTCTAAGGTTTGGGTAATATCCTTGAAGATAAACTGAATATGAGCCGCTCTGGCTTTATCACCTTCGAAACGTAGCGTCTTTACAATCTCAAGCGAATAGCCAGTATCGATAATGGCCGAGTAAGCTCCTTCAGCCTGGTTAAAGATTTGGCTCGTTACGCGAGCTGGGATATCTCTGTTGGCAGAATCAATAGTAATACCGTAGTCGCCTCCAAGATCCCGAGTGGCAAGGTCTTGGGAGTATTTTTGAGCTACTTCGCCAAAATCTATCCCAGCTTGTAGCTCAGCGTAAGCGGCCTCTGCCTGTGCACGAGATTCGGTATCTAACGTGCTGATAACTTTGCGCGCCAGCAGTTGTTGACGCAGTGAGCGTTTAAAATCATTAACGGACCAGCCCCAAAAATTTCTTAACACGTCTTCAAAAACCTGATCACTACTACCTAGCCTATCTTGCTGCCGTACAATGATTATCTCTTCTTCTACCTCTTGGTTACTTACCGATACATTATTTTTATGAGCAAGCTGCTTAATATATGCATCGTCAATGGCCTGGGCAAAAGCCTGCTTTTTAAATGCTTCTAGCTCTATCTTACCTTCCTCATCTTGGAAGCTCAGTTTTTGCTGGGTTTCGTAGTAATGCATGTAGTGCCTAAGCTCAAACAGATAACTTTCGTAACTTACAAAGCGGCCTTCCACACGTGCAATTGGAAAAGGAATAATTTGAACTATCCGGTACATAAAATTGGATGTTGTCTCAAACCGATATAAATTAAGCATGGTATAGACAAAGAACACTAAGGTAACAATGGCAAAGATCATAGAAGAAAGCAGCACAATGCGGTGCTTGGAGTGCTGAAGCGGATAGATATACTTGCGCGCACCGGCCAACACCTCTTCTCTATGCTCAGCAAGTGTATCGTTGGTTATAAGCGGCACTTTTGTCGATGCAAGCTCACCGGCTCTACGACGACGCAGCTTTCTAAATGGCCTTTTGGCAGCCTCACTGGCTTTTTTGATACGTTTCTTCACTTCTCTTCCTCTAGTTGCATGGACTCTTGTTCGTTCACATCAGCCGGATTAACGGCAGTGTTTATCCCTTGATCCCTTAGTATATGCAACAATTTTTTCTGAATTTTTCCTGGATGGTGCACTTCATGAATTGTCAGACTACCTACGTATGTCTGAACCATTATTGTACCAAATCCTAGCACTGTTTCCTGAAAACCATCAATTTCATAATTGATCATCTGTATTTGGTTCAACCCAAAACTAACCATACTACGCCGAAACATACCTTTTTGCTTAATTTGAATAAGTCGCTGGTTGGTAACGATATATATGCTGTAATACCAGCTAATCCAAGAAGGCAGCATTAATACAGCTGCCAGCAAAAAACCAGATATAAGCGCAATATAAAAGCTATTTACCGTAGGCAATTTGTCTGGATTATCCGCATATACAAATGTGAGCGCCATAATATAGAGCATTGGTAGCAAAATACCAATCGATGCAACAATAATACCCTTACGCATCACAACCGGGTGCTTACGAAACACCATGAGCACCTCTTCGTCATCAAACTGTTCCTTAAAATATCGGATTGGCTGCGGCGTTTTAGACATAAACATATTGTAGCAGAGGTTCTTGTTTCATCTTTAAGGTGTTAGAATAGTGTAAATCGAAGTACAACAAACTCTCAAACCAAGGTTGTGTGTTTCGACAAGCCCCCATAGTTCAATGGATAAAATAGTTCCGTCCTAAGGAAAAGCTCTAGGTTCGAATCCTGGTGGGGGCACCAAAGCGTTTATTTTTTCTTGCGTGATCTTGCAAGCGTATATGTTTCGTAGACCGTTTCATAGTCAAACAGCTCACTATCGCTAAACCAATGGGCTATTTCTGCCTGCGCTTCTTTTTCGTCCCCTGAAGCATGGATGATATTGGGCGTACCAATACTTTCTTTATCCGCATGGCTAAAACTTATATGGGCATAATCGCCCCTAATCGTTCCGGGCTGCGCCGCCTTAGGCTCTGTTGTGCCAACCATTTTACGAACAAGACTCACCGCTTCAATACCCTCAAGCACCATAGCAATGACGGGCCCTTCTTGCATCATTTCGAGTGTGACATCAAAGGCTTTCTGACCACGGCGTGATACCATACCACTGATAGCCTCATAGTGATGATGAAACTGGTCATAGTCTGGCCGTAGCATCTTTGCGCCTACAATTTTTAGCCCTACTCGTTCAAAACGGCTAAGAATTTCGCCAATAATACCGCGTTTGACCGTATCAGGCTTGAGGATAATGAGTGTACGCTCCATAAAAACTCCGTTTACTTAGCGTTATTGTAGCAGATGTTTGTAGTATAGCTAAGTGTCAAATAATGATTATGCATACATTTTTTGCTCGTTTTGTAAGGTGTTTTTGTTGTTTATTTTGCTCGCTTTCTAAAGTAGGGGGCGTTACAATAAGATTATGCTTGTAAAAACCCTAAAGCGTGATTTTCTTGATTATCTTGAAATAGAACAAAATAGGTCACAGAGAACAATTGCAAACTACGATCATTACCTCACTCGCCTGCTCGATTTTGCTGGTGATGAGCTTACTGTAGACAAAATTGATGCCGAACTTATCAGAAAGTGGCGTCTTTGGCTCAACAGGCTAGGCTCTAATAGTGCTGATGAACTCCAAAAGAATACTCAAAATTACCATTTAATTGCACTCCGCAGTTTTTTAAAATTTTGTGTCAAAAGGGATATTACAACCCTTGCTCCAGATAAGATTGAGCTTGCCCGTGTAGTGAGAAAACAAGTGACATTTCTGGATAACCAGGAGTTGGTTAGGTTGTTTGCGCAGCCGGATAGCAGCACTCTAACGGGCGCTCGTGACAGAGCTATTTTGGCATTGTTGTTTTCTAGTGGCCTACGTGTATCGGAACTAGTCGCACTTGACCGTGATCACATCAACTTAAAAAGAAGAGAATTTATGGTGCGCGGCAAGGGGCAGAAAGATCGCCCAATTTTTGTAAGCCTTGAGGCCGCCTCTTGGGTACAGCATTATCTTAACCAAAGACAAGATGTTGCGAAGCCACTCTTTATCAGAATGGGTGGTACAAAACAGTTGGCAACAGATGGCAACCATAAAAGATTAACCGCCAGATCCATACAACGACTTGTTGCCCACTATGCCCTGCTGGCAGGTATTACGAAGCATGTAAGCCCACACACGCTAAGGCACAGCTTTGCTACCGATCTACTCATGAATGGGGCCGATTTACGCTCTGTCCAAGCTATGCTTGGGCATAGCAACATTTCTACAACTCAAATCTATACACACGTTACTGACCCACATCTCAAATCAGTACACGAAAAATTTCACGGCAAAGCACCTTAGGTAAGCGTTAGTCTACAGTACATTCATCCGGTGCATAGCCGGTTGGTGCATCTATGTTATTACCAGCTGCTGGCGAAACCTGTAACCGCTTGCAAATACTGTTAGCAGAATTAAGTGCAAATGGGTCGGTGTAGCCCACTACTTCACTAAGAGGTACACGTACTTGTAAGCGACGAAACACATCGTTAGCCCGACCAGTGGAATCAATAATTGCCTGGCCATCAATCATATTAAGGGCAGTGCCGCCAGCGTCTTCAGGCCCAAATGTTACTTGGGTAGGATTATAAAGAGATTGTAGACGCATTTGGTACTGATTTCTGGCAGGACCACCAAGAAACACCTCTGTCTGACAGCGTAACCCAGTGCTGTTGCAGTTGGTGAGGAGTGTCACACCACTATTGGCCTGTCCGGGCTGGGCTGCAACGTTATAATTTGTGTTTGTTGGGTACAAGAAAAATGTATAACTATTGTCAACAAGATTTTGCCTATCCAGCAAACCAAGACCAACCGGCACCAAATCTACCCGTACAATACCGATATCATTCCCCCAGGTTGTTTTAGGTGGGAGGGGTGGAAACGTTCCGCCACCACCAAAACCACCAGTGCGTGGATTACTAAGACTTGGTTGCGTTGAATCCCACTTAAACACAATGCTATTAATATTAGATGCCGTACTAACATTGGTCACAATTGCTTTATCAGTACCTTGTACTGGTACCGGGCTAAATACTTGCTCCGGTGGGTCAACGTCAATTAATACGCAGGAATAACCAACATTCAACCCACTATCAACGGTGTAGTTAAAGGCCGAGCCACCTCCGCTATCGCAGCTGGTTTTATCGGCTGCAGCACCACCATTTAGGTAGGCAACAGCGTCGTTTACACCCGATTCTGCCGCATAAAACGCTTGGGTATTGAGCTGATCATCAAGTGTACGGCGCAACGAACGATTAGTGCTGTAAGTAAAGCCAATAGTAATAAGCGAGATAATAGTCATTAGAATAAGAGCTGAGAAAATTGACACAAACCCATTTTGTTCTTTGTCTAAGCGTTTCATCATATCTATCATACCCCTAACGTAAGCGATTTACTACTGTTGTTGAATTCCTTGAAACGGCACAGAATTGTCCACCGGTCGCAACACTCACACAACTCTCAAAAGTAGCATCAGTAAAGAGGTCATCAGTTGCCCCGAAAGACACTCGTACATCTATCCTATGGGCATTATTACTACTTGTGATATCAAAACGGCTGATGCGCATATTGTTGCTTAGTAATTCCTTGCCGGATGGCTCAGAGCCGGTTGCAGCCACACAGGTGCCGCCAATATTAGGGTTAATATCCTTCCACACTCCTATATTACCTGTCGTTAGTGGTACCCCTAATCTATAGGTATAGCGAGTGCTACCAATACAATAGACTCTAAGCGTACCGGTATCAAAAAACTGCACTAAACTACCAGCGCCAGCAGCATCGCCAAATTGTACCGCTTGGGCAACGTCCTCTATAAGCTGCTGGGAAGATTCTTGGGTGCGGGTCATAATGCCACCCTTGTAGTAAAGCCGCCCTATATACACAATGGCTGAGGCGGCGATTAACAGAGTAATGGAAAAAACAGTAATAGAAATTAAAAATTCAACAATTGTAAAGCCCGTTTGTTGTTTTTTTAGTGGCATCGACATTATGGTGACCCCAGTCTATAGGCATAGAGTACCTGGTTTAAGCCGCCACCAACACGCTCCCAGCGTACATAGGCAGTGTAAGTATTGGTACTAGCATCACTTACTTTAACGCCGTAACTATAAAAACCGTCACGACAGCTACCGTAATCACCTATCAAGTTATCAACAGTAGGGTCAGTATTTGGGGCACTGCCGCCCAACGCAATCGGGGCTACGCTCACATCATTAATACAAAAACCACCACTACCAAGGCTGGTAATCTGCGCTGCATCGCTCCGCCACTTCGCAAATAATGACTCTAGCTGCCCTTGGGCAAGCTTAGTGGCTTCGGTACGCTCTTGATTATCACGGATATTTACAAGATTACGGTTCATTGTGGCATACGACACTGCTAACACACCGGCAATAATGGCAACTGCCAAAAGTACCTCTACAATGGTGTCACCGGTCTGGTTTTTGAGTAGTTTACGCACAGAGCGGATCCCTTGCTGCCACTGACGTGGCAATAGCTGTTATGATGCCCGTTTGACTATTGTTTTCACCAATGCGCATTGAGGCGGTACGATCTGTATCACCGGCATCACTAAAACAAATAATCATACCGCTTGGCAGAGGTAGAAAATTGGTAAACGAGGAGATTTGGGCAGCAATTGCATCACGCCCAGCAGACCCCACTACTCCAAGGTGGCCATAGAGCAGCACTCCACTTGAGGAAGTGGTTATTACCTCCTGCACGCCGCCAGATACTGGAATCATAAATCCAAAGGCGTTTAAATCGTCGTTGCCGGGTGCTAGTGAGCGCATACGCTCAATTCTTAGCTCCCAATCGTGCACATTGACGATATCTACTTGCGCAGAACCAACAGTGGCCGCCAGTACTTCTGGCTCTGACTCAACAATACTTGCAGCAGGCACTGTATCGCTCCCAGCCCTAAACTGTTTAGCAACCAGTGTTGTCACGGCGGTACTATCGATATTGCCGGTGCCATTTAAATTATCAGGAATCATCATTTTGCCGGCAAATACACAACCCTTATTGGCACCCGGAGAGGAAGCGGCGTTGCTAATAATATAATTACCACCAGCATTAACACTACAGTTAATGTTTGAGTTGTTAAAAAAACCATTGGCGGTATCCGATATTGTGTCTTGGATATTGGCCTCGTAGGTACTAAGCGCTTGTCTAAACTGCGTTGCTGCAATTCGACCACTAAAAAGTATGGCCACAGATACAATTAAACTGCCGCTTACCGCCAGCACAATCATCACTTCAACAAGCGTGTAACCCTCCCCCGATAACTGCGCTTGGCGCCAGTTTTTGGGCAGCGTGGTGTGTAGCCAACCCTTCATATGCAACAGTATAGCATAAGCACTGTTGCTACAAATAGTCATTAGTAGCCGCCATATAGCCAGCTACTGTAGGCCTCTCGTATATCCGCACCAAACAAATACACGACGATGCAGCCAACAATTAAAAAGGGGCCAAACGGCAACCTGGTGGTCGTAGAGAGCCTTTTAGTCAGCAAACCAGGCAATGCCACCAAAGTACCAAGTAAGGAGGCTAAAAATAGCATCATGGACGCCAAAATCGGATCTGCCAATAATAAACCAAGCAAAAAGCCAAGCTTTACATCTCCACCACCTATCCATTTGCCCGAAGATAGTATAAATAGTCCATAAAACAAACCGCCACCAATAATAACCGAAGAAGCCAACGCACCCACCCTAGCAAACGATGGGTCTACGGCAAGCTGCAACACCGCTCCCAGGCCTACCAAACCTAGCAAGGGGTATACAATGCTGTTTGGCAGCAGCATCCAGCGCAAATCATATACTGCAAGTGTCATAAACCCGGTGAGCACCACGAGCCAGATTATAAACTGTACGGTACCAATACTATCAAATAGAAACGGCCAAAAAGCGTAAGATAGCCCAAATAAGACGGCAGTTATAAGCTCAACGACTGGATACTGCCACGAAATTGGCTTATGACAGTACCGACACCTCCCCTTGACACTCATCCAGCTCAAAACCGGCACTAGGTCTTTTGCTGCCAGCTGGTGCTTGCAGTGTGGACACATAGACCTGCCCTTCATAATTGACAGGTCTTTTGACACAGCCTTCTTGGTGTTACGAGATTGCTCATGCACGCGCCACGCAAGCGCATTCACAAAACTGCCGCACATGAGCCCTAAAAGGCTAATAATAACTACCATAAGCATCTACTATAAAGTGGTTGTGGCTATAAAAAAAGAGTGACCTGTTTTTTGGGGTCACTCTTTTTGCCTTAGGCCTGTAGACTACTAGCTACCAACACAACGTGGAGCGGTACCCGCCTGGGTCTCTACGAGATAGGCTATAGTGAAGGCTCTTGCACCACCACCTGCAGCTGGTGCATTGTTAACACAACGAGTGTTCGCTGCAAAAGCGTATGAATCCAATCCTGCGGCCGCTTGTGTAATAAGCTGCTGGTTGTTCGCCAAAGTGATGTAGGCGTTAAGCTGCGCAGCTCCTGGGTTGTTACAGTTTGTAAGGTTACCGTTGTTATTGGTCAAACATTCGTTTATAGCACCGGCCACACGAGCGGCATCGTTAGAGCGCTGTGTATTACGTGAGTTACGTTGCAGTGCTGGCACCGCCAAGAACACGATCAAAATGATCAAACCAGCAATGGCAAGCACAATCAACACTTCGATGATGGTGAAGCCTTTATTATCTTTGTGAAGTCTCTCTAACATGGTCTTTATGCCCCCTTGACATGTTTTTATACGCTAATGCTTAGAATAATACAAAGATTTTTTTATAAACACAAGCATTTTGTTAACTACCACTAAAACCAGACTGGTTGGCTAGGCCATAGATAGGTAGTAGTATCGCCCCCACCAGCACAATTGCAACCACACCAAGCACCACCATCATGATTGGCTCAATAATAGTAGAGATGGTCTTGATTTGGTTATCTACTTCTTTTTCGTAGTACTCAGCAATCTTGGCAAGCATTTCCTCTACCTGGCCCGACTGCTCACCAATGCGCATCATTTTTGGCACAAGATCAAGAAAGTTCCTATCACCTTCTATAGAATCAGATAGCGCCTTACCACCACGCACTTTTTCTATGGCTCTGGTAATAGAGGCCTCGATGTGCACATTATTAATTGAATGCGAAGCAATCTCGAGCATTTGTAGCAGCGGCACACCACTGGCAACAAGGGTGGTACCAGTACGGGCAAAGCGGGCCATATAGAGCTTCATAAACAATGGACCAACCAACCAGCCACGCATCTTGAGCTTATCTATAACAAGCTTACCTGGCCCACTACGCGCCCACTTTGTCGTAGCAAATATCGTGCCGATAATCATGATGATGACAACCCACCAATAACCACGTACAAAGCGTGATAGCGCCAATAGTGCCTCCGTTATAAATGGCAACTTTGCTCCAGGAAGATCAGCATAAATTATCTCCACCTGTGGCAACACGGCAATCACCATAAAGCCCACCACGGCTGTCATCACCAATACCACAATTGCAGGGTAAGCCATCGCGCCTTTTACTTTTGCCATAATCTCGGCATCTTTTTCTTGTTGGAAAGCAATACGCTCGAGGGCTTTATCAAGCGTACCAGAGGTTTCACCGGCAGCAATGAGGCTTACAAAAATTTGGTTAAACACTTTTGGATGACGACCCAAAGCGTCAGCCAAGGTACTACCAGCTTCTACATCACTGATAACGCGGTTTATAACTACTTTGAGGGGCTTGCTCTGTGTTTGCCCCAAAACACTACGTAGCGACTGCACCAGTGGCAAACCAGCGTTAATGAGTGTTGACAACTGACGTGCAAACAAAATGCGGTCTTTGGCCTTAACACGGTTCGTAAGTGCCTTAAGTGGATTATTGCCCCCCTCACCTTTTAGGTGCACGTCTAGTGGTGCGAGACCGGCATTTTTTATTAGTTTAGCTGCTGCCTGTTCGCTATCGGCTTCTACCTCAGCGTGGACTTTTTCGCCGGTTTTACTATCGCGTGCGGTGTACTCAAAAGTAAGCATGGTTAGCCTCGCATCAACCTATCTAATTCGTCCAGATCAACAGCAAAGTTACGGGCTTCGTCGTAGCTAATGGTGCCGGAGTGAATCAGGTTGACCAAAGTTTTATCCATACTTTGCATACCAAACTCGGCGCCAGTTTGGATAACCGCATCAAGTTGGTGGCTTTTACCTTCGCGAATTATATTACGTACCGCAGGAGTGGCAATTAGAATCT
>Ga0224722_1001265_pt1 | contig 14109 bp, 10 predicted proteins | sample Balambano_FR1_Me_FD_161646 | JGI IMG/M metagenome (GOLD analysis project Ga0224722, IMG submission 161646) | Freshwater sediment microbial communities from Lake Towuti, South Sulawesi, Indonesia - Balambano_FR1_MetaG | ecosystem: Environmental > Aquatic > Freshwater > Lake > Sediment | place... | reverse complement strand
GTAATGCAATCGCATACTGGTTTGCTAGACACGTGGAGATCACTAGGACATCAAGCAACTCCTCTTTCAGCTCATCCTGCGCCTCTCTCCTTAACGCGCCTCCTACTTCTCCTACTTCTTCTAACAGTCGCGCTAACCCCGATAAAGGTTTCCAATAGCCACCTAAATGAAGAATCATCGTATCGATTTTTTGTTGAACTTCTCTCATGCTCATTCACCTATCTTTCTGCTTTATTTACCGCTTACATGATATACTATGCTCAACCTAGTTGTCTGGAAAGGGTGGGTTCCACATGTCTTCTGCAAGACTTTGGCAATTGCTTCGATTTGTCCTCGTCGTCATCGGTTTCTTTTTAATCACGTGGCTATTGAACATACTTTTTGAATATACATATCCATTCGTGTTCGCCATGCTCTTATCCTTAATGACCGTTCCGCTCGTCAACTTTTTCGAGCGAAAAACAAATATGCCTCGTGCACTCGGAACTCTCATTTCCTTAATCATCGTGCTCAGCATCGTCGTCGGAATCATCACCATCGTCATTATCCAATTGATTCATTATGCGACGGTGGCAGCGGAACGACTTCCTGAACAAATTGAGACACTCACCGAGTTTATCCAACGACTGTTCAATGAGAAAATCGCACCGCTCGTCAACGATGCATATGAGAGCTATCAGCAGTTAAATCCCGGACAGACGACATCGCTCGAGGGAGGAATCACCGAACTCGGTGTCCAACTCGCTGCAGCCATCGGCGTCCTGTCTCGTGGTGTGGCCAGTGTGCTACAAAACATGTTAGCGGCGCTCCCGCTCGTCTTATTGCTCGTAGTCGTCATTGTGCTCGCTTGGTTCTTCATCACAAAGGATTGGCCAGCATACGTCAACTCATTGAATCGTCTGAACAAGCGGAAAGGATTCAAAGAATTCGAGGAAGTGATGATCAACCTCAAATCTGCCCTATTTGGATACGTCCGTGCCCAGTTCACGCTCATCTCCATCACATTCGGGATCGTCTTGATCGGCATGCTCATCTTGCGTGTTGACAATCCACTCTCATTCGCTTTACTCGCGGGGTTCTTTGACCTCTTGCCTTATTTAGGGGTCGGGACGTTACTCATTCCTTGGGCCGCCTATGCCGCGGTGACAGGTGATTGGTTCGTGGCCATCGGATTAGTCGTGTTGTATATCATCGTCATCGTCCAACGCAATTTGGCTGAACCAAAGATTGTCGGTTCCCATATCGGCCTGAACCCTCTTGTCGCACTCATCTCCATCTTCGTTGGACTGAAGCTATTCGGTGTCCTCGGCTTTATCGTCGGGCCCGTCCTCGCCGTTCTATTAAAAGCCGTATACAATGCCAATGTGTTTCATTACATATGGCGATTTATCGTCGGTCCGCCTACGACGACAGCAAAAGAGCGATGAAATGTTGATTTCATCGCTCTTTTTTCATTTGAGGTACAGCCACTACGGGTTGATCGGATGTCGCCGGCTGGAGCGAGAGACCACTTGTCCCCGCTTCATAGGCAGCTACCGCCAAGATGCACGCATCGATAATATCGTCGATTTGGACGTTCGACATCTTCCATTTCCATGGAGAACTTTTCGAGTATTGCCGAAGTAACTCGATTCGCTCTTCCTGCCCTTCGACCGTCTTTTTCGAATGATTTGCCTCATGTCCCATCATGACCGAGAAACAAACTTCCGGATGTGATTCGTAAACGTCAGATGCCTTCACCTGCTGAAACTCACGGATCCGGGGAACAAGATTCCACGCTTGTTTACTAATTCCTTTACCAACCAACGCCCTACTCCTTTCATTCGCTTCCTCATAAGTCGCTTCGTGCAACACCTCTTGAATCGGCGGAGTGAAGACGGACGACTTTCGTTGGCTGAGTCGGCAACGCATCCACTCATCGCATTCGCGGCTCGGATGGTCGACCGTCCCTAAATCTTTCGGCATATCCACAAAATGCATGGCACCATCAATCAGTAACTCCTCCAACGTCTCCGAAATCGTTAAACAAAGTGAGATGCTGTCGTATGTGATCCGTACCCAGCCGCCACGTGCACCATCAATTCCTACTCCTACCATGTCGTACCTCCTGTAACATCATCAACACGCCAAATACGGCGAGAAACACTGTACTCCCTAACCAAATACGGTTCGGCCAAACCGTGTAGCATAGGCCGCACAGAATCGCCAAACCGATTACTCCACCTGCTCTTACCGCTCCCACGATTCAATCATCCGTGCGAGAGTTCGAACCATGACACCCGTCGGCCCCTTCGGACCGAGGTCATTCGCTGCCGCTCGTTCGCTCGTTCCTGCAATATCGAGATGTAGCCATGGTGTATCGCCGACAAACTCACCGACAAATGCGCCACCAAAAATCATATGCCCGAAACGACCTGGTGAGTTGTTCAAGTCGGCAACTTCCGATTTTCTCACCTTGTCGATGAAGACATCGAAATAAGGCATCTGCCACACGAGTTCGTTCGTCTCACGGCTCGCCTCTTCAAGCGAACGATAGAGAGTATCGTCGTTCGTTAGACAGCCCGTCACGTCTGTCCCGAGGGCGACGAGAACGCCACCTGTGAGCGTAGCCACATCGATGATGGCTTTTGGTTCATACGTTTTCGCAAACGTGACCGCATCCGCTAACACAAGACGTCCCTCTGCATCCGTGTTCAATACTTCGATCGTCTTTCCATTCATGGCCGTGATCACATCATCTGGTTTGAACGCATCTCCAGAAATCATATTGTCGGTCGCACCGATGACGCCAATCACGTTCCGTTTTGGTCGCGTCAATCCGAGGGTCTCGAACAATCCGAGGACGGTAGCAGCGCCACCCATATCCCCTTTCATCCCGACGATGCCATCTTTCGGCTTGATTGAATAGCCGCCTGTGTCGAACGTGACACCCTTCCCGACAACGGCAATCGGAGCTTCTTCTGCCCCACGATACTCGAGCACAATCAATTTTGGAGGAATCGTCGATCCTTGGTTGACTGCGAGCAATGCCCCCATACCGAGTCCTTCCATCTCTTCTTTTTCAAGGATGCGGTATTTGAAATCATGACGTTTCGCCAACTCAACCGCGTAATCCGCTAACGTCTCCGCCGTCAAAATATTGGCCGGCATCATCGTCAATGTACGGGCGACATTGACCCCTTTCCCATAAGCCGCACCCGCATCGATATCCGTCTGATCCACGTCACCGAGCAACGTGATTGTCGGTTCTCCGACCGGTTCTTTTGGAGCAGACTTATATGTAGGATGGGCATATGTCGCCATTTCATATGCTTCTGTGAATATGCGTGCCGCACCGTCCGTAAACGTATCAAGCGCTACGGCGACGTCCTTCAATCCACGTGACTTGATCAGTTTCGAGACTTTCCCGAACCAATTCCGAACGTTCTCGGTCGTCATATCATTTCGTTGACCGAGTCCGACAAATAAGACACGCGCCGTCTCCCCCGTGAATGTCGGAAGAATCGTCACTTCTCCAGTCTTCGTAGAGAGGTCTCCTGATTGAATGAGTGCTTTGACGCGTCCACCAAACAATGTGTCGAGTCCTTCATCGATCGAGTCAGCTGCTCCAACCCCAACGACGATTGTCTCGTAAGTATCGGTCCAATTTAATTGAGCAATTTGATACATATTGCCACTTCCCTTCTATATATATGGTAAGCATAACGAACTTCTCCAAAATAATGAAATAGTATGCGTAAGAGTCAAGAAATCTTCGAATTCATGGGCTATCTCCTCGTTGTGACGTTGTTTTATTTTATGATAGGATAAGAAAGTACGCAATCGGGCTTCTCTTCATTGTGAAGTGAGGCCAATTTGACTGGTCGAGGCTTCCCCTAGTCGTAGACCGTTGCTACTTTAACTTTCTCCGTTCTCGTTAATTCTTTTTTCTTTTCGGGTATGAAGTAACGAGGCAGGAAAGTACACTATTTCTTTGAAAAGAGGGACTACGCTTATGTCACACATTAAAGGTATTGGTGCATCTGCAGGGATTGCAGTTGCAAAAGCATTCGTCATGGAGACACCTTCATTCGATATCCCATCACACAAGATTGAAGATGTCGCTGCAGAAAAGGCTCGCTTCCAAGATGCAATCGCACAATCTAAAACGGAGCTTGAAGCCATTCGCGAACATACACTTCGTGAGCTCGGTCCAGACAAAGCCGAGATTTTCTCAGCTCACCTTTTAATCGTTGAGGACCCAGAAATCGTATCGCAAGTGAACGACAAAATTGAAAGCGAAAACATGAACGCTGCGAAGGCACTTGACGAAGTTGCCCAGACGATGGTCATGATTTTCGAATCAATGGATAACGAATACATGCGCGAACGTGCGGCTGATGTTCGTGACGTGACAAAACGTGTCATGGCTCACATTCTCGGAGTGACATTCGTGACTCCAGCTTCGATTTCAGAAGAAGTCATCATCATCGCAGAGGACTTGACGCCTTCTGATACGGCACAACTTAACCGTAAATACGTCAAAGGATTCGCGACGAACATCGGTGGACGTACGTCTCACTCTGCCATCATGTCACGCTCACTTGAAATTCCGGCCGTCGTTGGAACAAAAGTGGCACTTGAAGAAATCAAAAACGGTGACCTCGTCATCATCGACGGAACAGAAGGTGACGTCTTCGTCAACCCTTCAGAAGATCTCGTCAAAGAGTACGAAGGCAAACGTGCTGATTTTGAAGCGTACAAAGAAGAGTTGAAGCAACTCGTCAACGAAGAGTCGATCACAGCGGACGGTCACAAAGTGAAGCTTGCTGCGAACATCGGGACACCGAACGACCTCGAAGGCGTTTTGAAAAACGGTTCAGATGCGATCGGGCTCTATCGTACGGAGTTCCTATATATGGACTCTGAAACCTTCCCGACTGAAGAAGAACAATACACAGCATACAAAACGGTTCTTGAAGGGATGGAAGGCAAGCAAGTCGTCATCCGTACACTCGACATCGGTGGCGACAAAGAGTTGTCATACCTTGACCTCCCGAAAGAGATGAACCCGTTCCTCGGCTATCGTGCCATCCGCCTTTGTCTCGAGGAAACAGATTTGTTCCGTACACAACTTCGCGCCCTTCTCCGTGCCTCAGCTCACGGGAACCTCGCCATCATGTTCCCAATGATTGCGACACTCGAAGAGTTCCGCGCGGCGAAAGCCCTTCTTCTCGAAGAAGAAGCGAAGTTGAAAGAAGAAGGAATCGAAGTCGGACAATATGAGACTGGAATGATGGTTGAAATTCCATCAACGGCTGTCATGGCGAAACAATTCGCAAAAGAAGTCGACTTCTTCTCAGTCGGAACGAACGACTTGATTCAATACACGATGGCGGCTGACCGGATGAACGAAAAAGTATCTTACTTGTACCAACCGTTCAACCCTGCCATCTTGAACCTTCTCCACAACGTCATCACAGAAGCACACAAAGCTGGCAAATGGGTCGGCATGTGTGGAGAGATGGCTGGAGAAGAACTCGCGATTCCAATCCTTCTCGGTCTTGGTCTCGACGAATTCTCAATGTCCGCTTCAAGCGTCCTTCGTGCGCGTAGCCTCGTGAAACGCTTGACGAAGTCGGAAACAGAAGCAATCGTCAACGAAGTCCTCAACATGGACACAGCTGAAGAAGTCGTGAACTTCCTTAGCGAAAAGTTCGACATAAAAAAATAATGGCAAAAGTCCTTCTCTCGCTCGAGAGAAGGACTTTTTTACATACTGCATTAGAAATCAAAATCGTCTGGGTCCGGACCGACACGTTTATGCTGGTCGAGTGCATCGATTCGTTCCATTTGATCATTGGTCAACTCAAAGTCATGTACATCGAAGTTTTCTGCGATTCGATTTGGTTTGATGGATTTCGGAATAATCACCCATCCCGTTTGGAGATGCCACCGTAACAATACCTGGGCGACGGAACGATTAACTTCTTTTGCGACCTCTACTAAAGTCTGCTCTTCGAACAACCCGCCCTGCATAAGTGGTGCCCAAGCGACCGGTACGATGCCGTGCTCGTTCATGTACGATGTTAACTCGGTTTGACGAAGCAACGGATGCCGTTCAACCTGGTTCACAGCTGGAACGAGGTCACTGTTTTCAGCCAGTGTCTCGAGGTGGTGGATTTGGAAGTTACTCACACCGACTGCCCCGACACGTCCCTCTCGATACAACGTTTCGAGGGCACGCCAGCTCTCGACCATCTTGTCTTTCACCGGCCAATGAATCAAATACAAATCCAATTGTTCTAAGCCGAGGCGTTCGAGTGAAGCTTCATACGCGGCGATAGCTGATTCATACCCTTGATCGGCATTCCAAAGTTTTGAGGTGATGAACAAATCATCCCGGGAAATATTTGCGATTTCCATCCCTTTTCGGATTCCGACACCGACACCCTCTTCATTCTCATAAACAGCTGCCGTATCGATATGACGGTATCCTTGACGAATCGCCTCGACGACGGCATCGATGACCGTATCTCCGTCTTCTACTTTGAAGACACCCAGTCCGATGGCAGGAATAGCTTTCTGACCGTGATTCAACTCTATAGATTGTTTCATTTGTACCCCTTCTTTCGTGAGAATTCTTCTTCACTATAAAGGGGATTCTTTATTTCCGGAATAAGGCACATTGAAGTAACTACATAAGAAGAGCCGCCCCATTACTGGAGCGGCGTGTGAGACTCGGTTATTCTGGACCTCTGTCATCGGCTCTAAAGTCGAGCGCTTCCCCTGCGACGACCGTCTCACCGAACGGTACGACGACGACTTTTCCGTCTCCGTTCGTCCAGATGATCGGTGTGATGAGTGACGGTACTTTATCTCGAATCGCGTTGAGATCGACTTCAAGAAGGACGTCTCCCGCTTCGACCCGGGCGCCTTCTTCGACTTTTGCCGTGAATCCTTCCCCTTTCAGGTTGACCGTATCGAGACCGACATGAATCAGTAGTTCACGTCCATCGTCAGCCAAGATGCCGATTGCATGTTTCGTCGGGAAGAATGTCGTGATTTGACCCGTCACCGGCGAAACGACCTGTCCGGAACTTGGTTCAATCGCAAATCCTTCTCCCATCATGCGACCAGAGAAGACTTGATCTGGCACATCATCGAGTGATAACAGGACACCCGACATCGGAGCGAGGAAGCGATGATCGGCTTGTTCAGCCGCTTCCGGTGTAATGACTGCCTTCTCTACTTTCTCTTTCGGTTTGTATTCGCCACCTTCGATGATGGTCGCGATTTGTGATTTGAGCGTATCCGATTTTGGTCCGAAGATGGCTTGGATATTGTCTCCCACTTCAAGCACACCAGCGGCACCAAGATCTTTTAAGAGATCTTTATCGACTTGTTTCACATCGTTCACCGTGACACGGAGACGCGTGATACATGCATCCAAATGTTTAATGTTTTCAGGTCCGCCTAGTCCAACGAGCACTTCATAAGGCAAATCGTCCCCGATTGCGGCACGATCACCTCTCGCCGTTGTTTGTGTTTCACGTCCAGGTACTTTCAAGTCGAATTTTGTGATGGCAAACCGGAATCCAAAGTAGTAGATGACCGCAAAGACGAGACCGACTGGAATGACGAGCCACCAGGCCGTCCGGTTCGGCAAGACCCCGAATAGAAGGTAGTCAATGAGACCACCCGAGAAAGTTTGTCCAATTTTTACGTTTAGTAGGTGCATCGTCATAAAGGAAAGACCGGCAAAGACAGCATGAATTCCGAAGAGAAGTGGTGCAACGAAGACAAATGAGAACTCGACTGGTTCTGTGATCCCTGTCAAAAATGATGTGAGGGCAGCCGAGAAATAGAGACCCTCGACGTCTTTACGACGCTCTTTTGAAACGGTATGATACATGGCAAGACAGGCTGCAGGTAACCCGAACATCATGAACGGGAATTTCCCGGTCATGTACGTACCGGCTGTGAATTCCACGCCGTCACGTAGTTGTGCGAAGAAGATCCGTTGGTCCCCTTGAACGAGATCACCGGCTTGGTTCGTATATTCTCCGAATTGGAACCAAAATGGAGAATACCAGATGTGGTGAAGACCGAACGGAATCAAGGAACGTTCTACAAATCCAAAGATGAATGCTGATAAGGCAACGTTTGCCTCGATGACCGTACTTGAGAAGTTGTTAATCGCATTCCCAATCGGTGGCCACAGATAAGCGAGCGCAATCCCGATAAACAAACTGAATGCGGCCGTCGCAATCGGGACGAACCGCTTGCCGGCAAAGAATCCTAAAAACTCTGGCAACTTGATGTTGAAATACTTGTTGTACGCGTAGGCTGCAACAAGACCTGCGATAATACCCCCGAATACCCCCATTTGGAGTGTCGGGATACCGAGAACGGTCGCATACTGCGGATCACCTTGAGCGATTTCCGCGGTAATCCCATTCCACGTGCTGATGACTTTGTTCATGATCAAATAACCGACAATGGCTGCTAGACCAGCAACCCCATCTCCGTTCGCAAGGCCGATCGCGACCCCAACGGCAAACAGTAACCCTAAGTTTGCGAAGACGATGTCCCCAGCATCTGTCATGACTTGCCAAATCAGGACAAGTGAGTCATTCGCCAGAAACGGGAGCAATTCAACGAGGTCCGGGTTTTGGAATGCGGTACCAAACGCCAAGAGAAGACCGGCTGCCGGTAAGATTGCAACCGGAAGCATGAGTGCTTTCCCGACCCGTTGTAAAACGCCAAACACTTTCTTCCACATCATGGTTCCCTCCTTTGTCAGAATACTTACTTTTTCCCTCAAACGTTTGGATGAAACCGTTTCATATAAAAAGAAAAGACCAACCCCGAAGGATTGGTCTAAGTCATCAATTAGTTGGCTTTCTTCTCGTTACCTGAAGCGATGACCGCTTGAATTTCTGATTTCAATGCGTCCGAACGTGGTCCGAAGATGGCTTGAATGTTGTTCCCAACTTCAAGGACACCAGATGCGCCAAGGCGTTTCAACTCATCTTTGTTGACTTGGTTCTTATCTTTTACTTCGACACGAAGACGTGTGATACATGCATCGAGGTGCTTGATGTTTTGTGAGCCACCAAGACCGACGAGGATATCTTGTGCAAGTTCCGAACCAGTCGCTGTTGATTGTTCAACAACTTCATCTTCACGACCTGGTGTTTTGAGGTTGAACTTGCGGATAACGAAACGGAATCCGAAGTAGTAAACAACTGCGAACACGAGACCGACTGGAATGACGAGCCACCAAGCCGTACGACCTGGAAGAACACCGAAGAGCAAGAAGTCGATCAAACCACCTGAGAACGTCATCCCGATCTTAACGTTCAAGAGGTGCATCGTCATGAATGAAAGACCTGCGAATACTGCGTGTACTGCGAAGAGAAGTGGTGCTACGAACAAGAATGAGAACTCGATTGGTTCTGTGATACCAGTCAAGAACGATGTAAGGGCAGCAGAAGCCAAGAGACCACCGACAACCGCTTTACGCTCAGGACGTGCTTCGTGATACATCGCGAGTGCTGCTGCAGGAAGACCGAACATCATGAACGGGAATTTACCAGTCATGAACGTACCTGCCGTCAATTCAGCGCCGTCACGAATTTGTGCGAAGAAGATCGCTTGGTCACCACGTACAACGTTACCCGCTGCATCTGTGTATGAACCGAATTCAAACCAGAACGGTGAGTAGAAGATGTGGTGAAGACCGAATGGAATCAATGAACGTTCGATTAAACCGAAGATGAACGCTGCAAATGTACGGTTTTCATTCAACATGAAGTTTGAGAATGAGTTTAATCCGTGTTGAACTGGTGGCCATACTAATAGTAAAACGAAACCAGCAACGACGGCTGCAACTGCCGTTACGATTGGAACGAAGCGTTTACCAGCGAAGAAACCAAGGAACTGTGGCAATTCGATATTGAAGTACTTGTTATAGGCCCATGCGGCGATGAGACCCATGATGATCCCTCCGAATACCCCTGTTTGGAGCGTTGGGATACCGAGTACGTTCGCGTAAGATGGGTCACCTTGTGCTAACACTTCAGGTGTAAGTTCGAGCCAAACACCCATGACTTTGTTCATGATCAAGAATCCAACGATTGCCGCAAGTCCGGCTACGCCGTCACCTGCTAAACCGATGGCGACACCGACTGCGAACAAGAGCGCCAAGTTCGAGAAGATGATTCCACCTGCTTGCTCCATCAATTGAGCGAATTTCACGATGCCTTCGTTCGTTAACCAACCGGCGCGTGATGTAAGTTGTGGGTTTTGCATTGCGTTACCGAATGCAAGAAGAAGACCGGCTGCCGGCAAGATTGCAACAGGAAGCATAAGTGCTTTACCGACTTTTTGAAGAACACCAAAGATCTGCTTAAACATCAACATTTCCTCCTTTTTTAAGTACGTATAAACAATATGATAGCGGCGTAGATGTCAGACAACCGACGTATCTAAACGTTTTCATAAATCACGTTTATAAAAACAGAAAAGGCATGAATAAGGATAGAACGTAGACCTCTCCTAATGGAGACATCACATAACGTTCCACTCCTTACTCATGCCTGATCGAATCAGTAACACGTAAGACACGTGGTATCATTTATCTACTTGTTAGGCGCTGGAGATGCATCGTCAAATATGTCGCTTCACCTCGTGGGACAGGACGCTTTAATTCACGTTCCATGATGCCCATCAGCTCCCAAGCAGTACTATAGCATAGCGGATATTCGTCGCGCAACACCTTTTCAATTTTTTGTGGTGCCTCGACTGTCTCACCCGTCGCAACCCGCTCAACGGCGTACCTTAAATGCCGAAGTAAGCGCTTATAATCGAGTGACGTTCGGTCCATTTTCACGTTCAAACGACTCTCAATCGTCTGCACAATTTGCCCGATGATTTGATTATGACGGTTGACCTCGAGGACGTTTTTGAACGTCGTCGCCGAGTGGATATGAAGGGCAATGAATCCAGTCTCCGCATCTGGGAGCAAAACGTTCAATCGTTCATGAAACATATCGACGATCCGTTCCGCGAGCGCAAACTCGTTTGGATAGAGCGATTCCGTTTCAAGTAAAAACGGATTCGTTACTTCCATCCCTTGTTCGATTCGCTTCATCGTGAAGAACAAGTGGTCGGTCAAGCCGATATGGATGTGCTCATCGACTTTCTTGCCCGTACTCGTCTCAATGAAGCCGACAATCTCTTGCATGAACGCAATGAAATCCTCGTCTACATGTTTGACGAGTTCTTGATATTGAGATTGCTCTTCTTTATCTGTCAGTTGATACACTTTCTCCGGGACGCTGGCCGGGTCGACGAGGTCGCCTGGTTTTTTGCCAAAGCCAATCCCCTTCCCGAGTAGAATGACTTCTGGATCCGTATCATGTTGACAAATGACAACGCTATTATTCAACACTTTCTTGATCGTATACATCGGTAATGTCATTCGCATCGCATCCCTTACTAAAAATCGTTTCGCTATCTAGTATATCGGTTCATGCCCTAAAAAAGTAGGGACAAAACAAAAAAGGCGAACATTTCTGTCGCCAATTAAAACATTGAATAACCGCTCTTTCGTAAGAAACGAATCGTCACACCAGCTAGAATTGCACCGAGCAATCCAAAGCCGAGCATGAATAGATCGAGAAGTTGCAACCCGACGAGTCCTTCATAGACACTCGTGAGCGCGGTCGATGTCTCGGTCACGTAACTCGAAAGTTTGACATTATCAATCATCATGATGACAAAAATTGGATAAATGAACACGAGTGTCCATGTCTTTTTAAGTAACATATTCAAGATGAAGCCGATACTGAAAAAAATCGTCATATATAAAACGGCTCCAATGACTGCTTGGATAATATGCATGTGTTGCCCCCCTTGTCCGCTCTTCATTATACAAAATTTCGACCAACGAGGTCAAAGAACTTCCTATGACAATTTCGAAAGAAAAACAGCCCGTTCTGAGACAGAACGAGCCGTGCAATCATGAAAATTAGAACTTCCCTTTTTTAAGGACGAGTCCGTATTTTTTCAATTCGATGAAGTGTTTGTTGTCGATGACTTTCTTCATGAATGAAGCGTTGCGACCGAAGATCTTTTTGCCCATCACGATTCCGATTCCATCGTTATGACCGAGTGAAGCAACTGTTCCTTTGCTCTCGTAAGTGAACTTCGAAGTCGATTTGCCATTGATGAGTGCCGCGATGTTTTTCGCAACGTTGTGCGCTTGTTGTGTCGCGATTTGTGCCGTCGGTGGGTATGGACGGTTCGATGCAGGGTCCATGACCGCTGAGCAGTCACCGATGATGAAGACGTTGTCGTGACCTGGTGCACGGTTGTCCGCTTCCACCATGACACGGTTACGGACCGCTTCAAATCCTGATTTTTCGATGATCGGGCTACCACTTACGCCACCTGTCCAGATGATCGTGTTGGCACGAATCGTTTCTGTCGTGTCACCTTGAAGTGGACCGAATGTCACCACACCTGGCTCGACACCTTTGATTCCGTTACCGAGTTTCATCTCGACACCGTTACGCTCCAACCATTTCTGTGCGTATGTCGTGAGTTCTGGGTCGAAACCAGGAAGAACTGTTGGTGCCGCTTCAATGTTGACGATGCGAACCGCTTCGCGTGGAACGTCATACTGTTTGCAAAGCTCTGGAATCCGGTTGACGATTTCACCGAGGAATTCGATTCCTGTGAATCCGGCACCACCGACAACGATCGTCACGAACGAGTTGTCTGAAGAACCGTTTGTTTTATATTGAGCGAATGAATATTCGATGTGCTCTTTGATTTTACGAACACTGTTCAACGAGCTGATTGTCATCGCATGTTCTTTCAAGCCTGGGATACCAAACGTTTCAGGTACACCGCCGAGACCGATGACGACATAGTCGTATTCGACGACAGAACCATCTTCGAGTGTAACTTGTTTCGCAGCAGTATCGACGCGATCGACGATCCCTTTGACAAGTTTCACACGTGACGGGTTCACAATATCGTTAATATAGATGCGCGCTTGGTCTGGGTTCATCGTTCCAGCAGCTGGTTCGTGAAGCCATGTCGTTTGGTAGTGATAATCATGCTTGTTGATGAGCGTGATGTTCGCATCACCTGCAGCGAGTGTCTTTTGAAGGTTGACGGCTGTGATGAGTCCACCGAAGCCCGCACCAAGAATAACAATGTTAGGTCGTTTCATGTTCATTTCCACCTTGTTTAAAGTTTTGTTTTTTTGAACAACTATGTTGTGTGTTTCTTCACATAGACGTTCACAATAAAGCCTATTCTTGTTCAACATCTGTTCACAATTGCTTCTGTTTCATTGTACGCTCTTTAAATTGAATTCTCAATGGAAAAGCTTATCTTCTTGAATTTTTTTTGAAAGTGTTGCATGTTTGTACTGAATGGATTTAATTCAATAAACTCTCTATAATAAATGTATACGCTTTGAGGAGGAATTCGATGAAGACGACGAAAGATGTAATCATCATCGGTGGCGGCCCGGTCGGACTGTTCACCGCATTTTATGCAGGCATGCGCCAACTCGATACAACGTTGATTGAAAGCTTACCGCAACTCGGTGGTCAGTTGTCAACGCTCTATCCTGAAAAATATATTTATGATATTGCCGGTTTCCCGAAAGTGAAAGCACAGGACTTGATCGATCAACTAAAAGCACAAGCTGACCAGTTCGAACAAGATTACCGTCTCGGTGAAACGGTGGAAACGGTGGAACGTCTCGAGGACGGCACGTTCGTATTGACAACAAATAAAGAAGAATATCATACGAAAGCCATCATCATCACGGCCGGAAACGGTGCCTTCTCGGCTCGTCCACTCGGGCTTGATGGCTGCGAAGATTACGCCAACCTTCATTACTTCGTCGACAACATGGAGAAATTCCGTGATCGCCGTGTCATGATTGCCGGCGGTGGCGATTCAGCCGTCGACTGGGCACTTATGCTTGAAGGAATCGCAAAAGAAGTACACATCGTTCACCGTCGTGACCGCTTCCGTGCTCATGAGCATACGGTCGAACAGATGAAGGCATCGACGATTAACGTCCTTACGCCTTATAAC
>Ga0224722_1001264_pt1 | contig 14119 bp, 8 predicted proteins | sample Balambano_FR1_Me_FD_161646 | JGI IMG/M metagenome (GOLD analysis project Ga0224722, IMG submission 161646) | Freshwater sediment microbial communities from Lake Towuti, South Sulawesi, Indonesia - Balambano_FR1_MetaG | ecosystem: Environmental > Aquatic > Freshwater > Lake > Sediment | place... | reverse complement strand
AGCTAAATCGCTTTTTAATGCTGAGGTGGTTAAATGAAGTACCTACTTAATGCTACGGCGATCGGTTTAATACTTGGGGCGATCGTGCCCGTCTCTGTTTTTGCCCAAACCACAGAAGCTGCACCCGGAATAACTCGCAGCGAGGCGCTGACCACCCAACCTCGCTCAGTTGAACGCACTAGTAACTCAACTCAGCCTAGTACACCTGCCTATAGCCAGCAAAGCTTAGATTCTGTAGCTGGTACGTTAAGCGGTAAACCCAAACCCGATCCAACCAATCCTCTAAACTCGATTTTGCCAACTGGTCTAACCAGAGTTAGATCAGAATCTCCCCTAGCTTCTGACATCCGTAGCCCGATCGATTTTTTCCAGGTACCTCCCCCAAATGGTGGCGTCAGGGTTGACTTACAACGGTTCTAAGTAGGCCACCATTGCGTCAATGCAACTCAACTTGCTTTGCCAATCAGGGTGAAGGCAGCCCAATCAAGGGGGCCAGGATAGCTGTCTAAAGTTTTGAGGATGGCTTGGCGCAGCGCTCTGGCTTTATCGGGTTGTTGCTGCAGCTCGGTGTAGAAATGGGTCATGAGTTGTGCCGTTGGGGTATCTGGCACGGCCCAAAGGGATACTAATACAGTGGGTACGCCTGCACCAATGAAGGCGCGAGATAGGCCAATGACGCCATCGCCAGTAATGCGTCCTTGGCCTGTATCGCAGGCGCTAAGTACAACCAAATCTGCCTGCAACGATAGCTGCAAAATTTCGCTGGCAGTGAGCAACCCATCTTCAGTAGAAGTAGCGGCAAGGGCGATCGCACCGGGCACCTCCAATCCCTGTAGGGACGATCGGCTGCTACGGCTGCTAAATTCCAGCAAGCCATGAGTGGCAAGGTGAACAAGCTTGGCTGTGGGTAGCTGTTGCTTGACGATCGCCTCTGTCGCTTGGTCACCAATCAGTGCGCTAGTTCGCAGTAATTTGGCAATGGCGATTGCCTCTTGCTCGGCACCTGGGAGTGGATCCAATGGTTGAGGCTCCTCCCCTTCAAAATCAACGCTTGGCATTGTGGGATTGCCCACAATCAATGCTTTAGTAGCCTTTGGTTGAGCAGCACGATCGGCCTGTTGGCTGGCTAATGTCATGACTTGTATGGAAGGGGCGATCGCCATCGTATGGGATTCAATTAAGTAGCAACCATCAGCAGCCTGCAATGCTGGAAAAGGCACGAGAAAGAGAAATTCATGGGGAATAAAGAGGATGCGATCGCTAGGGTTTTTGGGTAAGCGATCAGAGATCGGGGCGATGAGTAATTGGTGCAGCGCTTGTAGCCCTATGTAAGTGCGGCGCTTGGTTTCAGAATTGCCTGGTGTTGGCAGTGGCACGCCGTCAATGGCACCTGTAAGCGCTTGTGCCAGGGTTTGGCAGGATACAGTTGTCGCCAGACAGCGGCTGGCATTGACCACATCCACTAAGCTAAGATTCTTTTTCCATAGAGGCTTTAGATCTACGCGCTGCAATGTTACTTGACCCTGGGGCGACACAACCCATATCAGGAGTTCTGACTCCCGTGTGCGCTGTTTGCCCCGAAACTTGAAATCATCATCGGGCACCAGAGCATATTCCACCAAGGTGGCATTCTGCTGGCGGGCTAGTTGGCGAATTTGGGCGATCGTCACTGGTGCAACCTGTCCTGCCTGCTCCGTAGGCTGTCGTCCAGCCAGCAGCTCTACAAAGGCTCGGGCACGCCCCTGTTCCGCCACTTCCAGAGCAGTTTCCGGCTGTTTGGCAGCGACTAGCACTTGCAACAAGAGGCTGTAGGTGTGCACCTGGGTATCAAAGATGGAGATGCGGTAGGTATCACTCAGGCCAGGGCGCAGGGCATCTAGTCGAGCAATGGCCGTGCGTAGCGTAGTTTCTGCCTCAGCTAGTTTGCCTGCATTGAATTGTCCATAGCCCAAATTGTTCAGTGCCATCCCTTCTGCAGCAGGATCGTCAAGCGATCGGGCAATGGCGAGGCTCTCTTGGTAAAGACGCAGTGCTGTGGGATAGTCGTTGCGATCGTCAGCAATGAGGGCAAGGCTACCCAGCGCCTGACTGATCAAGCGTCGATGACTTGTTTGCTGTGCCAGCGCTAGGCTTTTACTGTAGTGCTCGGCAGCTTGAGTCTGGTTGCCCTGACTGTGGTAAGTGGAACCCAAATTAAGTTGAGCACTGGCTTCTCGTGTGCGATCGCCCACCTCCTGAGCCAGACTAAGGCTTTGGGTCAGGGTAGCAATCGCTTGCTCATTTTGACCTTGCTGGGCGTAGGCTAGTCCGAGATTGCTGAGAATCAAGGCTTCACTGGCACGATCGCCCTGTTTGCGCGCGATGACTAGGCTTTGGGTATAAGCAGCGACTGCATGGTCGTAGTCGCCCACCGTGGCAAAGGTATTTCCTAAATTGAGCAATACCTGTCCCAACGCGGGGCGATCGCCCACTTCTAGCAAAAACTTGCCTGCTTGCCGTTGCACCTGAATTGACTTACCGTACTGTCCCAAGCCACGGTAAGCGATACCCAAGTTACCCAACGCACGAGCTTCACCATGGCGATCGTTATTCGCCTGGGCAAGGGGAAGGTAGCGATTGAGCGTAGCGATCGCCTCACGATAGCGCTCTAGCTGGGTGTAAGCAGCTCCCAACTTAGTCAGCGTGGCTGCTTCGCCTTCTTGGTCTGCAATAGTTTGGTACAGCGCCACGGCTTTTTCCCAGGTGGCGATCGCGGCAGTCAAGTCTCCAGCTTGGGCTTGTTGATTGCCCTGTTGTACTAAGCGATCAGCCTGTTGCCCCACAGGCGAAATGATTTGCTCAGCAGGAGGCTCCGCAGGCGATTGAGCCAATGCGGGGATGCCAAGCACTATCAGTAGAGTGGCGATCGCCCCTGCCCAGAATTTTCTGTAGCGCATGGAAATAGGAGCCTAGTTAGGGATTGACCTGCCCGCTTGGTGGGGTGACCGCTAGCCCACCTACTTGCAACAAATCGGTCCAGGTTTTTTCTAGTGCTGCATTCTTAGGTTGAGAGCGGCGCAGTTGTAGCAACGTGTTCACCGCTTCATACCAGTAGCCATTATCTGCGTAGAAAGTATATTGCTGTTGCAGCGTGAAACCTTGCAGTTGCTGCCGTTGAGCCGGACTAAGCGGTTGTCGCTGTACCCATCCTCCCAACACCCAGTCATCGGTACGACGTTGAGAATTGCACACTAGCGCAGCCGTCCAGTAGTAAGATTTACCCGCTGCCAGGGTAGGAACCGAGTTTGGCAAGGAAATGCTAGCTAATTTTTCAGTGCTACTGATCGGCAGGCTCACCTGATAGACACCAACTTGCTTGTCATCAAACAGGCTAAACTCCAGTGACTTGGCGGTGGTTTTGGGGATTGATATCCAAAACGTGGGGCGATCGCTAGCAGTCAACCCCAGAAAGCGGTTAGGTGCCAACAGCAGAAAAGAAGCTTGGGAATTGGGCTGGGCGCAGGTAAGTTGAGCAGGCCGAGAACCTCCCCCAGCCGTCCCTTTGGGTGCTCCTCGACCTGTAGGGGGATTAAACGTTTGGAGGAAGGATCTTTTTAGAACAACAGGCTTTTTTTGTGCGGCAGCATCTCCTGCTGGGAGGGCGATCGCAATCGTTGCTACAAAACCCAGTGAACAACATATCAATGAACTTTTCATTATCGAAACCTCCTGAGCGGTTAATTTGTATGTTTGAGGGAGTTGGGAAACAGGTGGGGTTGATTCGAGAGGCGCTATACAACCAGGCAATGTTCAGAGCCTTTAACTAACCGGGTCTAAAGTAGTCTTAGTCTTCTCTCCTGCCAGATTGCTAGAGTATTTCATAGCCAGTTGCCAATGAGTGTGTAGGGAGCCCAATAGAACGGGTGGCTGAAGGTTTCAGAATGAATCAGCGATCGCTGAGCTTGCTGCACAGCTTCTGCCTTGCTGGACTGGTTTTGCACCAAACGCTGGTAAAACTCTGTGACAAAGGCGGCTGTCGATTCGTCATTCACAATCCACAGGGTAGCCAAAGTACTGCGTGCACCGGAACGAACAGCAACTCCCGCCATACCCAATGCTGCTTGTCCATCACCTTCAGCAGTCTCGCAGGCGCTTAACACCAGTAACTCGATCGCGGTGCGGCTCGAGACTGATCGCTGATCCAAGAGCGATCGCAAACCATTGATTGTCAAGCGCCCACCCCAAGTCTGGATATAAGTTTCACCAGCCTGGGAACTAAATTGGCCGTGGCTAGCCAGATGCACCACCGTGTAGGGATTTTCCTGCACCTGTTGATTGAGAGCGTCGATGGTAAACGCCTGGTTGAGCAAAACGGTAGCTGGGATCAGAGTTTTGATTTGGCTAATTTCTTTTTCTACGCCTGGTAGAGGGATCGCAGCCGTTGTCCCTGCGCTAACGCCACCCAGCAAAGCATGGATTCGGTTTTGTTGGAGGGGTGTTGAACCCAGGAGTTGCAACCCAGGCGTCAGAGCTACCTGAAATTGCTCAATCAAGTACTCCTTGCCGTTATACAAAGCCGCCATTGGAATGCCACGCAGAGAGCCATCCAGGACAAAAACCAAAGTTTTGATGTCTTGCTGCATCAAATCGGGCAATGCTGGTTCTACAAGCCAGCGATAGAGGGTTTGCGCCACAGGTAGCCGTTCTGTAGCGAAGGAGGTAGATCGCATGGATTGAAGAAACTGCTGGACAGTTGCCTCTATTTCCGCTTTGGGTAGCCTGGTAGCGTAGTGCCGCAAAGGCTGATTGGGTAAAGACAGAATTACCTCGAGGCGATCGACCAGAATTACCGGGTAGATGACTGCAGCAGTGGAATCAATTTGATCAACTTGGCGAGGTTCTCCTTGCAGACAAGCTTCCCGAAAAAAATTGTTGAGTTCGGCCAACTGCAACGCTTCAACCACTTCTCCTGCTTTTTTCAGGTCGGCTTGGGAAGCGTCGGGTTGTAGCAGCAAATCGACTAATTCCCGGTAGACAGGCTCAACTTGGTCACGAAACGTAAATTGTGCCGTTTGTCCTGTCGTCACTAGGTCTTGCCGCAAGGATTGCAGCGTTTCGACCGCTTGGACGTAGGCTGTAGTAGCTGCGGGCAGGTTCCCTGTTGCCTTTAGCAACCGCCCCATTTGCCATTGCCACTGGTAAATAATTTCGGGTACATTCGCAGTCTGCGCTAGTCGCAATGCCGACTCTGTCAGGTACTTGGCCTCAGACCACTGCTGGGACTGCTCGTACATCTGCCCTAAATAGCCGATGGCGTAGGATTCTGCGCGGCGATTGCCGATCGACTTGGCCTGTTGAGCAGCCAGTTTCAGCAGTTGCGCAGTTTTGAGCTGCTGAGTATCCACTTTGTTGCCTACAGATTGCAGCGTGGTCTTTGGTTGCAGCAACAGTCTAGCTAGCTCAATTCGTCCGTAGATGCTGCGTTGACTAGGAGGCATGGTGGCCAACTGCTGTTCAATTTCAGCTAGCAGAGATACAGCTTGGGCAGGATGGTCTTGCTGGAGGATTTGCCAGCGCTGTAGACTGGCCGAGATTTGCAACGGCCCAGACAGTTCACTGGCCAGTTGAAACTGGTCAAGCGCATCGCGATCGCGCTTTTGAGCTAAGAAGCAATTTCCTAAATGCAAGTGGGCAGCTTGGATCAGGGTAGGAGCATTTAGGGTCTGGGCGATCGCCAAGCCTACTTCCAATTGACGCTGGGCGGCGGTAACGTCACCTACCAAACGTAACCCGTGGCCATAGGTCAGCAACACATTGACTTTGAGGTCTGAGTCGGGCTGCGACTGCACGATCGGCAACAACTGCTCCAACAGAGTTTGTGCCCGTCGATAGAAGCCCAATTCTTGCAACGCTTTGGCCTGGTTAAGCTGGGTACCGATCACCCCAATTGAGTTGTCCGCTTGACGGTAATCACGTTCGGCTTGCTGCCAGCTTTCCAGTGCTGCCTGAAAGTCGCCTATGGCAAACTGGTGCTCGCCCCGTAGAGTCAGTGCTTGCGCTGACTTTAGGTCCTTGGCTTGGAGCGGGATGGCGCTGAGGCTAACCAGCAGCAACCCCAAGCACAGCCACTGCCAAAATCGATGCGATCGCTTTCTGAGCAAACCTTTTAACCATTGCCTCTTCATCGATTTACCCTCTCAGTATTGGGTTGACAGGCCGAGGCTACCGACCATGTCAGCGGTGTGGCTTCTCCAGCAACCAGAGCCATGCGACCATCGGGCTGCTTCACCCAGTGGGTTGCTTCCGTCAGAGGATTAGGGCTAGGAGCCGTTGCGATCGCTGATGCTGGGGTGCTAGCCACCTGTGCGGCTTCATCCCGCCAAAGTTCGGTCTGGTTCAACGCCTCGATCGGCGTAGAGGACAGCCCCCCACGCCCGGTCACTACAAAGCTACTTTGGTTCTGCTGTGGGGAGCAGGTTTGGGCAATCTGGCTGGCCGAATCGTCAAAATTAACTGGCAACTCTACCAAGCCTTGACTGGGGTCGAGGTTGAGCGTATTGAGAGTAACTGTACCATCAAGGCCAAATTGAGAACTCGCAGTGATGTCGCTATTAGGCGTGTCTTGCAGTCGGAATTGCAAGCCCAAAATACCAAACGCTGTGATGGTTACCCGACCCCCATTGCCTAGAAAAGCATTAGCTCGAATATCACTGTTCTCAGACAAGACACCAATCACAAATGGCGTTGAAATGGTGACGTTACCGCCATCACCCCCAGCTTTGGCTGTGCCTGCGGTGGCGGAAATGAGGCTATTATTACGGAGCAAAATCCCTTCACTTGCTTGAATCTGGATGTTACCACCTTGAGTGCTGGCGGTTTCAGCCACAATATTGGCTTGGTTCAGGAAGAGCCGATCGACTGCAAGCTGAACATCTCCACCGCTACCAACGCCGTCGCTTTCGACCGTAATTCGACCTCGATTTTGGAGTTGCAGGGTGCCTGTCGTCAGGAAAATGCTACCGCCATTCCCCGATGATTCGCGGGTGGTGTTGGCAAATAGGCCGCTGCCCCTGTCGGTAATGAACACCCGATCGCTCGCTGCGACAATAATATTGCCTGCGTTGCCTTGGCTTTGAGTAGTTGCAGACAGGCGACCCTGACTTGCTAACTCAATTACGTTGGCCGTCACATCAATATTGCCGCCATCACCTGTAGCGCCTGACTCCGTACTGGCTGAAATGCTACTGCCATTGCCAGTGAGTGATAGTTGGGCAATGGGGCTAAGAACGCTGCCTAACTGAATACTCCCGGCGTCACCGCTGCCACTCGTCGTGTTGCGAATCTGACCACCGTCGGTCACAGCTAGGCGATCGCTCAGCAGAACAATCCTCCCAGCATTCCCGCTTGCTGTTGTTTCTGCACTAATGATGGAACGGTTGCCAATGTCAAGGCTAGTTGCATCGAGCGTAATCTGTCCGGCATCGCCATCGGCATTAGTTTCTACCCCAATTTTCGCATTGTTCTGCAAGGACACAGAGCCTGCTCTAATCTGAATGCTGCCCCCATCCCCAACGCTATCCGAGGCCGTACTGCTAAAAATACCTGATTGCCGAGTGGATGACCCAGCAATAGTTAATTTACCGGGTGTGCCTTGCTGGCTGATAGTCAGTCGGATATTGCCGCTTTGCCCATTGGCTTGCGACCCCAGACTACTGGAGATAAACGCCCCGTTCAGTAGTTCCAACTCTCCTGCCTGGATATCGATCGTGCCACCTTGCCGATTCAGCCCCCCGTCTGCATTAGGGTGGCTTAAAGATGTGGCAACAACCATACTGCTAATTCCAGTGCCAGGGCTATCGTTTTTGGTCGGTCGGACTCGAAACCCTTCCAGGCTAATCTTGTCCTTGGCACGAATGGTAATATTTCCTGCGCGGGTGTTGGTTCCCATGCCTTGATGGTCGGCCAAGATTTCTGTCCCTTCGCGCATGATTAGGGAACCCGTGTTGATTATGATGTCGCCACCATTGCCAGTAGAGTACAGATCTGCCAGGGTAAAAATCGCACTGGGTCTGGGGTCATTATCGACACCATTGGCAGGGTCTCCCTTACCAAATAGCTCCGTTGTTTCAGCAATGTTGAGGGTTATGGTACCAGCGTTGCCGCCGACAGCACCGTAACGGCTGACGCTGCGGATTTGAGCCCCATTTTCTAGGGTGAGCGATCGCGCCGTTACCGATATATCCCCTGCTGTGCCATTGGTAAATGTGTCACTACGCAACGTTGCATCTTGCAACAGCCGGATGTTGCCGCCAGCCTGAACAGTAATCGTTCCACCTTGCCCACTGCCAAAGGCGCTAGTATCAATGTCTCCAGTGCCTATGATGTCGGCGGCTGCCCGAATGGTTACATTTCCACCTACACCGCCATCACTGCTGGTGTCAATCCGATTGAACCTTACACTGTCACCAGATATGAGCGCAACAGTCCCACTATCGCCGCCAACAAAGCTAAATGTAATCAGCGATTCGGAGGTAATTTCTCCTCCGGCAATAATACTGACACTGCCCCCATCGTTCGTCAACGCACCGGTATAAATTGCGCCTATGGTGACCGTGCCCCCCGCCGCAACGTTGATAGCCCCTCCACGGCCAAATGCCAGTGCATCGTCACTGTAGGTAAACAGCCCTTCGCTTAAGATATTGCCATTAGGGGCGCTTAGCGTAATAGCGCCGCCATTCCCCACGTCATTTCCTGAAACGACATCGGCTGTAGTGATAGAACCGGCACTGGTTAGGGTAATGTTGGCACGTTTCGCTAGAATTTCTCGGGTTGAAATGCTACCCGCTTGCCCTGCTGTGAGCCGAACTACCCCATCGGGAGCAACGTTAATATCCGCATGGAGGGTGATGCCGGGTGTGGACACTAGCCCAGTTCCAGTGGAGCTTCCAGGCACAACACCACTATTGCCGGAGTAGCGGAGCGCGGTTTGCCCCGATCGCAAAATCAGCCCCGGCTGGCTGTTTAACACGCCATCATCACCAACAAACGGAGCTGCTACATCAGGAGCCGTAATGTCTACAGTGCCCTGGATACGGATGTTGCCGCCTGCCTCAATCAATAGCGAAGCTCCGCTATAGTTCAAAGCCAAATCCACATCGCCCGCTGTAGAAATAATCGGGTCGTACAGGCTTGTGAAGGTGGCAAGGCCGCCTGACACCGAGCGAATCTGAAAGCTGCCGCCACTGCTGAAGCGGGCATCCCCAGAAATAATGCCATTGCTGAATAGGCTGAGATTACCACCACTGACAAAGGGTGTTTGATTGGGATGGGAGAGTGCCAGAATGTCGATACCGCGATCGCCCTGGAGATCCATCTCCCGTCCTGACTTTGCCAGGAAAGGGGTTTGTGCTGTATCGCGAATCGTAATAGTGTCACTGGCTTGCAGAGTTAAATCTTGGCCTGCTACCAGCGACCCTTGTAAATCGAGGCGATCGGCCACTAGGGTTAAATCGTGTCCCACTGCCAACTGCCCTCGATTGGTGATGGTAGCTTGGGGGCGGCTGGAGCCATACTGCAACCCAGGTGTCACATTAACCGTCAGCAGTGGAGCAGATGAAGGATTGGCAGCACTAAATTCCGTACCGTCAGCCAGTTTAATGTGGCTAGCCGTAGTCGCAACAAAGGAACCACTAACTTGTAGCTGGGCATTGGGGCCAAAGACAATGCCATTGGGGTTGAGGAGAAACAAGTTGGCGTGCCCTTGAACAGCCAGTCGGCCATCAATATTGGAAATAGCTTTGCCAGTGACTCGAGCCAGAATGCTGTCGATCGCCCCACTGTTGGCAAAGGTCGCAGTTTGGCCAGTCCCGACCGACAACTGCTCAAAACTGTGAAATAGGTTGCGACCCGTGATAGTACCCCCATGAATGGTAAGGTTCTGCTGGTCAGGAGTAGAGGTTACCTGCGAACCCAGCGTTCCATCGGGAATAATCTGAGCATGGACAGAGCCAGCACCTATGCCAAAACTCAGAAAGGGAAGGACAAGAGGAGCCAGCAGCCCCATAGGAAGACCGGCCAAAGTCCAGCGAGTCAAAGGAGGTGCCATAGATTAGTAGTGTCTCTAGCGTGGGCATGGCGATCGCATCTGCACCCTGATCGATACCGCGATTTACCAAGAGTTAAGGTGAGTATGCCCTGCTATATTTGGCTCATAACGCCATCGCTCAAATTTTACTTTAGCTGTACGATAAATCTAAATCTACCAACCAAAGCCTGACAATATCTTCATCTAAACCAATCTGGCTACAAATCCAGGCACCAGCACAGAATTAGATTGCCTTCAGCATATGGTAAGCAACGAGAATCTGAGTGATTGCCAACGGATAACTCTGCAACGATTCGCCTGTAGTACCGACTACCTTGCCAAGCTCAGGATTCATCTCCCGATTGCACATGCTCATCAGATGAGGCATTTCACCACAAATGAAATGCTCTAGCTCCATCACTTGATTCTCTGTGGCATGGCCATCCACCTCTAGAACGTCTACAGGCTTGCCCATGTCCCGTCCTAATCCCAAGCGAATGGCTGAGTTAGAGTATTCCGTACCATCGGTAACCACTTTTGTGAGGTCGGGATGGGGAATATTGGGACGCAGTACTAACCGAACATTCAAATGCCCGTTGTTGGACTGAGCCTCTTCGTGTGGTGGGTAAAAGGTCACCACAATATCGGCCCACTGCCGCTGAGGCCGAATGAACTGCTCTGAATCAGGTTCACGCTTCACCATCTCAGCTCGCACTTGTTCCTCGGTGTAGCCACGCTTCTGCGTATCCCGTTTCACTTTCCAGGTAGCTCGCAGGTCTTCAGGAGGAGCCAGATAAACCTTGACATCGTAACAGTCGCGAGCACCACGAGTGGAGTATCCTAACAACCCTTCTACAATCACAAATCGGTTCGGCTTGATGTATTCGGGTGGGTCAAAGGTGCCTGTTTTGTGGTTGTAAATCGGTTTGAGAATGGGCTGCCCAGTACGTAGGAGCGATAAGTGTTGCTGCATAATGTCGAGGTAGTTGCAGTCGGGATGGAGTGCTGTAATTCCCAGTTCTGCTCGTTGTTTGCGATCGTACCGATGGTAATCATCGGTACAAATTATGGTTACATCCTCTGGCCCTAAAACTTGCGCAATTCCCTTTGTTAAGGTCGTTTTTCCTGCTGCACTATCACCGACAATGCCAAGAATTATAGGGCGTTGAGTCATGAAGCCTCCGACGTCGTGATAGCGTTGTTCAACTGATTACATTCGATTAGCTTATTCTAAGGAGGTGTTAGGAAGGGAAGCAATTAAACCCTGGATTTGTGAAATAAATGTTAAAGTCTAATGCCTCTGGCTGAATAGATTGAAGCAGGAGCTAAAGCCTCTATCAGCAGGATTTTTAGCCATTTTTTCCGAGTGTACGATCGTTGTACTTTGTTTAACAAAGCTCAAATTGTTGCAAATTCTTTACTTTTTTCTCAGAAAAGAACGATCTGGTTAGCCGTACCAACTCATCGATTCAACTGTTAAGGGTGAGATTTCGAGGGATAATCCAGAACGGTATGAGCGTGTCTGCTGCTTCAACAATTCAGTCAGGCCAACCTCCCCTCAGCCAGCTTTTGTCACTCGCCTATTCGTCCTACCTATGAAACTGTCAATCTTTCACACGCCAGAGCAAATTCCAACTCATATTGTGGCAGACTGTGCGATCGCAGTGGATGTGCTCCGAGCCACCACCACTATGGTGACGGCTCTGTCGGCTGGAGCAGAAGCCATTCAGGTATTTAGCAATCTGGATGAGTTATTAAAAGTAAGTGAAACTTGGCCGCCAGAAGCTCGTATCCGCGCAGGGGAGAGAGGTGGCGCTACGGTAGAGGGCTTTGATTTTGGAAATTCCCCTCTAGCTTGTACTCCTGAGCGGGTAGCCAAGCGACGTCTGTTCATTAGCACGACTAATGGAACTCGTGCACTGAAATCTGTGCAGGCAATACCTATGGTGATTGCGGCTGCGCTGATCAATCGTCGTGCCGTAGTCGAGCATTTGATCCAGCACCAACCTCAGATTGTGTGGATTGTTGCGTCTGGCTGGGAAGGTAGTTTTTCCCTGGAAGACACCGTGTGCGCTGGGGCGATCGCCGCGCTGCTGTCAGAAGAACTGGGCATTGCTCTGGTGGATTTGGCTGGTAATGATGAGGTGGCCGGAGCGATCGCGCTTTATCACCAGTGGCAGCACGCCCTGTTGGACCTGTTCCATCTAGCTAGCCACGGCCAGCGCCTGCTGCGCCTCAACAACCAGGAAGATTTGGTCTACTGTTCCAAGCTTGACCAATTGGACATTGTGCCGATTCAACAAGAGCCTGGTGTACTAGTCAGCAACCAGCAACTGGCCACTGTCGCCAGTTAAGGCGATACGTGTTGTAAACATAGGGGTGTCTCGGATGCCACGGCATACACTGGACATGGAGAGAGTTGGCAAGATGGTTGCGATCTGCTGTGCAGTTCGAGGAAAGTCCGGGCTTCCGAAAGACCAAACCTGCTGGGTAACGCCCAGTGCGAGCGATCGTGAGGATAGTGCCACAGAAACATACCGCCTGACATTCAGGTAAGGGTGCAAAGGTGCGGTAAGAGCGCACCAGCAGCATCGAGAGGTGCTGGCTCGGTAAACCCCGGTTGGAAGCAAGGCAGTAGGAGCAACGGTTGGTCTTTTACCGGCTCCGGCAGGGGCAACCCTGCGAGTCCGCTTGAGGTGCTTGGTAACAGGTATCCCAGATAGATAACCATCTCCCAGTTGCTTGCAAGTGGGAAACAGAACCCGGCTTACGTCTGGCTCTCTCCCTAACCTTGTTTGGGGAAATTGTAGTGGGCATTGTTACCTGTCGATTACACCATTGCCTTCTGCAAGACTTGGTTCAACTTGCCACTGCGGAAACCTTCCAGGTCTAGAGAAACGTAAATAAAACCCAAAGCCTGTAGGCGATCGACCAATTCTGTCAAATCTGTCGTGGCCACAAATTCTTTCAGTTGCTCTGGCGGCAGCTCGATGCGAGCCGTGTCGCCTTCCGATCGCACGCGCAGCACCTTCCAGCCCAACTTGCGTAGGTAGGCTTCGGCTCGTCCCACCCGCTGCAACTTAGATAGGGTGATTTCTTCGCCGTAGGGAAACCGAGAACTGAGGCAGGGTTGGGCCGGCTTATCCCAGCAGGAAAGCCCCAAATAGCGGGCAATTTCTCGCACAGCGAGTTTTGTAATACCCACTTCAGCCAAGGGCGATCGGGCTCCACGCTCCCGTGCAGCCTGAATACCGGGTCGATAATCAGTTAAATCGTCGGCATTGACCCCATCCACCACATAAGGATAGCCTCGCTGTAAAGCCAGTGGTTTCAGCGTATCGTGCAGTTCGCTCTTGCAGAAGTAGCAGCGATTGACAGGATTAGCCGTATAGTTGGGGTTTTCCAACTCGTGAGTTTGTACCAATTCATGGGCAATGCCAATTTCTGCTGCCTGGATACAGGCTTCTTCTAAATCTTCTGGCAGCAAGGATGGAGATACTGCAGTTACCGCTAAGGCGCGATCGCCCAAGACATCAAACGCCACCTTAGCTACCAACGTACTGTCAATCCCGCCGGAATAGGCAATGAGTGCCCGATCCATCTCATTAAATAAAGCTTGTAGCTGCTCTAACTGATGCATGGCCTCTCTTTGTCAAATCCCTCACTTGGGTATTTGCTCTTTCACCTTAGCGCTTTCTACCGCTTACCGGTGCTAAGCATCGCCACTCTGCGCAAACCACCTCAAACTTTAACTTATGTTAAACATTTCTCTAGCAAATCTAGAGAGCTCTCCGTATAATTAGTAATTAGTAAAGAAACGTAAAACCTTGTTCATAATCTGGCGTATAGTATTAGTCTTGCTCTGCTAGATAAACGGCAAGGACACGCAATCTTAAACTCTTTTACTGTCTATCTTTGGAGTAATCACCATGACCATAGCAGTAGGACGCGTGCAGCAACCGACTCGAGGATGGTTCGACATTCTCGACGACTGGCTCAAGCGCGACCGGTTTGTATTCGTAGGCTGGTCAGGGCTATTGCTCTTTCCCTGCGCCT
>Ga0224722_1001263_pt1 | contig 14122 bp, 18 predicted proteins | sample Balambano_FR1_Me_FD_161646 | JGI IMG/M metagenome (GOLD analysis project Ga0224722, IMG submission 161646) | Freshwater sediment microbial communities from Lake Towuti, South Sulawesi, Indonesia - Balambano_FR1_MetaG | ecosystem: Environmental > Aquatic > Freshwater > Lake > Sediment | place... | reverse complement strand
GCGAGATGCTGACCAAAAGTGGTTTCTTCTCGACTTAAGCCTCTGCGTAGTAGGATCAAATCCAATTTGCAGAGCTACTAATTTTCCTTTCGTAATTTTTCTATTGCTATTTACTAAATTAACTTCCTTACTATTTTGAAATCGTTGATTAATGTACTCCTTAGCGATCCGTTATACAAAGCTGCTGCTGGATGATAAAGCGGTAAGATGATAATTTCTTCTTCTTTGCCTTCAATTATAAACTTTTGTGTAACTGGTTTTCCATGATCGGCACTTATGTGCAAGCTGCTTAGGAACGCTTGCCCACTATGACGACCAAGTGTGGCTATAATTTTTGGTTTGATTATCATTATTTGCTTTAACAAATACGGCCAAAAGGCTGATTTCTCATCTGGTAGCGGATCTCGATTGTTAGGAGGACGATACTTTACAATGTTCGTTATATAGATATCAGCTCTGTCTATCATAGCACCATTTAGCATTTCGTCTAAGAACTTTCCAGCAGCACCAACAAAAGGCAAACCAGTAATGTCCTCGTTTTTGCCTGGTGCTTCACCAATGAGCATAATTTGAGCATCTGGATTTCCGTCGCCAAAGACCAATTGTGTAGCCTGAGATGCAAGTTCAGGAGTTACGTTATCAATCAAAATCTTTTGCTTCAGATCAGCTAGTTTTTGTTCTTTTGTCATTTTTTGAATAAATCTCTTTGACAGAAATCTTTAGATTCACAAATCCTAAACAAAGGCAGGCAAAAGCCAGCAAATAAGCCCACAAACTTCCGCTATCAATTGCCAGAGAAGCAAAGCCATAAGAAACCAGTAGCATTATTAGCCCAATCACTATGCGCAAACCAGGAGTTATTTTAGTTTCTGTTAGTTTCTTGGTCGACATATAACTTTAAACTCCCTTTTAATTATCACTTTCTAGCTCTTTTTTAGCTGCCTTGACACTTAACTGCAGCCTACCCCTGTCATCGATTGCTACCAACTTAACTGTGATTTTGTCGCCTTCTTTAACAACATCAGATACTTTTTCAACTCTTTCATCGCTAAACTCGCTTATGTGTACAAGACCGTCTTTGCCCGGCATAATCTGCACAAAAGCCCCAAAGTCCATAACACTGACAACCGGCTTATCAACGTATATAGCACCGACTTCTGGCTCAGCAACAATATCATTGATCATCTGACGAGCTTTGTCTATATTGGCTTTATCAGGGCTAGCAATCATAACTGTACCGTCATCCTTGATATCGATCTCCGTTCCAGATTCGGCAGTAATTCTCTGTATGGTTTCTCCACCTTTACCAATAATTTCGCGGATTTTGTCAGGGTTAATTTGAATAGACTCTACTCTTGGCGCGTATGGACTCATGTCCTTCGGAGAGTTAATTATAGTTTGCATATGTGCCAATATTTCAGCTCGTCCTTGTTTTCCTTGGTTTAGCGCTGCGGCTAAAATATCAGTTCCAAGTCCGTGCACTTTCATATCCATCTGCAGAGCTGTAATTCCTTCTAATGTACCGGTAACCTTAAAATCCATATCCCCAGCAAAATCTTCTGCGTCGGCAATATCGCTCAATATGTATGGCTTATCGTTGTCTAACATCAATCCCATAGCAATTCCAGAAACCATCCTCTTAAGCGGGACGCCGGCATCAAGTAGCGCCAAACAACTCGAACAAGTTGCTGCCATAGAGGTTGAACCATTTTGACTCATAATTTCCGTAACGCTACGGATGGCATAAGGAAAGTCCGTCTCTGCTGGCAACATTGGATAAATTGCCCGTTCTGCTAAGTAACCGTGCCCGATCTCGCGTCGGCCAGGCGATCCTAATCTTTTGACTTCGCCGACTGTCCAACCCGGCGCGTTATAGTGATGCATGTAGCGTCTTTCGCCTTCTCGCTCCATTGTGTCGACAATTTGCGAATAAGACAAAGGTGCAAGCGTTACGATATTCATAGCCTGAGTAACACCTCTAGTAAATAAACTAGAACCATGTGCTCTTGGCAAGAAACCAATTTCACTTGATAGCGGTCTAATGTCTGTCATCTTCCGACCGTCTGGTCTGATCTGTTCTTCTACTATACCCTTTCGTACGTCAGCGTGAACACTCAACTGAAAGGCGTCCATATACTCGGCTTTTTTGCTTGCAAACTCTTCTTCGCCTAATTCCTCTTCAAAATAGGACTTCATCTCGTCACGCAGAGTGTTAACCAGTTCATTACGTTCCGGATAACTTTTACGCAGACCGTGTCCGAGTTTGCCTTCACACCATTTATCTACAGCTTTTTGGATATCCTGGTCGGGTTTTATCAGCTCATATTCCAACTCAGTTACACCGACTTTTTTGACTAATTCCTCTTGCAACTTAATTGCTGGTTGCATTGCTTCCTGAGCCCAAGTTATGGCCTTGATGACGTCATCTTCAGAAACTTCATTTGCTGCAGCTTCTACCATCATTACACCGTGCTTTGTGCCCGCAACAACCAAATCAAGCTTGCTTTGCTCATATTGTTCTGCGCTCATGAAAGCTTTGAACTCACCTGATTCGTCTATACCAACTCGCAAACCGGCTACTGGCCCATCAAATGGAGCACCAGTTAAGCTCAAAGCTGCTGATACTGCAATCATGGCAATCATATCTGGTCTGAAGTTTGGATCAGTGCTTAAAACAGTTGCAATACCTTGAACTTCTTGACGATAACCTTTTGGCCACAGAGGCCTGATTGGTCGGTCGATGATTCTACCGATTAAAATTGCTTCCTCGCTAGGTCGTCCTTCACGCTTAATAAATCTAGAACCACTTATTTTCCCGGCTGCGTAGAATTTCTCCTCGTAATCAATACTTAGCGGGAAATAATCCATGCCAGTAATTGAACCAGATCCAACTTGTGCAGTCCCTAGCACCACTGTATCTCCATAAGTAACGAGAACCGACGCGCTAGATCTAAATCCTAATCTGTTAATTTCTAATGTTAGTTTTTTACCGCACAGATCGGCAGAAACGCTTATGACATCTTTGCCCATTGGGTTAATGATTGAACTCATTGTTTTATAATTTTTCCTTTTCCTGGAGCTAGAATCAGCAAAAGTATTTAGTAATAAGTTTCAGATCACGAATAACTTGTTCGTAAACTGTGCTCTATCACTAAAATAACTGATTGAAAGCTACATTATTTCTTGTAAATTTGTCCCACGTATTTTGAAAAACCAAATCCAAAATACGCGCGATCAATCCCAAAAACCAATATTTCTTTGTTGCTTTAAGCTTGCTGCTTTAAGACTTTTGCTTTAAGACTTTTCTAGCGCCTAAGACCGAGTTTTTTAATGAGCTCAAGATACTCAGCAGTATCTTTGACTGCTAAATACTTCAAAAGTCTTTTTCTGCGTCCGACTAAAACTAATAACCCACGTCGAGCCATGTGATCTTTTTTGTTCACTTTCAAATGTTCAGTCAGCTCATTAATGCGAGCAGTCAACGCAGTTATTTGCGCACTAGAAGAACCGGTATTTGCTAGTTCGTCGGTTTTGGCTTTTTTAGCCTTAACACTCTTCGTTTCTGTCATTGTTGGTAGCTACTATAGCACGTCTGGGCTTAGCTGACAAGTGTTTTCTGCAAACTTTCAGCTGTCAAATCGGCTACTTTAATCGAATTAGTCAGCTTAAAGTCGCCTATTCTGGTTCGATTGAGGGCGCTCATATAGGCTCCAGTTCCGAGTTTTTCTCCAATATCTTGGCTCAACGATCTAATGTAGGTTCCACTGCCAACGTCTGCTATAAATTTTATTTTTGGATAATCGTACTCTATCGAGGTTATGGAATTTATTTTTACTGCCCGTGGTTTCAGATCAAATTGCTTTCCTTCTCTTGCTAGTTGATATGCCCTTTTGCCGTTAACCTTAATCGCGCTATAGGCAGGCGGTATCTGTTGTATCTCGCCGACAAAGCTCTCTAAGCAATTTTCTACTTCTTCCCGGTTTGGTTCCTCATCCCCAATCTTCATCCGCCAGTTGGCGGACCAATCTTCAATCTCGCCTTCCTTATCGCCCGTAGTTGATACTTTACCTAATGTTATTTCTACTTCATAAGTTTTGTCTTGTTTTATAAGCTCTGGTATCTTTTTGGTGGCTTTGCCTACACATATTACTAGTAATCCAGTCGCAGCCGGATCCAACGTTCCGGTGTGCCCAACCTTGATGTTTTTAGGCTTCTTGCCTTCAATTGTAGCTATCATACGGCGTATGTAATTACACACATCAAAAGAAGTCCAACCTTCAGGTTTGTCTACAAGTAGCGTTCCTTCCATAGTAAAAGAGTATACAGGCGATCAGTGATTAGTGAGAGGTGAATTGTAAGTGATTGTGCTGCGTAGCTACCGTTCACTCTTCACCATTTACCCATCACTTTCTTTTTTAGGGTTTTGGGTTCAAAAAAGGATTATCATTATTGCCATCAGAATCAAAAAACTGTGGTGCAGTCATAGGCGGTGGAACCAGCGGTGGCGCTGTCGGATCAGTCACTTTTGGCGGCTCAATAATTGGTTTTTCTTCGGATTGATCGACAGCTTGCGGTGTGTCTACAGGTGCAGGTAATGTAAATTCAGTTGATTTATTAACCTCTTCTTCAACTTTTTCAAGCTCATCAGTTTTTACGACATGAGGACTATCGACTGCTTGCTCTAACTGCGACAGGGTTTGATCGGTAGACGAACTTTCGTTTTCAATTGGCTGTGGAGTTGGCAATATAGGCTCTTCCGCTTTCTCTTCTTTAGATTCTGTAGCAGAAGTTGTTTCTGGCAAATTTGCCTCACGTGCATCAGCTTCATCGTCTTCAATCGGAGCGGGTTCAATTGGCAAACCGTTTGCAACCTGCAACGCTTCGTTCAGATCAAACGGCTTATCGGATTTAGGTGGTGAATTTTCGTCAACTGGAGGTTGTATGACCTTTTTTTCGTGCTGAAGAGTATGATCTTCCGTCTCAGAGACTGGCGGTGAAAATGGGTTGTATTGTTCTTCTTGATTATCTGGCTTTATCTCTCCAGAAGGCAGTTCTTCCTCGAATTCAGCTTGATTAGACTCTTCATCAGGCAAGCGTAACGGGTTACTAGGCTCAGGCACATCGAGTGTATCTTCTTGGTTTGGCCCTAAATTACCGTGTTCATCTATATGGATTTTGTCTATTTCGTCTTGATCAGACTGATCGCCTTGTTCTGTTTGACTGTTATGATCCGTATCAAAATCTGAATTGTCATGAGCAATAGTCAACTCGCCGTCATTGCTTACCGGCGGAACATCGTGCCCTTCTTCAGAATTATCAAATTGATGTAATGGTTGAGGTGCCGGTTCTGGTGCTTCTAGTTTATCGGCGATCAATTGCTGGTTAGCACCAGAGCTCATCAGTTGAGAACTTAGTGATAGCGCAAGAGGAGTAGTCCTCTCGTTCCTAAATCTATCTGTTTCTGCAATTATTCCAGTCATGAAAGCTGTCGCCATCTGTCCATCAAGAATATTATTATCCAACTCGATTGTCAGAACAGCTACCATCTCGCACAAACTGCTTGCTTGCGGTTCTTGCCAATTAATGGATCCAAGTTCACTGCTACTTTCTCTCTTAGTCAGCGAGATCACAGTCGCGTCGTGTAATATTCGACCATGAGCTGTTACCGCCCGGTCTAAATCTTCGCTTTTAGTAACTCCTATGGCAATTACGACATCAACATTAAAATCACCCTGGCTGAATTCTAGATCTCTATCACTAATTGAAGTTCTATAGGGTGTTATGAATATTCTAACAACATCATTTTCAACTTTATAACGTAACTTATCAGCTTTTGATTTATCGAGAGCGATTATAAAATCACGCAACGAATCAGTTGTAGTCTCAATTGTCTTCTCGGGTTGCAAGAATTCAATTGTCGACGGTACTACACCGCTGAAAACTGTTGTTGCGTGTTTTCCTAATCTGTTCAGCGCTAAAGTAAGACCGACAGAAGCCGCCAGCTCATCGACTGTAGGATTTGAATTAACTGCTACCAACACATTATTGGCTGATTTAACCTGTTCAAGTACCTGTTGTTTTTGTTGATTATTCATGGTTTTTATTTTTTTATATTTTCGCTTAGATAATAGCATAAGCAAATATAGAAGTAAACAGTTATCCTAGAGACTGTTTACAAATAGCATTTTTTTTAGTATAGTTACACTTAAGAATCAAATATTAATCAATCAAATTTCAGGAGTTTAAGATAACTTATGCCGATTATCAAGTCAGCTAAAAAACGTGTCAGAGTCGCTTACAAAGCCGGTATTGCTAATTCAAAAACTAAGCGCACTATGCGAGCAACATCGAAGGATTTCTACGCTGCTCTAGACGCCAAAAAAGACACTACAGAGGTTCAGAACAAAGCTTTTAGCGCTATTGATACAGCCTATAAAAAAGGAATTATTAGCAAGAACAAAGCGGCTCGCAAAAAAGCACAGATAAACGCCGCCTCTAAAGCAGCCGGAACGACCAAAGTCGGAACAAAAACTGCTAAGAAACCAGCTGACACGGCCAAAAAACCAGTTGCTAAAAAAGCTCCTGTTAAAAAGTCTCCTGTTAAGAAATCAGCGACTAAGAAAACTACCAAATAACCAGCTAAATAAAAGCTTTCTTTTGTCTTAGCGCAACATCGCTTATATATACCTCTATAGCAGCTTCAACACTAGCTCCGGTTTTTGTCTTGTAATCGGTTTCTGCAAGTTGATTAATGTAGTATTTTAAATCATTTTTAGATATGTTTTTGGCCAGCTGCAAACTTTTCTGAGCGGTATATGGTGACATCCCGGTTTCTACTAATACATTTAGGCTTTTGCTTGGAGCAAAAACTGCTAAACAAAGTTGTTGCAACTGCCAAGTAATCATGCCAATTATCTTCTGGGGTTCCTCACCTTGAGCACGCTGATCTTTATAGAGCAACCAAGCCTTTTTATCTTCGCCTTTAAATAAAACATCCAAAAGATTAAATATTTTGCTTTGCGCCACAGGTTCAACCATTTTATTTATTAGATCTATGGTTATTGGCTTGTTGCTCAATATCAGCTTGTCGAGCTCGTTTTTTATTCTAAACTGATCCGAACCAACTTGATCGATCAAATACATAACTGCAGAGCGTGAAATTTCACTACTAGAGCGCCTAACATAATCTAGCCCCCAGTTTGCTAAATCGTTCGGGCTCAAATCGTTAAATATCCTCATTTCAGTATTTTTTTGCAAAAACTTATACTGAGCGGTTCGTTTATCTACCGACTGATCTATCAAAACAAGATCGGTACTATCTGCTGTTTGATTTATGATTTCTTCTAGTCTATTCATGACATCGCTGCTTTTAGAAAAGTTTCGAACTATAACTAACTTCTTAGGATCAAGAAAGCTTAATGATCTAACAGCATCAAGTAATCCATCAGCATTTGCAATCTCAAGCTCATCAAAGCTCTCTATACTATCACCAAATTCATCTTTAAATTTATCGATAATCTTATGAAGCTCATCCTTTAGAGCCAATCCATTTGTACCGCCCAAAACTACAATCATAGTATTTATTATTTAGCATTTGGTTATTAGTATCAAAGTAAAATCATCTACAGTTCTTAGCGGACAAAGTTAAGTTAGCTCCAAAAACTGAACAATATAATTGTTCACTAAACTTTTTGACACTTAGGACAGAGGTGAGTTCCGCGACCAGCAACTCGAGTTTTTACAATTATAGATTCGCATCTTGGACAAGGCAGGTTTTCGCGTCTGAATACGCGTGCAAAATCGATATAACTACCTTTCTTTCCCTCTGCGTTTACGTAGTTTCTGTCAGTGCTTCCACCTTTTTCAATTGATAGATTTAGCACATAGATAATCTCGCTGTGAAGCTCTACTAACTTTTTATCCGATAAATTTTTAACCAATGTAGCTGGATGAATCTTTGCCCCCCACAATGATTCGTCAGCATAAATATTTCCAACCCCAGCCAAAACAGTCTGATCCAAAATCACAGCTTTAATATTGCTGTTGCTCCGGCGCCTAACTCTGCTCACAAATATCTGATAAGTAAATTCAGCCTCCAACGGTTCGGGCCCTAATTTACTCAAAAAATCGTGACTATCCAACTCGTAACTCGAAAACAGTTTCATCCAGCCAAACTTGCGCTGATCGTTGAAATAAAGATGTGAACCATCTGTAAAAGTTATATCTACCCTCGTACTTTTATCTGGTAATCGATTAACTAAAGAATCGTTTGGATGCCCCGCCCCAAATCTGACTTCATCAGATTTAGATTGAGGATTGAGGATTGAGGATTGAGGATTTTTGGTGTTTGTAGCTTCTCCAGTCTTCAGTCTTCCGTCTTCAGTCTGTTTTTGTGCAACAAAGACCAACTGGCCTGTCATTTTTAAATGAGTCATTAGCGTATAACCAGTTGATAGCTCAATTAACAAAACTTTCGCACGACGCTTAACGACTTTGATCTCTGCCTTAATCACAAACTCGTTAACCAAAACCGGATCATTAGGAAATGATTTTTCCCAATCATGAGTAATCGAGCTAATTGTCTTGCCAACAATTAACTTCTCTAGTCCACGCTTAACAGTCTCAACTTCTGGCAGCTCTGGCATAGTAACTATTTTAACAGCAGTAGATGTTCAAGCTACTCTAGGGAAGTTCTCGGGAGTAGTATTCAATCCTAGTTTTTCCAGAATTAAACTCGCCATATGCCTGGCGTGTGTTTGAGCTACTAAATGTCCAGCTTCTGGGTGTATATCATAGACATTACTTTCGCCTACTATGGGCTCAGCTATTCTCCTTATTGGCTCAGATCTAGTTAGTTTATCTTTAGGCCCAACAAAGAAATTCATATCAATCCCAGATTCTTTAGCATTTTTAAGCGACGACTCCATATAGTTCTCGGGCAAGTTCCACAAATCCCAAATTTCTCCAAAGCGTTGGCGAATATTTAAGCGTTGGCGAATTGATCTAGGATCGCTTAGTAGTATCGGCAATAAATTACTAACGTTTGGTAACGCTTCATCAAAATAGAATTTACCCGCGTTCAACAAATCTAGCGGTCCATGTTTAACAAAACCAGCAGGTTGCATGAAAGTTATCGATTCTGGGTTCTTGATTTTCCGTTTCCCGTTATCAACTTGCTCCAAAAACTTGAAACTGACAGGAGCACCGATTGAGTGGGCAAGTATTCGAAACTTGCCCCCTACCTTTTGTTCGACTAACCGAGCAAGCACATCCGCTCTACGCTCTAATGCGCTTAGGGACCCTGTATCCGGCAATGCCTCATTGCAATTCGGGGAATAAACTACGTAGCCTTGACAGGCTAGTCTTCTGGCTAACTTTGTATAGTCTGTTTTAACGCTACCAAGACCGGGAGATATTAAAAACTCACCATATTCGTAATTCTCAGCTAATTTTCCGACGTCAGCCGGCTTATAGACATCACACGTTGGCGCGTTTTGGTGTAGTCTTATTGACTCGTGTAATACTCTTGGTGTTTTTGGCATTTTTGTCTATTAACCGTTACAAAAGAGCTTATGATTTGAATTGTACGCTTATTCATTAAAAAAGCTATAGCAAAAATTAATATGTATAATATTTAGTGTGGAAGAAATAAAAGATTTACTATCAAGTAGATCCCCAGAGCCTCCGCAGCTAAAGGCTTTGCGCGATTATGTAAAAAACAATCATGATACTGTCGCAAAAGCCTCTGTATCCCAGCTTGGTTATAGTATTTCAGTTTCTAGTGCACCGCTAGCATCAGATCTAAGGATGGAAATACCAAAAATCGTAAAAGAGTGCAATCTAGACAAAAAACTATTTATCAGAATCGGCTAATAATTTTTTGACTTCTTGCTCGAATTGTATAAACGATTTGTAGTGTACAGTCTTCATCCCTACTTCTTGTGCACCCAAACAGTATCGTTCAATGTCATCAACAAAAATACAATTATCAGTTTCAACTCCAAGACGTGAAGCAGATAGCTCATATATGCGAGGATCGGGCTTGGCCATTTTTACTTCATACGACAATACAAAATCATTAAACAAGTCTAGATCGTCTTTATCGAATAGTTCGTTAAGCCAGTTATCGCTAGCATTTGAAAGAAATCCAATTTTATAATTATTTTTGAGTTCATTAGTGATAAAAGCAAGTAATTTTTGGTTTTTTGTGTTGTTATCCATCTCTTCGTGCGCTTGATCTGTGCTAATTCCTGCTAATTCTGAAAATCTTCTAATCTGTTCTTCATAGCTTATTAGACCCAGACTGGCTTCATCATTTATTTCGTGAATAAGTTTTTCTGAATATTCATCTCCAGAAAAATGCGATTCAATAAACTGCTCTAAAGTCCCACTAACAAGCACCCCAAAACAATCAAATATAACAGCTTTAATCATGTCGAACACCCCAAAACAACTTGCCCCGTAGTAGCTTCTAGCTTACTACTGGGGTCAAATATTATAGCTTTTATCATATAGGGCTAGTTTACAGTAAACAGTAGACAGTTAACAGTTTTAGGCGCTTTTGTTAACTATAGCTAACAACGACCGATATGTATCGTTCTGGTTATTGTATTCAGACTGTATAAAGTTCATATTATCTCGACCAGAAACAGAACTGTACATTTCTCGATACATACTCTTTAGTTTCTCAACTCCACCTTCTGTTTCTAGTATTCCACCCGGTCTAAACCCGGTTTCATAACCTGATCTTTTACCCCTATCAATACATCTCTGTACTGCTTCATCTTCTGGGCAAATCAAAGTCACTTCTAGCAAAATCGAACCTGTTTTTCGAGCTATACTCTCAAGCGTTTGATAATATTCAGCAGAAAATCTGTCTTGAGCCATTACTACATCATGTTTATCTTCAAGATGGGCTTCAGCCATCAGTGCAGATAGTTTCAGTTTTTGTATATCAGACTCTGGTCTAGTTTGTTGCCATTGACCCATCATCCACCAAACATGATCTACATCAATGTTAAGTGTCATTGGATTATCATTAGCATATCTACTGGATAATGTTGATTTACCAATTCCAGGAGGACCAGTAAGCAAAATTAACTTTGGTTGTTTTTCTATACTTTCTATTTTTTCTTTCATTATTTTTTCCTTTTTTAATTTTATAATTGCTATAAATATTCATAAATCCCCCGCACAGCCCTGTAGCTACCCACCAGCACCAACTAAAAACCCATGAATTGGCTACTTCTTCTGTTCGCACAGAAAAGTAGAGAACAGGAAACTTCTAGTTTCCGCATGAAGCTACAAACCGTAGCCTACTACACTCACCTCTTACCACTCACCGTATCTCTACCAGCCAGCGTTATTCAAAATCGTCGAGAAATCAGGAACTTGTCTTTGGAACAAGTTCCTCGTAGAAGACATATTAAATCCGGCTGTACCTTGATCAGATCCAGAACATGATGTAGACCAGCGCCTAATGAAGTTATCTAGCTCGACAATGTATCGATATCCAGAAGAACAGAACCCTTTATCGTTATAGTCTTGCTCAACAGTCGTACCCGGAAACCTAGCTGGAACACCAATATTGGCAAGAGAACTTAAGAAAGCTGAGTAAGCAGCCTCGCTATTAGTGTAACTTTGCTGAGCCAAAACATTTTGGCCATAAGAACCATAAACAGTCATCGTTACTACGTTTTTTGAAACATCTATCCGATAGGATTGCTGTTCGCTTTTTGCTACAACCGGCCCCTCTACGATTAAACTAGCTTGCGATACGAACTGTATGTCTTCGTCGCTATCACTAGCTACTTGGCTAGAATTATTAGAATTGTTCGCGCCAGCATTAAACAGGCTTCTTGCAATAGAATACAAACCCCACGCTACTAATATAAATACCAGCAGAGAGGCGATTATGACCAAAAACCATCGCAACTTTGATGCAAACTCCATAATATTTCTATTATATCACACTTTAATCATAATTGCAATACTATTTCAAGAGTTTTCAAGGGTTTTCTATACTAAGCCCTAGTCTCTGCGACACTTTACCGATGACAGTTTAGGTTAAATAATAATTATATGAGTACTAAAAATACAGTCAAAACTTAATTTTCCTTTGTCTATATAATCATAATCGTGCATCAACTACAGAATCTATGCCCAATCCTAACAACACCTTGTCGGCTGTCATGAAAATCATACCTTCAGCCCTTGCTTGAGCCAGTAACATGCGATCAAAAGGGTCGTGTCCAACAAGAGATTCAAAATCAGAAATTTTAATTGCATCTGTAATTTTATATTGAAGTTCATATATATTCTGAGTCAATAATACTTCTCCCGTTACTGCTTGCGCTAGATGTAATTTACCGTTCATTTTTTTCATTTCTATTTCAGCGATGCTTATTGACGAAGCATAGACTGTACTATTACTAAGAATATGCTTAGCATTTTTCCCAAGATTATGTGTAGTTTTATCGTCAACAAGCCAAATTAACGCATGTGTATCCAGCAAAATATCTCTCATTACACATCCCAGTGTATATCTTTGTCCATAGCTTGAAACTCTTCAAAATCAAAATCTTTAAAATAACCACTTAACCCACCAAACTTAACTCCTGCTTGCTTCTCTGGCAATGGAGCAATTATTGCTTCGGGGCTACCGTAAGCACCTATATAAATAGTCTTCCCAGATTTAGCTTGTTTCACAAGTTTAGACAGGTTGGTTTTCGCTTCGTGTATTGAAATTACTTTACTCATACAAACATATTATCATACAAGCTGTAATTAGTCCAGTCTAGACTAAGTTATATTTCTAAGTGGTTTTTCAATATATTTTTTAACTACTTGTTATCGTAAGTATAGCCATAATTGCGTAAAACATCACAACCATTGTAACCTGATAAAAATAAAGTTTATCCCTTCTAAAGTGTATATATACTAGTTGAGCTAAAATTAATCCCATAATTAACCAACAAATATTATTAACAGTAGTAGTTAGTGGGAGGTAGATCAGCGATAATATGCCAGCTGATAAAAACGATAGCCACATTATATAAGCAGCTATCGTGTGCGGGATATTTGTTTTTCCTTTTGCGGGTAACAAGGCCTGAAGAACTTCAAAAAAGTAAGTAAAACAACATATAAAAAACAACCAGGCAATGCCGAACTTTTCTACATAAAATTGATGGGCGAAAACCAAAAATATAAAGCCACCTACAATATGCCCAACTACATACAGCAAATAGGTAATGCTGTTTCTTGCAGCATGTTCACTAATTGACCACTTTCTATCATCTTTCTGTGACCATAGTAAATACAAGTGTGTGCCGTTAATAATCAGTCCGGCTAAAATTAGATACACTAACATAACTTAATCAACCACTCCAAAACAGCCTGTCCCGTAGTAGCTCCAAAGCTTACTACTGGGGTCAAATATTATTGCTTTAATCATTTACTCTTATTAACTCTACTTTTATAGGTTTTCTGGTGAGTTTTTTGGCAAGTTCTTTGATGCTCACATTTTCAAACTCGTATGAGAAATCATTTTGCTCTGACGCAGGAGCAGCAAAAACTATCCTGTCAATTTTGGCCCATGCCGCACAACTAAAACACATCAAACAAGGCTCATGACTTCCGTACATTGTGCAACCTTCTAAGTTGGGTGATCCGAGCTTTTTGGCTGCAGACCTAATTGCTGATGTTTCTGCATGTGCGGTTGGATCATTATCCTCATAAACATGGTTGTGCTCTGCTGAGATAACTTTTCCATTTTTAACTATAACTGCCCCAAAATTACGAGGAGAATCTTGTTCATTACCTTTTTGTACTGCAAGCATTAAAAAGTCTCTATCACTCAAAGCTCACTCCAGTTCTTTCCGATAGAGACATCTACCTTCAAATTAACTCCCAAATCTGGATAAATACTTTCCATAACTTGCTTCATCATTGCACCGACTTTTTCGGCATCAGCTTCTTTACACTCCACCATAATACTGTCATGTATCTGCATTATTTGACGCGGAACATCAAAAGATTGGGGATTGGGGACTGGGGATTGGGGATTTTTGCTTTTAGTTGCTTCTCCACTCTCCAATCTACTATCTCCCCTCTGTCTAAATTG
>Ga0224722_1001262_pt1 | contig 14123 bp, 13 predicted proteins | sample Balambano_FR1_Me_FD_161646 | JGI IMG/M metagenome (GOLD analysis project Ga0224722, IMG submission 161646) | Freshwater sediment microbial communities from Lake Towuti, South Sulawesi, Indonesia - Balambano_FR1_MetaG | ecosystem: Environmental > Aquatic > Freshwater > Lake > Sediment | place... | reverse complement strand
TATCGCCAGCGCTATGCCGATCTCGCCGTCAATCATGATGTGCGCCGCGTGTTCATGCAGCGAGCGCAAATCATTCGCACCATTCGCAATTTTATGGATGGCGAAGGGCTGCTCGAAGTCGAAACGCCGATTTTGCAGCCGATCTACGGCGGCGCGGCGGCGCGTCCGTTTGTGACGTATCACAATCAATTGAAACAAAACCTGTTTCTGCGTGTCAGCTTTGAGTTGTACCTGAAACGGCTGCTTGTGGGCGGCAATGACGGCGTGTACGAAATCGGGCGCGACTTTCGCAACGAGGGGGTAAGCTGGAAGCACAACCCCGAATTTACGATGATGGAGTTCTACAAAGCGTACACCGATTATCACGGCATTATGGACATGACCGAGCGGATGCTGGCAGCGGTGGCAACAGCGTTGTATGGCAAACCCGAAGCGCCGTTTCAGGGACAGATAATCAACTATGCGCCGCCGTGGAAACGTATAACGATGCGCGACGCGATACGTGAGGCTACGGGTATTGATTACATGGAATACCGAGACGCCGCCTCGCTGGAAACGAAAATCCGCGAGTCTGGCGGCAGCGTCAAGCCCGACCAGCCGTGGGGCAAACTCGTTGAACATCTGCTCGGTGAGTATGTTGAAAAAACGTTGATTCAGCCGACGTTCATCCTTGATTATCCGCGTGATATTTCGCCGTTTGCGAAACGGGTTGATTACGATGATATGCACGTAGAACGATTTGAGTTCTATATCGCGGGCATGGAAATGGGCAACGCCTTCACCGAACTGAATGATCCCCGCGATCAGGAAGCACGCTTTCTGGAAATGGCGGCGACGTTTCGCCCTGAGGATGACGACGCCGCGCCGATTGATGAGGATTATCTTCGCGCTATGCGCTACGGCATGCCGCCGAACGGCGGCTGGGGCATGGGGATAGACCGCCTCGTCATGCTCATGGCCGATCAGCGCTCAATACGTGATGTGCTGCTGTATCCACACCTGCGCTCACTTAAGGATGATGATGACGCGGGCGAAAGCGACTCGGAAGCGCAATCCTAGCAAAACCTGTACACTTGGCGTTCAGGGAGTGGCTTACAATATCAGGATAGGTCGCTTGTGGTTGCTGCGTCCGTGACAACATCAGCATTATTTGATCTGACTCTTCGCTTATAAGGAAGCGCGAGATGGTATTCAATCGGGGTCTGCCCGCACAAGCCATTGTAGATGGGTTCGGTCAGGGTGTGCTGATCTTCGATCAGGCAAATCGTCTGGTCATGGAAAACATAACGGCGGCAGCAATGCTCGGCGCGGACGCGAAAATCATTCGCGCTGAAGGCTGGAAAGCCGTTTCTGCCCTTTTCAATGCCCGCCTGAATAACCCTGACCTGTCGTTGGACGCAGTGCGGGCAAAAGCGCTCGTATCGGAAAAACCGATCCGCTTTTATGCGTACCGTGCGGGCGAATACATCCCGTGCTGGGCAGCCGCCGTGCGCGGCGCAGACGGCGAAGTCTTCACCATGCTCACGCTGGAAACACCCGATTGGTCTGCCCTGTCGGAGTTATTCGAGCGCTTCCTGCGCGAAGTGCGTGAAAATGTGGAAACCACGCGGGGTCATGCCGACCTGATACAAAAGACGGTCAAAAAACCTAAGGCGAATGAAACTGCCGAACAACTCGGCAAGCGCGTGACGGGTTTTGCACAGGTTATTCACACGCACATGCACCGTCTTGGCAGGCTGACCGCCATGATGGATCGGCTGGAGCGAATTCGCACCGACAGGCTGCGTGGGGAAGTGCTTGCCGTTCGCCGCACCTTACCGTTGAGCGATTATCTGGAAGACTGGCTGGAAAGCCTGAGCGAAGAACGCTTACTTGACCCTGAAACGGAAGCGCACGATTACCGCAAGCGGCTCATATTCGATATACCGAGCGATATTCTGGTGTATGCCTCGCCTGGTCATCTGTCCGTCGTGTTGCGGGACATGCTCCGCAATGCTATTATGTACAGTATGATCGCCACCCCGATCCTGATCGCCGCACGGGCGACAGAAGCGGGGGTGCAGATTGATATGATTGATGAGGGCTATGGCATTCGCTCAGGCGAAACGGATCGCGTGTTTGCGCCGTACATGCGTTCGCGCCAGCCGCAGATCATTAGCGAATTTGGCTATGGCTTAAGTCTGTACCTGTGCAAGTACGAGGTCGAGGCAATGAATGGTCGGCTGTGGTTTGAAAGTGAAGATGGCGTAGGCACAACCTTCAGCCTGAAACTGCCGGCGTGGCAAGCTGAGTCTACCTCTATGTCCACAAAAAACACGTAACGACCTGAACTTCGTCTGGCGATTGCATTTATAATCACCTATCGTATGCGCCTCTCCCGATGTTCAGGAGAGGCGTTTTTGTTGAAATGAGACTAACCTATGCAGAACATCACACAGAATTTGACTCCCGAATTTTTCGACCTGCTGATCATCGTGGTGGTGATCGTCGGTGTCGCACTGGCAGTGGTTCGGCTGTATCAGGACTTTACCCGACCGCCGAAGTACCCCGTCCAGCAGCCGCCACTGGTTCAGCCGCACACTGACAAGGATGAACACTCATGATTGACATCGCTCTGATCCGCGAGAAGCCCGAATGGGTCAAAGCGCAAATCGAGAAACTCAATGATGCCGCCGCGCTGGAGCGCGTGGATGCCATTGTCACGCTGGATAAGGAACGCCGCGCACTGCTTTCGCAGGCGGAAAACACGCAAGCGGCACGCAACCGACTCAACAAAAATGTCGGGGTGCTGCGCGGCAACAAGTCGCTCGATGACAGTGCCAAAACTGCGCTTGCCGCCGCCGCCGTAGATGCAATTCGTGAGGGGAATTTTGACCACGCTGCCAGCGCGATGAGCAATACACTGGACACCGCTCCCCCAGCCGCGCCCGCAAGTGCAATGGACGACCTGATGGCAACACTGGGCAATATGGGAACGACTGTTGAAGGACTGAAAGAACAGGTGAAAACTGTCGAAGCACAGTTGGAAGAACACCTGCTCTGGCTGCCGAACCTGCCTCATGAGAGCGTCCCCGTATTTAACAGCGAGGAACATAACATCCCGTCAGCGGTGGAAGGCGACATCCGCACCTTTGACTTTGAACCAAAACCGCACTGGGAACTGGCAGCGGCACTGGGGATCATTGATTTTGAGCGCGGCGTCAAGTTGGTCGGCACACGCGGCTATGTGCTGCGCGGCCTGGGAGCGCGATTGCAGCGGGCGCTGATCGCCTTCTTCCTCGATATGGCGCGGGACAAGAATTTCCTCGAACTGTATGTGCCATATCTGGTCAAGGAAGAGATGATGGTCGGCGCGGGACAGTTCCCGAAATTCCGCGATAACGTGTATTACGATGCCGATGCCGATCTGTACATGCTGCCGACGGCGGAAGTGGCGATCACCAATCTGCACCGAAACGAGATTCTGGATGAGATTGACCTGCCCCTGTACTACGTCGCCCATACGCCGTGTTTCCGTCGCGAGAAGATCAGCGCCGGGCGGGATGTGCGCGGGATCAAGCGTGTTCACCAGTTCGAGAAAGTCGAGATGTACAAGTTCACCACGCCGGAGACCAGCTATCAGGAATTGGAAGCGCTGGTCGAAGCGGCAAGCGATATTTGCCGTGCGCTCAAACTGCCGTTTCGCAGGTTGGAGATCGTCACAGGCGATCTCGGTTTCAGCGCAACGAAAAAATATGACCTTGAAATCTGGTCACCCGGCTGTGGTGAATGGCTGGAAGTCAGTTCATGCAGCAACACGGAGGATTTTCAGGCGCGGCGGGCAAACATCAAGTACCGCCCGCAGGATGGCAAGCGGACGCGCTATGTGCATACCCTCAACGGCAGCGGGCTGGCGACGCCGCGTGTCGTCATCGCCATTCTCGAAAATTACCAGCAGGCGGACGGCAGCGTGGTCATTCCAGAGGCGCTGCGCCCGTACATGGGCGGCATCGACATGATCACAGAAGCATAGCCCCAAGTACGCCAAAAAAATTAACCACAGAGGCACAGAGGACACGGAGAATTTTATGAGATTTTCTCTGTGAACTCCGTGTCTCTGTGGTTCAAATTGTTTCCTGGCGTTTTGGCGGTTCCCGTCATTTTCCGTTAGACGTATTGTAAATTTGCCAGCGCTGCCCTTGCCCATGCTCGCACATTTTCATCGGCGTGGGAGAGGTTGGACTGCAAGACCACCGCGCCACGTTCACCGTATTGCCGCGCAAGACCCATCGCCGCGACATAGTTGATTTGTTCATCCAGTTTGCCGCTGCTGCACACACTGCAAAGCGTGTCAAAACAACGACTGTCGCCTAACGCGCACAGTGACCAGATCGCGCTGTGGCGCATTTCCCACGCCTCATCATCCACGATACTCACCAGCACATCCGCAGCACGAGGATCGCCCAGCTTTCCCAGCGCAACCGCCGCCCGCCAGCGTATCTCGAGATCATCGCCTGGCTGCATAACAAAGCTGATCAGGGTGTCCAGTTCAGGGCGCCCCTTCGCGAGCGCGGCAACATCCGCCGCCAATCGTTCTGCAACGTTCGACTGTCCACTCACGGCGATAAATGATGGGTTGTCGGTCATGGATAATATCCCATTCCAATTAAAGATTTACGGTCTCGCCGCCGTGTTTTTCGGCATAAATGTGATCAATCTCAAATGACCAATAATAATCATCCTGATGAATCAAGCAGTATTCGCACCGAAACTTCGCCCGTTCTTCTACGATTCTACGTAAATGTGTGGGGATATGAGTCATTGTGACGTGAGTTCATCACGGGCTTTCAGTTTCAATTGGTTCATCCAATGACCTAAGGCAAGATTTTCATCCAACTCAACCTGCTCAGTTGCAGTCAGTTGGTTTGAGCGACTTGCTTCCAGCAAATAACTCATACGTGCCTGTGCGTTTTCGGAGGGTCGAAAATCAATGATCGCCTCAGGCGTTGGCTGCGTCATTAGAAATTCAAGCGCCTCATCTTTTGGTGAGAGAAAGGTTGCTTCTATCACGGCCTAATGCCTTTTATCCACATTATTATACCTTTTCACGCATACACGACATATCGTTCCAGAAATTTCAGCGTCGCTTTAAGATAGGCTTCAATTGTCTCTGGTTTGCGCCAGCCATGCCCCTCACCCGCATAGACATGATACTCATGCGGTACAGCGCGCTGTTTCAGGATTTCGACGATACTGTCACTCTGAGACTTCGGCACGACGTTATCCTCGTCGCCCTGAAATAGAATGACTGGATCAACAATTCTCTCGGCGTGAAACAGAGGAGAGCGATCCCGATAACGCGCCGCTGACTCTGGCAGTGAACCGAGCAGCGTTTCGCTGTAACGGGACTCGAATTTGAAATCCGCCTCGCTCACCAGCGTGAACTGGTTGCTGATTCCGTACAGGCATACCCCCGCCATCCAGAAGCCGGGCATATCCACGAGGGATTGCAGCACAGTGTAGCCGCCCGCGCTGCCGCCATAAATCACTCGCTTGCGATCATCCACCAAGCCTTCTTGTGCAAGATAGCGAGCGCCGCTGGCGGCATCCTGCACATCGGTGATACCCCAGCTCAATCGGTGCTTATCTTTATATGCTTTGCCGTAGCCTGTGCTGCCCCGATGATTGACAAACAGCACGGCAAAGCCTCGTGTCGCGTAGAATTGCGCTTCAGCAGCATAGACCATGCGAGCCTGCGAGGTGGGACCCCCATGAATGATCACGATCAGCGGCGGCAGCCCGATACCTTCATAGCGTTCACTGGCGGGTGGGTAATACAGCCCATGCACCGTTTCGCCATCTTCCCCCTGCCACGAAACTGCCTGCCCCCGCGACAGGCTGGACTGCGGGATATTTTCGGTGGAGGCGCGGCGATGAACGCGGACGCGGTTCGTGCGCGTATCCAGACTGATGACGCGCTCCGGCTGCACCGTTGACGCGGAAACAAGCGCCAGTGTTTCGCCCGCTACAGAAATGGCTGCAAGCGCGGTGTACTCGCCTAAGGCATCTATAAGCGTATTTTCACCCGTCGTCACACTGATACGGCGCAGCGCCGTGGACGCATGGTGATTTCTGAGCGCATAGAGGGCGCTGCCGTCGGGCGACCAGGCATACATGCGGATACCCTGCAACCAGGCGGGCGTTCCGTATTCAGCTTCGTCACTCGTGAGGCGATGATGTTCAGCCGTGTCAATGTCATACACATATAATTGCCACCAGCCTTCCTGATCGCTGACGTAGGCGAGTTTTGAGCCATCCGGCGAAAATGTCGGCTGAAAGATTGAAATGTCGTCACCGCCGGCAACGATCGCGCTTTCACTGATGCGCGGAAAGTCGCCCTCAGCCCGTGTTAGTGTGAACAGGCGCAGTTCAGTGTTGTCCCAGGGCATGTGTGGAAAATTCCACGTGACGCAGGCAAGGCGTGAGCCATCGGCACTCCATGCCGGCTGCATGACAAAATCCGTCCCTACAAACAGTTTGCGCGGCAGATGTTTCCCCATGCTGTCTACGATGAGAAACAAATCTGTATCTTCGTACTGGTGGACGTAAACAACCCATTTGCCGTCGGGAGATACCGTTGGTGACGCGGCGCTGCCATAGGCCGGCGTGATCGGTCTTGCCCGGCCGCCGCTGAGTGCCTGACGATACAGGCGCCCGTTATTGCCGACAAAATAGACAATACCCCCGGCGACCGTGAATTCACCGCCGCCATAAGCGATTTTGCCGCGAATATTCATGTCGCTTTCGGTCAGCTCACGCAGCGCGTCATCGCCGTGCTGCGTGAGAAGCGCGGTTTGCCCCGCACGCGATTCCAGCCAGACCACCGATTCGCCGTCGTTAGCCACCTGAACGTCCAGAAAACGCATTCCACCGGCGAGCATGCGCGGCGATATCGGGCTGTGCCAGGTGCCAAAGGCGCGGCGTTCACGAGTCATTATCACTTCTCTTTCGGGCAACGAGAATAGATTCGTGGGATGGTAACGCAGGGGGAAGAAAAAAACACCCCGCCGGGTGGCGGGGTGTTGGGATCGCTGTGCAGAGAGAAAAAAGTTTCTTGAATAAATCTCTTGGTTCTCTGCACGTTTGTTTATGAAAAGAAGTATAAAGAGCGTGTGAAAGACTGTCAAAGGGTAATTATTGAGCGACTATTTGAGAAAAATTGCATTATCGCTAGTGCAGAATATCACAAATAAAGTTGTATACCATGTAAACGTTTTCGGTTGAATATGAAGTCGTTTGTTACATTGTGAATTACATAAAGACACGTTTTCAAGAAAATAGCGTTGATTTCTCAACGCCATCTCAATACTTTGACAGATTTTCATCCGGCACTTATTTTGTATATGTTGCACAAGCAAAGTGCCAAAACTCAGGTTTTTCGACCCTGTGCATTTCTACAAACCAGCCGTCGTAACCGCCCCGCCCTGCGAGAGTTCGAGCGCATATCGCGCCAGATCGCTCTGCGGAGCATACTCAACGGAAACAATCTCAACTATCGTACCTTCGTCTGCCCAATGATAGAGCTGCTCGGCATTGTCGTTTTGACTCATGACGCAGCCATACGTCCACGGGCGTCCCACCGTGCCATCCCCCATGTATCGCCCGCCGGGAAGCAGCACCGCACCATGAAAGCCGTTGACCAGCCCCGGCACTGCTTCATAAATTCCCATAAACCAGTCCATCTCCCACGTGCCGCAGGTGCTATCGCCGCACAATTCGATACTGCTGCCGGTTGCCTGTTCGGCGTGGCTCAAAATCTGATAGACGCCGGGAGACGTTGGCGCAATATCCATGCCAGAGGAAATAGACCAGTTGAAAACAAGCTGCCCGTTCTCGAATGCCCACAATTGCTGTGTTTCCAGATCAATCACGATTCGCTTGTTGGCAACCGGATCCAATGGAAGCATCAAATCCCGCGACGGGACGATTACTTCCTCGCCCACCGCGAGCATTTCATCCCAGTCCCGATTGGGGTTCGCCTGCTGAAGCTGGTAGAAGGAAACACCGTTGCGCCGGGCAATGCGGTAGCCGCTGTCGCCCGTTTCAACAGTATGGATGGACTGGCGATAATGCACACGCAGATTGACTTCGGGCACTCCTGTCTCAATCGCCGTTCGCACCTGATTGATCGCATCCATCGGCTCCAGGTAGCGCACCGAATTTTCACCCTGCACAGTCTCCGTTTGCGCTTCAAGGAACTGCGCGAACGGCGCTTCCCGCAAAGAAATGGAGTTCTCACCTGCCTCCAGCCAGCCTGTCAGCGTATCGCGGTCAGGAATCCAGACAAGCTGCTCATTGGTGAATGGATCATAGCCGCGAATGAAAAAGGTCTGTGAAGTCAGCGCCATCACTTCCCCAAGATAGGGTGAAGGATCAACAATATCGGGTGGCGCTTCCACCATCGTGAGTTCAATGCGTCCACTGTCAGCGACGGCAACCATCTCCTCGCGCAGCGCTTCAAGCGTTGAGGCGACATCCATATACCGTCCATCGGTGCCATCCACCCCAACGAGTTGATCGGCTTCCCATTGATAACCCGCATTGTAAGGCGCTATATCCGTCTCGGAAGTCAAATTCAGCAGTAAATTCTGCGCTGTCAGCACATCCATCTCGATCACAGGCAGCACATTGTAACCAAACGGCAGCCCCGCCAGTCCCACAGCACGGGCATCCTCAGCCGTCTGCTGTGCGTCGAGGCGCAAGCCCAATTCTGCGGGTGTAACTTCCCATGTACGTTCGCCATCCACCAACTGAATGCGGCGATCCGCAGTCCATGCCTGCTGCAAGGCGGAAGCAGCTTCATCAACCGTTTGATCACCGAGGGCAATGCCCAGCGCCCAGACATTCGGGAAGATTCGATTTTGTGCCAGATGCAACGCCATATACAACAGAAAAACAGCGATGATGCCGCCAATCAGCCCGACCAGAAGCAGCGGTTCGTGTCGGACATACCAGAACGTATCCCGCGCCCGTAAACCAACCGCTGCCACAAGAACGCCGATCTTCGCTGAAAAGCCGCTTGAAGGTGCTGCGTTACCCCGTCGTTCGCGCCGCGCCCGTGCGCCCGTCGGCGCAGGTGTTACGCCCGGCATGGCGACGGCGCTGCGCTGCAAGGTCGAGCGCCCATCCAGCGGCGTGCCCGCTTCCGGTACAGCTTTAGTCGCCATCGGCGCGGCGGCATGGCGGCGCTGGCGAGCCGCGACACGCTCTCGCGCCCGTCCCTGTGATTTTCGATCCGGCTGGTAAATTTCCACGGTGTTTACCTCACCCGCACTTCCAAAGCTTTATATTCCATTGTATGCGTATTCTGAAAAATTCTTACCACCATTTAGCGGGCTTCTGTACGATAGTCATCACGCGGCGGCGAAAAAACATCAATTGCAATGGAGTCAGTCAGGGCGAGAGCGCTGTGGACGATGCCGCCTGGTATAGCATAGCTATCGCCCGGTACCAGGACAACAACATCGTCTCCAATCGTCATTTCAATTTTTCCGCGCACCAGATAACCGACCTGATCATTCAGATGACTGTGCGCCGCGACGACGGATCCGCGCTCCAGAAAAAATTCGCACAGCATGACCTCATCCGTCACGCCCATCGTGCGGCGGTGAACGCCGGGACGCATTTCCACCTGATATGCCTCACTCGGCGTGACAAAATATCCGTCTGCCATTCTCCTGCTCCTCGCCGCTGCCACGATGATTCTGGAGATGATTATCCCTGTTCTGGGCATGTTTGTCTACGCAGTGTGCATATCCAATTCCCGCTGAATACTTTTGGAGACGTTCTAGATAATTTGGTATTGAGGCGTTAGGATACTGGCAATGAAAGTAACCGTAATCATCTTTATCCAGTTTGAGGACACAATGCCGAATTTCGCCGATAAACAGTTTATTTATGAGATCAACACATGGGTATGGTTGGATGAATTGAGCAGCCAGTTTGACAAGCCGATAACGCTTGCCAATGTGCCGGAAGCAGCGATAGATGCGCTTTCCAAACCGGGCATTGATTATGTCTGGATGATGGGTGTTTGGCAGCGCAGCGAATATGGTCGGCAAATCGGTCTGAAATGGAAACATGAATATACAACCGCGCTGCCCGACCTGACCGACGATGATGTGATCGGTTCAGCTTACGCCATCGGCGATTATCGCGTGGCGGACGCAATCGGCGGTAGAGAGGGTTTGGCAACCTTTCGCGCCCAATTGCAAAAGCGCAATATCAAGCTGCTGCTCGACTATGTGCCGAATCACGTCGCGGCGGATCACGCATGGATAAGCGAACATCCTGATTATATCGTTCAGGGAAAAGACGGCGATCTCAAAGCTCGCGTGAGCGATTTTTTCGCCGCGCAGGATAAGGATGGGATTACCCATGTGTACGCGCACGGGCGAGATCCATTCTTCCCTGGCTGGTCGGATACCGCGCAGCTGAACGTGTTTAACCCCGATTTGCGGCGGGCAGTGGGCGATTTGCTGCTTGATATTGCCAGCCAGTGTGACGGCGTGCGCTGTGATATGGCAATGCTGCTGATGAATGAAATCTTCTCGGCGACATGGAAAGGCTATGTCGGGGCTGCGCCGGAAAAAGATTACTGGGCTGAACTCATCTCCAGAGTAAAAACGCGCTTCCCCGACTTTATCTTCATCGCTGAGGTGTACTGGAATAAGGAATACGATTTACTCGTGCAGGGATTCGACTTTTGTTACGACAAGGTATTTTATGACCGCGTCGTCGCCAACGATATGCAGAAACTACGCCAGCATTTGATCGCGGAACTTGCCTATCAGCAGCGCCTGCTGCGCTTCATCGAAAATCACGATGAACCCCGCGCCTACGAAACGCTCGGCAGCCTGAGAAGTTACCCCGCGGCAACCCTGCTGTGCACCCTGCCGGGCGGCACACTCCTTCATGATGGGCAGTTCGTAGGACGGCGTATCAAGCTGCCTGTGCAGATCAAACGCGCCCCTGAAGAACGCCGTCATCCACAGCTCGAAGAACATTATACGGCGCTCCTCACGGAGACCTGCTCGCCGGTGTATCTGAAAGGGAATTTTTACCTGTTCACAGTGAACCCGCCGGCGACAAATAACCTCACCTATCTCAACATAATTGCTTACGGTTGGTGGAACGAGGCAGCGGGGGATTACCGCCTGATCGTCGTCAATTTGACCGAATATCGCTCACAGGGACGGGTTGATCTGTCGCCGTGGGCATGGCTCAAAAACAAACGCTGGTCGCTGTATAACGTGCTGGATGGCGAGGAATTCGCCCGTCACGGCGGTGGCATGACCAAAGACGGACTGTATATTGATCTTGATCCGTATGAGTCGTTTGTCTTCCGCTTTGAAGACCTTGAAGAAATGACACCCGCGCCGTCACCGGTGGGTGGAATGCACAATGAAGTCTTCTAGGGCGTGACGTTTCCGGCGTATCGTTCGCGCCGCGCCCGCATCATCGGGTTGATCGGCGGCGTGGTGGTGTTTCTCTGGCTGCGGCTGGAAGATCAGAACGCACTGATTGCCGCACTGTGCGGGATCGGGCTTGCCGTCCTTGCGCTCGGCATCTATACGTGGCGGCAGACTGGCGGCAAAACCTATTCAGCGCGAACGGCACTGCTCGGCGCGGCGCTGTTCGGGGGTTTATGCGGACTGACGGGCGCTGTAGTAGCGGCGATCCTGATGCTGCTCAAGAATGGTTTTCACGCCCATCTGTTTCCCGATTTTCCGTTCGGCATGATCAGCGATATGCTGCTTCGCGCCCCGCTGTGGACATTCGCGGGAGCGCTGATCGGCTTCGGCGTGATGGCGGCGGCACTGGCGGCACTATCGCAGGCTGAGTCATCTGAATAAGTGAATACGCATACATAACCTGCTGCCCTGAACAGGCTTACCCACTTTCCTCTCCTAGAGGTAATCGTGGCTGCTGTGTATTCGGCAAATTGCCCGCAGGTTTGGCGAGATGCTTACTGAGTTCTCGGAGCCAGCGGGCAGAGTCGGCTTTGCGCTTGTCATTGTGTTTCTCAAACTCCTCATTCGCTCTGACCATTGTATTTGCGGCATTGGCGAGGTCGCCCTGCTGATAATAGGTGAGCGCCAGATAGTAGAGCGTTTCCGGGCGCGTCTGGTCAATATAGTAAGCGGCGAGGAAATATTTCTGCGCGGTCGCGTAGTCCTTTTGCTTATACGCCACCGCCCCTAAGCCATAATTCGCCAGCATTTCATATTTGTTCAAGCGTAAAGACGTTTCAAAGTCAGCTTTTGCCTCGTCATACTCAGCCTCTTCGAGATGGATCAAGCCACGCGCCGCGAAATATTCGGGATGATTGGGCAACGCTTCAATCGCCTCGTTGAGTGTCATCAGGGCGCGATCATAATCGCGTTTGGCAAACGCTTCAAGTGCGCGGCGATAGGCTTCATCTGCCGCGTAACGGGTCAAACCAAGCCGCTGGTTAAAGCTGGGCATTGCGTCTCTTTTTCGTTCCTGTTCGTTCAAATGCTGGATATAGTATAGTAGAAATTGGGAGATGTTTCTTTAATCAGTGACAGGTCAAAAAAATGGATTTTGAACTTTCAAGCGAACATGCGGCATGGCAGCGACTTGTGCGCGAGTTTTGTGAAGCTGAAATCAAACCGTATGCCGCCGAAGTGGATGAAACGGCGCAGATGCACTGGGACTCGATCCGCAAGATGCGCGACATCGGTTTGCTGGGACTGGATGTGCCGGAAGAACACGGCGGGATCGGGCTGGACGCGCTCGGCATTGCCATTGCGGTAGAAGAATTGGGACGAGCCTGTGGCTCAACCGCGCTCTCGCTTGCCGCGCATAATGGATTGGGCAGCGCTCCGATTGGACGATGGGGAACGGACGCGCAAAAAGCCGCCTATCTGCCAAAGCTCCTCAGCGGCGACTATCTCGGCGCTCTGGCATTAACGGAACCGAGCGCGGGCAGCGATCTGGCGGGCGGCGTCCAGACCAGCGCACGACTCGACGGCGATACGTGGGTGATTGACGGCTCAAAAGCATGGATCACCAATGCGGGTATCGCCCCGGTCATTACTGTACTGCTGCGTACCAACAAAGCCGCTGGCACGAATGGATTCAGTATGATGCTGGTTGAGACAAATGCGCCCGGGCTGACAATTGACAAGCCGGAAAAGAAGATGGGCTTGAAAGGCTCACCCACCTACATGATGAGCTTTGATGGCGTGCGCGTTCCACATGAGGCAATTCTTGGTGAAGAAGGACGCGGCTTTCAACAGACCATGCAGGTTTTGGACAGTGGGCGGATCGGTATCGGCGCGTTAAGCGTCGGGCTGGCGCAAGCCGCCTTTGAAGAAGGTGTGAAATATGCGACACAGCGCCACGCCTTCGGCAAGCCAATTGCCGAACATCAGGCGATTCAGTGGATGATCGCGGACGCCGCGCTGGAGATCGAAGCATCACGCCTGATGGTCTACAAAGCCGCGTGGATGAAGGATCAGGGCAAGTCATTTGGAAAAATGGCGGCGATGGCAAAGTTGAAAGCCAGCGAAGTCGCTGAAAAAGTGTCGCATAATGCTATTCAGATTCACGGCAGCTATGGCTACAGCCGCGAATATCCAGTGGAGCGGATTTACCGCGATCAACGCCTGATGACGATTGGCGAAGGTACAAGCGAGATTCAGCGCATGGTGATTGCACGGCGCGTGTTGCAGGAGTTTAGTTAGGGCAAAATCGTTTACAGCGTAGGGGCGACGGCTTGCCTCACCCGTATCCATCTCATTCGCGGGAGGGGCAAGCCCCTCCCCTACGTTCTTATCCTTCAATCAGCTTATTGAACAGGCGCGGCAGTTCATCCGGCTCGAACGGCTTGACGAGAAACGTCGTCGCGCCAGCGCTGATCGCCTCATCTTCAACATCCAGCCCCGATGCCATGACAATCGGAGTACGAGCAAACTCGGCTTCGGCGCGAAGCTGACGCACGACTTCAACGCCATCCACATCCGTCAGATGATAATCCATCAGGATGACATCGGGTTGAGACTGCCGCGCCGTCGGCAGCACATCCGCGCCGCGCTGCGCTGTGGATACATCAAACC
>Ga0224722_1001261_pt1 | contig 14125 bp, 10 predicted proteins | sample Balambano_FR1_Me_FD_161646 | JGI IMG/M metagenome (GOLD analysis project Ga0224722, IMG submission 161646) | Freshwater sediment microbial communities from Lake Towuti, South Sulawesi, Indonesia - Balambano_FR1_MetaG | ecosystem: Environmental > Aquatic > Freshwater > Lake > Sediment | place... | reverse complement strand
GTGTTTATTAGCCAAATTTTGCCCAAACTTGTTAACCCCGCCTACCAACGGCTGAAGCAAGACAAAACTCGTAACGAAACTTTAGCTACCTTACGATTTAAGGTGCGGCGGCTAAGTCGGGATAACCAGTTCAACCCTCAAGGGCCACGCAGTCGTCAACTGCTTGGTGTGCCCGAGGCCGATGTAGACATGGTCTACGAGCATGCCCTAGAGCAGTTGAGTGAGCAGCAGTACACCTCTGCGGAAAGCTTTGAAGCCTCTACTCAACTGATTAGCGAACTCAACCTGGTTTACCTGCGCCGCAAGATGGGCAATCTCATCATTCGGGAAAAACGCACCGGCGTAATGAGTGCTCCACCTCAAAACCGCCCAGCGGCTACTACTACAGCCCCAGTGCCTGCTGTTGAAACTCAGTCACCTACTACAACGCTCTATGCAGAGCGGCACTTTCAGCGGGCCCATGAATACTTAAAGGCTAAAAACGTTTCAATGGCCATTCAGGAACTGAAGGATGCCCTAAAAATCGATCCTCAAAACAGTAACTATCACTGTTTGATGGGGCAAGCCTACTTGTTGAATCGTTTAACAGGCATGGCCAAAGTACACTTTAAGCAGGCTTTGCGATTTAATCCTAAAAATGAGGTGGCCCTGAAGTACGCTCGCCAACTCAAAATAGATTTAGCCGCAACCAATGGCAATAATTCTGACAAGAAAAGCTCGTCAGCGGTCAGTCCTCAACCTAAATCCGGTAATCAAGGCCGTTTGTTTGGTCGCCTTTTTTCTAACCGTTGAGGCATTGGTCTGTTCTGCTTAAGTAGGGTTATCTCTCCTTGGCTCTGGGTTAGCTTACCCTTTAATCTCATAGTTGTGGGCCCGTTCGTTAGTGTAAGTGCCAGGTTATGGGATTTTTCGATTCTGAACTGATTCAGCAAGAAGCCATGCAACTGTTTCAGGATTATCAATCGCTGATGCAGTTAGGCAGCAACTACGGCAAGTTTGACCGAGAAGGCAAAAAGCTCTTCATTGACCAGATGGAGTCGATGATGGAGCGCTACCACATTTTTATGAAGCGGTTTGAGCTATCGGAAGACTTTATGGCTAAGATGACGGTCGAACAGCTCAAGACTCAGCTTAGCCAGTTTGGGATGACTCCCGACGCAATGTTTCAGCAAATGCACCAAACCTTGGAACGGATGAAAGCGGAAATTGATAGCTCAAGCGCCTGACATCCGCTCTATAAGCTTTTTAGCTATTGATATGGCTGATTTGAGTTCGTCAATGGCGAATAAAGACAGATTTTAGGGCTAATGCCAGAAATTTGGTCAGTAGCCCTAAAAATCCAGTCTCTACCTTTGGCGTCTATATCAACCCGAAAGCTGAGCCAACGAATTTACAAGTAGCCAGTGGGAAGATGTGTTTACGGAGCCTAGCGTCACACAGAGATAAAGCTAGCGGCATCTAGGGTTGTTGTGTCCACCCCAGTCACGGTTGCTAATACCTCGTTACCAAAGCGGATAGTTTCGTTCTCGAAGGTAAGGCTGCCAAAACTTAGCCCACCTGCCAGCCCAATTAGGTCGGTGCCGACCTCGAAATCCACAATGGTATCGGTACCTTGCCTAGCCGCTAAGACGAAGGTATCGCTTCCCCGTTCACCGAACGGCTCATCGCCGATCAGAAGATCATTCCCGGCCCCGCCGACTAGCACATCGTTACCGGCACCACCCTCTAGAGTATCGGCCCCGAACCCGCCAAAGAGGATGTCGTCGCCCTCGCCACCGCGCAGCAGGTCATCCCCACTGAGGCCGTAGACTTGGTCGTCACCGCCCTGAGCGTTAATCACATCTGCTGAATGGTTAAATCCCCATACAGTGTTGTCTAATTCATTCAGAAACGTGACTGTATTGCGGTTAAAAATGTGGCGACGGGTAGAGTCAGCGTTGAACACATCAAAGCTATCAGCAAGTTCCGTTTGGTTGCCAAATATGATGTTGCCCTGGTTGGTAGTAGCTCCAGCTTTACGCGGCAGGTTATCGAGATTGTCTAATTCAAAATTTTTGAGTAGCACCTGGGTACCCGCTGCATCGCCGACAAAGGAAATTTTTAGGTCATCATCCACCTGAGTAAGCTGCAAATGTTTAGCCGAGAGTTCTTCGCCGGTAAACTGCAGGGTATCAATTTCGCTAAGGGCATCTTGAGAGGGGTGACTGCCACGCCAAGCACCTCCAAAATTTTCGATATGCAGCGTTTCTCCTAACCCTACTGAGATGGTTTGTGGGCCACCGCTAGCATCGAGAGTTCTATGTTGAAATTCAAAATTGCGGCTGGAAAATTGAGCCAAAGCGTCAATAGCCGCCTGACCAGTCAGGTCGGTTTGGCGAGCCAGTACTTTCAAATCTGCATTGGGGTCGTTGAGATTGGTGGAATAAACCACTCGACTGAGTTGAAGATTAGAGTTGAAGTAGACAAAGAACCCAGCCCCATCTTCCGTCACCAAATTGGCGATTTGATTGGCCGCCGTACCTGCCAAGAAGGGAGTGGCGGGGTCGTTGTCGTTATCAGTATTGAGCAGAACGATGACATTAGCCCCGGAAGGAATAACGGCACCAGGGGTGCTGGCATCCACGGCAGCAAAGTTCACATCGCCGAAAACACTAAAGTCAGCGGCATCGAAGCGGTAGCGATCTTGGTCAAAATCGAAGTCAAGCACCGAATCCTCATTACCCACAATCTGCCGTTCTGGAGCAGAAACATCTACCCCATCAAAGGGATCTCCAGAGAATGCAAAGACATCGGCTCCTTCGCCACCTTCCAAGAAATCCGCTCCGCCGCCACCATCCAGGGTGTCGTTGCCAGCACCAGCGGCAATAAAGTCCTGACCTTCAGTGCCTAGTAGAATATTGTCGTTGTCGTCACCCGTCACTGTGTTATCTACCAGCAAAATATTGGCTGCGTTGAAGCTGGGCAGAGCATTCAGTGCCTCTGCGCCAGCCAGGGTACGAATATTGGCGAGAATAGAGATATCAGCCTCGGCACTGCCCAAATCGGTAGAGTAGACTAGGCGGTTAATTTGCAGCGTGCTGTTGAAATAGATAAAAACCCCAGCTCCGCTGGCGGCACCCGTACCTGAGATTGCGGTAGCCGCCGCTCCAGCATTAGCAAATTCGCCCTGAATCACCACAATATTGGCGTTGGTAATGCCGCTAGCGGATAGTGCTTCAGCCGTACCGTTGATGAAGACTGGATCGGCTGTAATACCCAGGTCAGTGCCATCTAGCACAAAGCGATCGGCCTCGATGGCAAAATCATTAAGTTCGCTGGGCTGGTTGACCACCTGCCGACCCGGTGCAGAAACATCAACACCGTTGAAGGGGTCACCGTTAACGATGAAATTATCAGAGCCAGAGGTACCATTTAACGGATTAATTTGAGCCATGATATTACCTATTAAGTCACAGTAAAATTGCGCTAGAATCTGCTGCTGCCAGCAGATCGCGGCAGCGTAATCGAGCCAGATTAGACTGCTTTGAACTATCAAAAGCAGCCCTCTTTAGGGACAAAAACCGATAATGAAATAGTGCGAGAGACAAATAACACCTAGCCAAAATAGTGGTGTGTTATTGTTTGGTTCGCTCTGTTATAGGTACACGCTGCCTTAGCAGTTGGATTTAAATTAGGGCAGATAAAAAATTCACTACAGGTATGACCATAGCCAAGCCTGTGCCAAATTCTTGGCTACAGGCAAACTGTCAACCACCAATAGACCACTCCTTACGCCCCTCTGCTAGAGTATGGAGTGCTGAATCTACACCCAATTTTGCGAAATCGTGGTTGCTGTTAACGACATCTATCTGCTACGAAATATCTGGTACCACGCTATGCCCAGCCGCGAATTGAAGCGGGGCAAGATAGTGGCGAAAACCTTACTCAACGAGCCTATCCTATTTGGCCGCACCAACCAGGGCAAAGCCTTTGCAATTCGGGATATTTGTCCTCATCGGGCAGTTCCTCTTAGTTGCGGTTGGTACAACGGCGAAGATGTACAGTGCTGCTACCACGGCTGGCGGTTTGATGAAAACGGCAAGTGTATTGACATTCCTTCCTTAATGCCAGACCAGGTGATGGATCTCAGTCGCTTCGACGTACCGCGCTATGACGTTAAAGAAGTGCAGGGCAATATCTGGATTTACATAGCCGACCCAGACCGAGCCAAAGCCCAGCCGCCCCGTTTTGATGTGCCCAGGGTGCCGGGCTTTGCCGATGACGTGCAACCTAACGTTACCTACACCATGCGGTTTCCCTGCTATATTGACCATGCCGTTGTGGGGCTGATGGATCCAGCCCATTCGCCTTTTGTCCACCGTTCCTGGTGGTGGCGGGGCGGCAGCCTTAATGACGAAATTAAATGGTTTGACCCATCACCCTACGGTTTCACCATGCGTAAGCACCGCATGGCAAACATGGGGCGGGGCTACTGGCTCATTGGCGGCGTACCTAACAACGAAATCATCTTCTACCTGCCTGGAGTGCGCACTGAGGAAACCACCACCACCAAGCATCGGGTGGTTAACCTAACGACAGTGACTCCCCTTACCGACGATCAAACCGATGTCACCTTTGAGCTGTACTGGGATATTCCCTGGGGAAACCTGCTAAAGCCCATTCTCCCCCTCCTAATTCGGTCTTTTCTGGGACAGGATCGGGATGTAGTCATCAAGCAGCAGCAGGGGCTTAAGTACGAGTCGGTGCTGCGGTTAATTAAGGACTCTGACACCCTGGCCCGGTGGTATTACCAACTTAAAAAAGAATATCAACGCTGCCAAATCGAAGGCCGGGAATTTGCCACGCCAGTCAAGACTCAGTTGTTGAAGTGGCGGGCCTGAGGATACGGCGTTCTGGTGCCAGAGGGTCGGTGGCACGCTGACAGCCGATGAACTGATTGCACCGGACAGCTACAGACAGGAAAATTCATCACCGCCTCATCCAGGCTCGACCATCTCTTTCAAAGCTTGATAATCCCTGTGATTTGGATCACTCCTAGGTCTAACGAGCATCACCTCAAGACTGGGGGGTCGTCACTGCTGTTGCCAGCCCTCCACGGCATAGTAAGGGTGTCGAGCGCAACTTCCCATCATGGCAGCCCTTCCCCTCTCTGCTTCTGCGACCCACAAATCGACTCCGGACTGGACGCACCACCTTCAAACAGGTCTGGCACGATTAGCTACCGCGGTAGCGGCTGTGATTGGAGTTTCGGCTATGGCTACCCAAGGAGCAGTCGGAGGGCATCCTGGGCTGATCAACGGTACCTATCTTTACGGCGAATCTCCCGTAGCTAATACAGCGGGCGCTGTCTATTTGGTCTTTCGCGTCGCAAATGGAACCTTGACTGGGGCCGTCTACCAACCCTCTTCCTCCTTTGATTGCGTCTATGGCACCGTTACGCCTGAAGCACTTGACCTGACGATAGTAGATGCCTACGACCAAACCGAGTCTGACTACAGCATAGCCCTAGCCCCTGCGAATGCCGCTGTAGCATCGGCGGCTGGAGTTACTTCAGTTGCACAAGTAGAAGGTATGTATGCCATTCGCGAACTGTCTAATCTAGATCAGCAGCTTCTAGCTACCTGTGCCAACCGCTAGAGTTGGCCCCAAATTACTCCTCAAAATTGGCCTAATCTCAAAAAAATCCAATATTTCCTGTTTCAATTTGGAAAACCTGGGCGATGATAGTACCAGAGTATTCTCAAGAGAAGCCATGAACCGCTTTATTATCGGGGCTATAATGGCTGGCCTAGTGCTGCTGGCTTTATCGGGTATTGGTGGGGTTAATCGATTCTTTTCCGACAACGATCGGCTGCGAAGCGATTTAAGGGCAGAGGGCGACAGTTCTCTGGGCACACTGCCTATTGATCAAGCAGGGCGCATTGTTCGGCGTCAGACTCAGGCTGCGAATGGAATTCCGGCCACAGGCACAGCTACATTTGGGCAAACCGGCCTGCCTGCCGATGGCAGCGGTACGTCTTCATTCACGGCCCCAGATGGTACTGGCCAACCCATTCCCAGCGCTACTATCAGCCCAACCACAACTACGGTTGCCCCCAGAACTGGGACTAACAACCAGTTCTCCTCTACGGGTGATGTTTCCCCTGTACAGCCTGATTTAGTCCGCCCTGAGACGCTTCCACCAGCGTCTGACCAAAACCTCGAATCGATTCCGGCGCTCTGGTAACTGGCCTAGTGTAGCGGTATGGTTTGCGTTAACCGGCTGCCTTAGAGAGAGCAGGCTAGGATCATGTTTTTGTTTTGGTTTAGCGATGACTTCCTCACCGCCTCAGCTTCGCCCTTACCAGATTGAGCTGATTAACGATTTATATCGAAAGCTCAATGAGGGCCATCGGCGTGTAGCAATTGTGGCAGGTACCGGGGCTGGCAAAACGGTCATCAGTGGCCAAATTTGTGCCCACGCTGAGGCGGCTGGCAAGCGATTGATGTTTTTGGTACATCTGGATGTGCTGGTAGGGCAGACCTACGAAAAAATGAAGTCCTTTGGTCTGCACTGCGGCTTCATCAAGGCCGGTTGGGAAGAAAATCGTAACGCCCCAATCCAAATTGCCAGCATCCAAACCATGTCGAAGCGCCGCTGGTGGAAACAGTGGCCTGCTGACGTGGTGTTTTATGATGAGGGGCACATCACTCTCTTTAGCCAGGTGGGGAAACAGGTGCTGAAGACCTTTCCCAACGCGGTGCATTTGGTGATGACCGCCACTCCAGAACGGTTGGGCAAGGAGCAACTGGGTGACTATCTCGATACTTTAGTAGCCTCTCCGGTGCCCAGCGACCTTCAGCAGATGGGCTACTTGGCCCCCATGAAGTACTACAGCATGCCGCCAGACGGGGTGGCCAATCTCACAGAAGTGAGAACGGTGCGAGGCGACTATGATGAAATTGGGCTGAAGAATGCCTGCGATCGCCCCGAACTGATCGAAAAAATCGTCCATGAGTGGCATCGTCTCTGCCCTAGTAAACGCACCATTGCCTTTTGCGTAGATATTGAGCACGCTCGCCACGTGGCAGATGCTTTTCTCGCTGCTGGCATTTCCGCCGAAACCGTAGAGGGCAATACCCCTGTCAAAGATCGCCAGCGCATGTATCAGGATTTGCGCCAGGAAAAGATCCTGGTGCTGACCTCCTGCAACGTGATTAGCATTGGGTTTGATGAACCCAGCGTAGAAGTCGGGCTGATGTTGCGGCCCACTCAGTCGAGCGCCCTGCACCTTCAGCAGATTGGCCGGGTGATGCGGATTTCGCCCCAAACGGGCAAAGCCTGCGGCATTATTCTCGACCAGGCAGGTAATTTGGAGCGGTTGGGCTTTCCAGAAGATATTAAGGACTACCATTTACCCGTCAAAAAAGACGGCGGCGGCAGTGGCAAACCCCCACCCATGAAGCCTTGTCCGCAATGTGGGCGCATCGTCCTATCGTTTATTGCCAAATGCCCCGACTGTGGCCACCAGTGGATCACTGAGCGCCCGCTCAATCTGGAGGACATGGTAGAAATTTACTCTGCGGAACAAGCCCACCAAATCAACGACATCCCGACCCTAGTGGAGCTATATCACAGTCACCGCCGCCGGGCCTATCTACGCAGCAATGCCCCCACTTGGGCCGAGCGGTCATTTTGGGAGCACTGTGGCCGCTGGCCCAAAGACGCTTGGTGCCTGGGGTCTATTTTTGGCCCTCGTCCTACCCCTCAGCAAATGCTGGAATATCTAGAGTATCTGCAAAAAAGTGCGAAACGTTTGGGTAAACGCCAGGAATGGATTGTCCACGAGTTTGAAAAAGAATGTGGTTCTGGCAGCTTTCAGCGGGTGGCTGGTTTTAGGCAAGCGATGTAAGAGTCAATTGACATAACGAATTATAGGATTTTTCATACATTTTTGATTTAGGCTGCATTAGTAGTGCCCAATACAAAACTGGCTCGTCTTTACCTCTACTATCCCAAGATGAAAATTTTCTAACCTTTACTTCCTTTGACAAAAGGGTTGTGAGTTCAGGTTGGATAGCCTTTCAAGGCTCAGGGCGTTAGCTCGGTGGTTGGTCTTTGATTTTGCACTTTGAGGATAGCTTTTGATTTTTTGCCTTCAAATTTCCTTAATCATCCTTCCGGAAAGGTTTGGTTGTAAGCCTCTGAAGAGATGAAGAGGATCGCGATTGTCTGAGAGGTATTGAGATTGCCCTACAGGTAGCTTTGCAGAGGGGATTCCCGCTCAGGGGTTGCCGGTTCCCTACTGCACAACGTTAGTCGAGGGTGTCTAGAAAAATACCTCTCAGGCTTTTCTGGCATGAGGAGATAGATCAACCAAATCGCGAGTTTACATCACGTCTAGCTTGGAATATCTAGTGTTTCATAGATAAAGCTCTGCTTCTAGACTTAGATTGAGGTGATAGCAAGCTTACGTCAGGTTCCAACTACCAGCATCAATGACTACTTAAGTTACCAGGAGATTATTATGAGCGGAAACGAACTACGTGCTCAGGCTATTGCTAGTATCACAAATCGCAAGCCAGTGACTGTTAAGGTTCCTCAGCGGCTAGAAGATTTGTGGGCTAAAGACGTTTTTAGTCTTGCTAAAATGCAGGAGTGCCTGCCTAAGTCAGTGTTTCGTTCACTGCAAAAAACGATTAAAACGGGTGCTCCACTCGATGTTTCTGTGGCCGATGTAGTTGCTGTAGCTATGAAGGACTGGGCCATTTCTAAGGGGGCACTGTACTACTCCCATATGTTTTTTCCCCTTACCAATGCCACCGCTGAAAAGCATGATGGCTTTATCTCAGTACAAAGTGATGGCACGGTGATTTCAGAGTTTTCTGGCAAGGTGCTGGTGCAGGGAGAGCCTGATGGATCCTCTTTTCCCAACGGGGGAATTCGTTCTACTTTTGAGGCCCGTGGCTATACCGCGTGGGATGTCACCAGCCCTGCCTTTGTAATGGAAACGGAAAACGGCGTTACGCTCTTTATTCCTACTGTGTTTGTCTCCTGGACAGGAGAAGCCCTGGATAAGAAAACGCCTCTGCTGCGCTCTAACGCGGCCATGAGCAAGGCCGCTACCCGCGTACTCAAACTATTGGGCCATACCGATGTAGCCCCGGTTAATTCAAGTTGTGGCCCTGAGCAAGAGTATTTCTTGATAGACGCTAACTTTGCCAGCGTCCGCCCTGACCTGCTTCTGGCCGGACGCACTTTGTTTGGCCGGCCCCCTGCCAAGGGTCAACAATTTGACGATCACTACTTTGGGGTAATTCCAGAGCGGGTGCAGGTCTTTATGCAAGACGCAGAGGAAAAACTCTATCGTCTGGGCATTCCGGCCAAAACCCGTCATAACGAGGTGGCCCCAGCTCAGTATGAAATTGCCCCCTACTTTGAAGCGGCCAATGTCGCTAGCGACCATCAGCAGTTGATGATGACCGTTCTGCGTAACACGGCTAAAAAGCATGGCTTTGTCTGCCTGTTTCACGAAAAGCCTTTTGCTGGAGTCAACGGCTCCGGGAAGCACGTCAACTGGTCGGTGGGCAATTCTACCCAAGGCAATCTGCTCGACCCCGGCGATACTCCCCATGCCAATGCTCAATTTTTAGTGTTTTGTGGTGCAGTCATTCGCGGCGTGCATAAGTACGGATCTCTATTGCGGGCTGTTATTGCCACTGCCAGCAACGACCACCGCCTGGGTGCCAACGAAGCACCCCCGGCTATCATCTCCATTTATCTGGGCAGCCAGCTTCAGGATGTGTTTGACCAAATTGCTCAAGGTGAACTTACCGGCTGCCAGAGCAAGGGGATTATGAACCTGGGGGTAGATACTCTGCCAGTGTTTCCAAAGGATCCGGGCGATCGCAACCGCACCTCCCCCTTTGCTTTTACAGGTAATCGCTTTGAGTTTCGCGCTGTCGGTTCTGGCCAGTCTGTGGCTGGGCCGCTAGTGGCGATGAACACCATCCTGGCTGACTCCCTCGACTGGATGGCTGACCAGCTTGAAGCTAAGCTCGGTAGCGGTATGGAACTCAATGCCGCTATTCAGAGCACGTTGCAAGAGGTGATCCACGACCACGGGGCCATCATCTTCAATGGCAATGGCTACTCCAGCGAGTGGCACGAGATGGCCGTCAACGAGCGTGGCCTGCCTAACCTAAGAACCACCGCCGATGCCTTGCCGGTGCTCAGGGAGCAATATATTGAAGACTTGTTCACGGCCCAAAAGGTGCTCACCCCCGTTGAACTGGGCAGCCGCTTTGAAGCCTATGCTGAGCAGTACATCCAGTCCATCGAGGTAGAAGCCAAGCTGGTGATTAGCATGGCCAAAACCATCATTTATCCGGCGGCCATGCGTTATATGGCAGAACTGGCCAAGACTATTGATGACCTGGATGAAATTGGCATCGAGTTTGGCAAAGACAACGTCGTCAAGATCGCTGAACTGGCTAAATCAATGATGGCTGCTATCGGCAACCTGGAAGATATGCTGACCAAGCATTTTCTCTCCATTGAAGAACACATGCAGTTCTGTGCCAAAACTATTCGCCCGCTTATGGACGAGGTAAGGGAATCTGCCGATGCCCTGGAAGGAGAAGTCGCAGACGACCTCTGGCCACTGCCCACCTACCAGGAAATGTTGTTCATCAAGTAGCAAGATCGAGGGGTGTCAGGTATCAGGTGTCGGGTATTAGGTACTTGGTCTTCCCTGGCACCCAAAATCTGAAATCTGGCACCGTGAACCTAAATCTCAAAACCACAGCTAGCTAAGGGCAGAGCCGCTGCGGTCATAGCTGCGAGCGGCATCAGCCGAAGGCTTACCCTGAATATGACTCCAGTAAGTCACTTCTCCCGGCATACCAATTTCATGGTTAGCTCGACACAGCATAGACTGCTGGCGATTCTTAACCATATGACGATGGCGTAACATAAGCGCACGAGCTTGCTCTTGGGCAGACATGGCAATACCTCTAGATATAGCTAATCGATACAGCTAAGAAAACCTAAGGTCAGAGCATAGAAAATCTGCTCAGATGTCCTCAGGCTACCCGAAAAACTGTATAAGCAGCTACAGAATTATGTTGCGGCAACAAAACATAGCGCTTGTTTAAGTTGAATCATGATTTTTTATGGAACTTAACAGCCTGAGACGATGTGTCATGGCGTTGAGGCAACGCTCTCAGTCGCTATAGTGATTGAGACAAGTTAGTGGCAGCAAGGGCAGAAGAACATAATGGCAGCAAACCGAATCACCAGATGGCTACCCGTGGTAAACGCACTGGGCGGATGGCGCAAGCTGGGGCAGCGGCTAGGCGCGATGGTGCTGGCACTAGGCTTTGCATTGGGATTGTCGGGTTGCCGCCTTGAGCAATTTGCCAAAGCCGATGCCAACGTACCAAGACTGGTGCTCAGCATCCTGAGTGACCCCAAAACCTTTAATCCGATCTTGAATCAGGAATCGCCTAGTATTTTTGGCTTTACCTTTGAAGGGCTAACCGGCATTGATGGCATCAGTGGTGAACCAGTCCCGGCTCTGGCTGAGAGTTGGGACATCTCAGACAATGGCAAAACCCTGGTGTTTACTATGCGAGAGGGACTACGGTGGTCAGACGGGGAACCCCTGACCGTAGATGATGTTGTTTTCACCTACGATGTGCTGTTTAACCCTGACATCCCCACCAACAGCCGTGATGGTTTTCGCATTGGGCCGCAGGGATTGTTGCCAGAGATATCCAAGCTGGACAACCGCCGGGTGCAGTTCTCCCTGCCCGAACCCTTTGCACCAATGCTCAGAAATACTGCCCTGGAGATTATTCCTCAACACATCCTTCGCCCGGCGGTAGAAACTAAAGGAGCCGATGGTAGTCCGCTCTTTCTTTCTACCTGGGGAACGGATACACCCCCAGATGAAATCATCGGCAATGGCCCCTATCGACTGGGGCAATACATCCCTGGCGAACGAGTTATTTTTGAGCGCAACCCCTACTACTGGCGCCAGGATGCCGAAGGCAATCCGCAGCCTTACATCGAGCAAGTGATTTGGCAAGTAGTGGGGTCTACCGACACCTCGTTTTTGCAGTTTCGCTCTGGCGGGCTAGATTCTGTCGGGGTACAGCCTGATTTCTTCTCCCTTCTGAAGCGAGAAGAACAGCGAGGCAACTTTACTATCTACAATGGTGGCCCCAGTTTAGGCACCAATTTCTTTTTCTTTAACCTCAATCAGGCTAGTCGTGGAGGGAATCCGCTAGTGGATCCGGTGCGATTGCGCTGGTTCAATAATGTCGCTTTTCGACAGGCTGTTTCCTACGGCATTGACCGCGACACGATGATTAACAATATCTTCCAAGGGCTGGGTGAACCTCAAACCTCGCCAATTTCAGTACCTAGTCCCTTTTTTGCCCCGCCTGAAATGGGTATTCGTACTTACCCTTATGATCTTGCTCAGGCCAAGGAATTGCTGCTTGCTGCCGGGTTTCAGTACAACTCTGCCGGAGAACTGCTGGATGCCGAAGGCAACCGGGTGCGGTTTAACTTGATTACCAACTCTGGCAATAAAATCCGTGAGTCCATTGGGGCGCAGATTAAAAACGATCTGGAAAAAATTGGCATTCAGGTTGACTTTCAGCCCCTTGCTTTCAATGCCCTGGTGGATCGTCTGACGGACAGCCTCGATTGGGAAGCTTGCGTCTTGGGTTTGACCGGGGGCCTAGATCCCAACGGTGGAGCTAATGTGTGGCTGTTGGATGGGGCGCTCCATGCGTTCAACCAGCAGGCTGGGCCAGGCCAAGATCCGCTGGAGGGTTGGCAAGCCGCCGACTGGGAAAAGCGCATTGCCGACCTGTATATCCAAGCGGCCCAGGAAGTAGACGAAACTAAACGCTTTGAACTTTACAAAGAAACCCAGCGCCTAACCCAGGAATACCTGCCGTTTATTTACCTAATCAACAACCTGTCTCTCACCGCCGTGCGCAATACGGTTGAAGGCGTGCAGTACACGGCCATTGGCGGCGCCCTTTGGAACATCTACGAGTTGACGTTGCAATCCTAGGCTCAGCTAGTTAGTCCAAGGCGGCCACCTCTGATAGGGTTAAACCTGTAGCTTGAGCAACCTGCTCCATCGTCATGCCTGCCGCCAAGAGGTTACGGGCAGTTTGGAGCAATTGTTCTTCAGCCCGCTCAGCCCGTTGGCGCTCCTGCTCAGCCCGTTGGCGCTCCTGCTCAGCCCGTTGGTATTCTTGTCCCGCCCGTTGATATTCTTGCTCCTCAGGAGTTAGTAACAGGTCTCCTGACCAGGTAGCCCAACGCAGCCAGATGGCCTCCACACCTTTATAGGTGCCCGACCAACGCTGCAGGGCCAAACCTAGTGCCTCGCTCACCAATTGATTGTGCTCATTAAGGGTGATGGGCTGGTAGATGCCTTGCCGAATGGAAAAACCAGCCCAATCATCCGGGTTAAACGGGTCGTACCAAAAATAGTCAGGCACACGCATCTGATTCTGATACGCCATCTTTTTCTCAGCTTTATCGGCAGCAGCCGTACTGTCAGACAGCAACTCAATCACCACATCAGGAGCTTTTCCTTCTTCCCAAACTACCCAGCTTTTACGCTCCCCTTTGGGAACGCCTAAGACAACAAAAACGTCCGGGCCCTTGAAGTCTTGGTTGCGAACTTGAGCAAGGCTGTAGTAAACAAACATATTGCCGCCCACATAGCCGTCCTCCCGGTCGGCTATCCAAGGCATGAGAGCGTCAATGAGCAAGGTCATCTGAAGCTGGTGTCGCTCGCTTTCCATGGGCACGCCGTCATCGTAGGGAAGATCTGCCTGAGTTGGCGGCAATTCAGTTAGGGAGACAGGTAGCATCGGTTCTGGCATAGTCTTACCCTTATAGGAGCGGCGAATAACGTTATGGTACCGAAACAATAGCCGATGGGCGAAGCTGGTGGCCATACCTATAAGGCTCAAAGAGTAATGATGCCTAACGCTTGGCCCGTAGCCGTGCCGCTGTGCGTAGAATTTGCCCTGCTAGCACGGCCGCACCAAAGCCATTGTCGATGTTGACAACACCAATGCCTGCTGCACAGGAATTTAGCATTGTCAA
>Ga0224722_1001260_pt1 | contig 14135 bp, 12 predicted proteins | sample Balambano_FR1_Me_FD_161646 | JGI IMG/M metagenome (GOLD analysis project Ga0224722, IMG submission 161646) | Freshwater sediment microbial communities from Lake Towuti, South Sulawesi, Indonesia - Balambano_FR1_MetaG | ecosystem: Environmental > Aquatic > Freshwater > Lake > Sediment | place... | reverse complement strand
GGCTTGCTCTCTCAAAGATCCATTCTTTGGCAACGAGCGTAAGCGAAGTTGCGGAAACCCATAAGGAGCCAGCCAATGTTCGACGCATTTCGCAAAAAGTTCGACAAATCCACCCCCGAGACACAAGATCGTATCCCGCCAGGGCAGTACCTCACCGAGAAATTCCCTGTGTTGCACTACGGCGACGTACCGCAGTATCGCGATCTCGAAACCACATGGGATCTGCGGGTTTGGGGCGAGATCAGCGAACCGGCGCGCCTGAACTTCGCCGAGTTCCGCGCCCTACCCACGATCACCGTCACAACCGATATCCACTGCGTTACGCGCTGGAGCAAGCTCGACACCAACTGGGAAGGCGTGCAGTTCAAGGAGTTGCTCAAGCACATCCCGGCACTCAACCCCAGCGCGCGCTATGTGATCGCGCACTGCGAGTATGGCTTCACCGCCAACGTACCGCTCGAAATCCTTTTGGAAGACGATGCCATGCTGGCCTATAAATACGAGAGCCAGGAGCTGACACCCGAGCACGGCTACCCACTGCGCTTGCTCACACCCAAGAAGTATTTTTGGAAGAGCGCCAAGTGGCTGCGCGGTCTCGAATTCCTGTCCGAAGACCGGCTGGGCTTCTGGGAGCGTTACGGCTACAACAACAACGCCGACCCGTGGAAGGAAGAGCGTTACTCGGATTAAGGCACGTTTCAAGCGGACTTGACAGTTCGGATGCCAATCTCCCTCACCCCTTTCCCCTCTCTCGCGCACGGGAGAAGGGAAAGGGGGTGCTCTCTGGGCGTGCCGGGGGTGAGGGCCGGAGCGAATTGTGCAGCTGAAATCGCAGATTCTGAAACATACCTTAGTACTACAGTTGTATTTGTGTTTCTGGCTGTGCAAACCGGGGGTTTGGAGGTCTGCGACCCCCAAAAAAATCCTTTTCTGATTCTTTTGGAGGGGTTGCACCCCTCCAAGCCTCCCGCCAGGGCAACTACAACTGTAGTATTAGGAACAGTCCTCGCTTGTCTGCCTCACCCGATCCGCAGCGCGTGCGCCGCAGAATCCGGCAGTGGCGGCAGCTCGATCGCGAGACCGGCGTCTTCCTGCGTGGCGTCAAGCGGCGCTTGATGCCCCAGCAAGCTCACGCGCACTCCGCTGGGAACTGTCAGCCCCTCGATCGTGATGCGCGGCTCGCGTGGTGTATCGAGCAGCACGGCATACACGGCTTCCGCTCCGCGCGTGAAACGCACTGCTGTGCCATCGCTCGCCTGGCCTTCGGCGCGCTCCCACGGCCGCGTCGCGTAGATCGCATCGCCGTTCGTTTGGAGCCAGGCACCCAGCGCCAGCAAGCGTTCAGCCTGTTCATCGGGGATTGTGCCGTCGCCGCGTGGGCCGACATTGATCAGCAGGTTGCCGTTCTTGCTCACCACGTCCACGAACGAGCGGATCAGCTCGGCGGGCGACAGCATGTCGTTTACCGTCTCGTTACGGTTGTAGCCGAACGAGAAGCCGAGGCCGCGGCACGACTCCCACTTCTCTTGCTTGATGTCCGGGTAGACGGCATACTCGGGCGTGCGGAAATCGTAGTGTGCCGGCACGGGCAGCATACCGTCGGCCATCGCACGCTGCACCGCTTCGAGGTCGATTTGACCGTCACGCACCGGTGCCTGCGTCCAGCGGTCGTTTACCACACCCTCGGGTACTGCATTGTAATAATCGGCGAACAGTTGCCATAGGTCAGCTGCACCAGGGTAGCCGATGTCGTTCCACAAGACCGCCGGCCGGTAGCGCTCGGTCAGCTCACGAATGTGCGCGCCGGCATACGCCACATACTCCTGGCGTTGCGGGACACCCATGAAAAGGTCGGTCACATCGGCGATCACCCGGTCGTTGAATGTCCAGTCCAGCCCGCCCGAGTAATACAATCCCATGGTCATCCCGCGCGCACGGACTGCATCGGTGAGATCACCAACCAAGTCACGCTCGGTGTGATAGCCGGAAATGAATGGATTCGGTGTTGCGCTCGGCCAGAGCAAGAACCCATCGTGGTGCTTGGTGGTAAGCACAACATAGCGCGCGCCGGCACGCGCAAAAAGCTCGGCCCACTGGTTCGGATTCCAGCTACGTGCACCGGCATTGAACTCCTGCGCGAAGCCTGAGTACGGCAGTGTGCGATAGTGCTCGGCGTGGTATGCGGCAGTTGGGCTGTCCGGAATGCCGAGCGAGTTCATGTACCATTCGGCATACGGATTGCGGCCGAACCAGCCACGCCAGCCTTCCTTCGCCACCACTTCGTGCAGCGGGCCGGTAGTAGGTGCCCATCCCGGCACCGAATACAGCCCCCAGTGAACGAAGATACCAAGCTTCGCGTCCTGAAACCAATCCGGCACGGCATGGGCACGCACCGACTCGGCAGTTGGTTCGTAGTGTGTCATGATTCCCCTCACCCCCAGCCCCTCTCCCGCCGGGAGAGGGGAGAACAACGGATCACGGGAAGACCCCTGGCCTCGCCACACCGCGCCGAAGGAGCGTGATTGCCACGCCGGGCCACGCGGATATTCATACTCGGCGAGCGACGCGGGCTGCATCTCGATGCTGTAGCCAGGGCGAGCGGGCGGCATGTAGCGCGCGTGCTTGATCACCACCGGATCGAGGAAATGCTCGTGCAGGTGATCCACATACTCGATCACCCGGTTTTCGAGGGCGCCGGCAACACTGATGTAGTCCCACAGCGAAAGGTGCTGCACATATTCGCACAGCCCCACGCCGCCGGCATGCGGGCAAACCGGCACGCCGAACTTGGCCGCCATGAGGATCACCGCCAGACACTCGTTCACGCCGCCAAGGCGGCAAGCATCGATCTGGCAGAATGCGATCGCTTCGGCCTGCAACAATTGCTTGAATACGATCCGGTTCTGGACGTGCTCACCAGTAGCAACGCCAATCGGCGCAACGCCGCGGGCAATCGCAGCGTGGCCGAGCACATCGTCAGGGCTGGTGGGCTCTTCGATCCATAACGGCCGAAACGGCGCCAGATGGCGCATGTAGTCGATCGCCTGGCCGACATCCCAGACCTGGTTGGCGTCCACCATCAGTGTGCGCTCAGGGCCGATCTCTGCGCGGATCAACGCGGCGCGCCGCACATCGGCCTCGATATCCGCACCGACCTTGATTTTGATGTGGGTGAAGCCTTCGGCCAGCGCCTGGCGGCACAACTGGCGCACTTTGTCGTCCGAGTAGCCAAGCCAGCCGGCCGAGGTGGTATAGGCCGGAAAGCCGTCCCGCAGCATTTCGGCCTCGCGCGCGCTCCTCGTATCCGCTTGGCGGCGCAAAATCGCCAACGCTTCGTCGGGCGTAAGCGCATCGCTGAGGTAGCGGAAGTCGATGCAGGCCACCAACTGCTCGGGCGTCATGTCCACCAGCAGCTTCCACAACGGTTTGCCTTCGGCTTTGGCCCACAGATCCCAGACCGCGTTCACCAGCGCAGCCGTGGCCAGGTGGATCACACCTTTTTCCGGCCCGACCCAGCGCAACTGGCTGTCGCCGGTGATGCGCCGCCAGAAACCGGCCATGTCGGCAGTGATTGCATCGAGCGTCAGGCCACGTACAAGCGGCGCAAGCGCCTGCACCGCAGCCACACACAATTCGTTGCCGCGACCAATCGTGAACGTGAGCCCGTGCCCCTCCAACCCGGCCGGGCTGTTGGTGTGCAGTACCACATACGCCGCCGAATAGTCCGGATCGGGGTTCATCGCATCCGAACCATCGAGAGCGCGCGAAGTCGGGAAGCGAATATCACGAACCACAACATCGGTGATCGTCATGGCGCTCGAAGCGCCGGCGCGTTGCACTGTCGGCACGGCAGTGTCCCTAGCCATAGAATATAAAATTGGGGCACCTGCAAGTGTAGAGGCAACCGCCGATAAAGTCAAGCGCCATGACATCGCTGGATGCGGCACGCGCCGCCTCCGCTATTCTGCGCTTCGAGCACACGAACCGGCCGGCCGAAGCCGTGACTCAGCCAAACACGCGCCCAGTACATATTGACACGCAGTATGCCTGAATTATATACTATAACAACATCCAGTGGAGCACACAATGGTTGAGACGCCCCAGCGAACCGTGACCGAGCAAGTAGTGGTCCGTTTGCGTCAGCTGATCATGAGCGGCGGGTTGGCACCGGGCACACGCATCGATCAGGCCGAGCTCGCAGCGCGCTTCGGCGTGAGCATGGTGCCCGTCCGCGAGGCATTGGCGCGGTTGCAATCGAGTGGCCTGGTGCGGATCGTGCCGCATCGCGGCGTCTTCGTCGAGTCACTTTCGCCCGAAGAACTGGTCGACATCTACAATGTGCGCGAACTACTCGAAGAACATGCCGCCCGCCTGGCCGCGCCATCGCTGACCGATCTGGACATCGCGGCGCTCGAAGAAACCAGCGAGCGCATGGCGGCTGCGGGCGCAGCACAGGACTATGATGCCTACCTGGCGCTGAACAAAGAGTTTCACTTCCGCATCTACCGCGCCGCGCGCCGCACGTATCTGCTTCAGATCATCGAGCAGCTCTGGGATCGCTCCACACGCTACCGTCTGCTACAATTGCACGCCATCCCAAATCGAACACACGATGCCCTCTTTGAAGTCGAGGCGATCATTGGTGCCTGCCGCCGCCGCGACGCCGATGCGATCGGATACCTTGTGCGCTATAAAGTGCACCAGACCACCGTGGGCTTGCTGGATCAGATGCAGCGCCCACTGGCTGCACCGAATGCCAATGCGCTTCCTTCCTGAGACAAGGTTTCAGGGTACTTTACAGTGTTGGGTGGGGGATGTGGGGGAAGCCCCCCACGCCCCCTTTTCTCCCGAAACTGTAAAGCACAAAAGAACCATGTCTGACAGCCCTGGTAGTGGCGTCTTACGATCGGGACACACTGGAGTGTCGTCATGGAACCAGCTTCTCTCACCGGTATCACCTGGGATCACACTCGCGGCTACCTGCCCATGGTCGCAACAGCGCAGCGCTTCGGCGAGCAGCACCCCGGCGTGACAATCGAGTGGCGCAAGCGCTCGCTCAAGGCGTTCGGCGATCAGCCGCTCGAAGAACTCGCGCCGCACTTCGACTTGCTGGTGATCGACCACCCGTTCGTTGGCTTTGCGGCCAAACACAGCCTGTTGTTGCCGCTCGATGAATTCTTGCCGGCGCAATTCCTTGCCGACCAGGCGGCGCATTCGGTTGGCGCATCATTCCCGAGCTACGAGTATGGCGGCCATCTGTGGGCGTTGCCGATCGACGCCGCCACGCCGGTGAGCGCCTGGCGGCCGGATCTGCTTCAGCTTGCCGGCCAGACGCCGCCCCAAACCTGGGACGAGCTGCTGGCCCTGGCGCGCCTGGGACTGGTGGCGGTTCCAGCGGTCAAGATCGACAGTCTGATGCACTGGTACATGCTGTGCATCGCGCTCGGCGAAGAGCCGTTCGGCAACCCGGAGCGCGTTGCAGCGCCCGAGGTTGGCGCTGGAGCGCTGCAACTGCTGCGTGAGTTACTGGCGCTGTGCGACCCGGCGTGCCTTACACGCAATCCGATCCGTACCTACGAAGCGCTGGTGGCCGGCGCAGCGGCGTACTGTCCGTTCGGCTACGGCTATTCCAACTACGCTCGCAGCGGCTACGCCGCAACAGAACTCCGCTTTGGCGGGCTGGTGGCGTATCATGGCAAGCGGCTGCGCTCGACGCTGGGGGGCACCGGCCTGGCGATCTCGGCAGCCTGCAAACATTCTGCGCCGGCGCTCGAATACGCGCAACTGGTGGCTGCGACGGCCTCTCAGTGCGGCATGTATGTCTACAGCGGCGGCCAGCCGGGGCATCGGGCGGCCTGGGAACACCACGCCGTGAATGCCCTGTGCGCTGATTTCTTCCGTGACACGCTCCAGACGCTCGACGAAGCATTCCTGCGCCCGCGCTACGCCGGCTACGACCATTTTCAGGACACCGCCGCCGAACTGCTCCATGCCTATCTCACAAACGGCGGCAACCCGCAGCCGGTGATCGAACAGATCGATGCGGCCTATCGAGCCTCACAGCAGTAATGTGGCGGGCTGCGTCCCTCATAAGGCGTACACCAACTATGGACACGATCAAACCACTCGAAGGCTTGCTCGTTCTTGACTTCAGCCAGTTCCTGGCGGGGCCATCGTGTGCGCTGCGCCTGGCCGACCTCGGCGCGCGGGTGATCAAGATCGAACGGCCCGACATCGGAGACTTGTGCCGGCAACTGTATATCAGCAATCTCGAACTCGACGGCGACTCGACACTGTTCCACTCGATCAACCGCAACAAGCAGAGTTATGCCGCCAATCTCAAGGATCCCGCCGACCTGGAGCGCGTCAAACAACTGGTTGCACGCGCCGATGTGCTGATCCAGAACTTTCGGCCGGGCGTGATGGAGCGCATTGGCCTCGGTGCGGCAGCTGCGCGCGAGCTGAATCCGCGCCTGGTGTACGCCACCGTCACCGGCTATGGCAGCAGCGGGCCCTGGAAAGACAAACCAGGTCAGGATCTGCTGGTTCAGGCACTTTCCGGTATGGTCTGGCTCAACGGCGACGCCGCACAGCCGCCGCTGCCGTTCGGCCTGGCAGTAGCCGATATGTTTGCCGGGGCGCATCTGGCGCAAGGCATCCTGGCCTGCCTCGTGCGACGCGGCATCAGTGGGCGCGGCGGGCTGGTGGAAGTGAGTCTGCTCGAATCGGCGCTCGACTTCCAATTCGAAGTGCTCACGACACACTTGAACGACGGCGGGAAGCTGCCGGAGCGCAGTTCAGTCAACAACGCCCATGCCTATCTTGGCGCGCCATACGGCATCTACCAGACCGCCGACGGCTTTCTGGCGCTGGCGATGGGTTCGATCACACGCTTGGGCGAACTGCTCGATTGCCCGGCGCTGGCCGAGTTTCCCGACCCGAAAACGTGGTTCAGTATGCGCGACCGGATCAAGACCATATTGTCCGACCATTTGCGCCGCGACACAACCGCCGCCTGGCTTGGGCGGCTCGAACCAGCCGATTACTGGTGCGCCGATGTGCTCACCTGGCCGGCGCTCATGGCATCGGAGGCGTTTCAGACACTGCACATGACGCAGACCGTGCGGCGCGCAAATGGTGCCAGCCTGGTCACAACCCGCTGCCCGATCCGCATCGACGGTGCGCTGCTCACATCGGCCCAGGGTGCGCCAAAGATCGGCGAAGACAGTGCCGCGATCATGGCAGAGTTCGGGTTGCGGTAGGGCCGAAGCATTCGTCCATATGGATTGTGTTGACACTCGCATCGCGACGCGAATGCTTCGGCCCTACCGCATTCGTCCATATGGATTGTGTTGACACTCGCATCGCGACGCGAATGCTTCGGCCGTGTACATCAAGGAAAACCACGCCATGATCAGCGAACAATTCTTCGAGGATTACGAAATCGGCTTCACGCGCGATACGTTCGGCCGCACGATCACCGAAGCCGACATCGTGTTGCACGCCGGTCAGACCGGCGATTTCTTCCCGCACCATATGGACGCCGAGTGGTGCAAAACGCAGGACTTCGGCCAGCGCATGGCACACGGCACGTTGATCTTCAGTGTTGCGATCGGCATGACCGCCGGCACGATCAACCTGCGTGCCATGTCGTATGGCTACGACCGGCTGCGCTTTATCAAACCGGTGTTCATTGGCGACACGATCCGCGTGCGCGCCACGATCAAAGAGCGGCGCGACCATCCCAAGCGCGCTGATCATGGCATCGTCGCAGAGCAGATCGAGGTCTTCAATCAGCGCAACGAGACCGTGCTGGCCTGCGAGCATTTGTATCTGGTTCAACGGCGCGCCGGATAAGTGGTTCATCCGGCAACTTCGCTAATGCTCGTTGCCGGGGGGTGGGTTCCAGGGAGGGCTTCGCCCTCCCTGACCCTCCCGTTACCAAACTTAATCGATTGAGAAATCATGCGTCGAACGCACATAACCGTGCTGAGCCTGGCAGGGCTCGTTCTTGCGCTGGTGTTGCTGTGTGGGCTCGGCGCGGCTGCCGTGCGCGCCGGCACCATGACACCGCCCGATATCGACATGAACATCGGCACCGCACGCCTGATAGCGCGCACGTCCGTGATCCCATACTGCTCGCAATTGATCGGTCCCGATTGCCTGGTGGGCGAACGTACCCCGGCCGCACGGATCTATACTGCCTGGCTATTTATAAGAACCACGCCCGGCAGCTGGGAAAATGCCCACATCCAGCGCCTCCTAACCCTTCAGATCCGTTCGGAGGGTTCTGGGTCTTGACAAGCACTCATGGCGATTATAAAATATAAGCCAACCAGTATTTTACCGAAGTGTGGATATGCGACAGCCGCTGCAGCGTACCGTAACCGAGCAGGTCTACGAGCAGGTGCGCGACAGCATCCGCAGTGGTGGGATGGTTCCCGGGCAGCGGATCGATCAGGCCGGGCTCGCTCGCCGCTACGGCACCAGCATTGTCCCGGTGCGCGAGGCGCTTGCCAGGCTGCAAGCCGATGGCTTGGTGCGGATCGTCGCCCATCGCGGCGCATTCGTGGAACAGATGTCGCCGGATGTCTTGATCGACATCTACTCGATGCGCGAGCTGCTCGAAGAAGACGCTGCACGGATTGCGGCACCAAATCTCGGCGATGCCGAGCTCTTGCGGCTTGCTGAGTTGCTCGCAGCAATGGACGCTGCCACGGCCAGCGGGGAGTATGCGGCGCTGTTCGAGCTCAACCGCGAGTTCCATTTCACGATCTACGACGCCGCATGCCGCACGCACTTGCTGCAAATCATCACGCAACTCTGGGATCAGGGCGATCATTACCGGCGCATCTACACCGAGTTGCCCGAGCGCGCGCGGATGGCGCAGGCCGAACATCGTGCGATCGTCGAAGCCTGCCGGCGACGTGACCCGGACGCCATGGGCATCACCGTACGCCACCACGTTCACCAGACCACGGTTGGCCTGCTCGAACTGCTGCGTGCAACGTCGCGCCTTCAGGAGCTTCGTAATGACGATCGCGCCGCTTGACCTGCATTACAAGCCCGTGCTGCCGCCCAAACACGATTATGGCATCGGCGTGATCGGCTGCGGCGGGATCGTCAACTATGCTCATCTTCCGGCGTACACCGCCAGCCGCCTGAATGTGCTGGCCTGCTACGACCTCAACATCGAAACGGCGCGCACCACTGCCGCAACCCATGCCATCCCGCGTGTCTACGAGACACTGGACGAATTGCTGGCAGATCCGGCGATCACGATCGTGGACATTGCCGTGCCGGCTTGGGAACAACGCGCGATTGCCGAAAAAGCGCTCCATGCCGGTAAACACCTGCTGTGCCAGAAACCGCTGGCCGAAGAACTCGACGACGCCCGCGCGATTGTGGCGGCTGGCGAGCGTGCTGGTCGCCACGTGGCCGTGAATCAGCAGATGCGCTGGAGCCCCGGCATCGCCGCCACGCGCGAACTCGTCGCCCGCGGCTTTATCGGCACCGTCACCGACGCACAGATCCAGGTGTCGATCAGCACACCCTGGCACATGTGGCCCTGGCTGCGCGTCTCGTCGCGGCTTGATATCATGTACCACAGCATCCACTACCTGGACAGCCTGCGCTCGATCCTTGGCGATCCCGAGCTGGTTACGAGCCGCCATGGGCGCTTCCCAGGCCAGCTCGAACGCGCCGAAACCAAAACGGTCACAGTGCTGGAGTATGCTAGCGGTACACAAGCGCTCGTGGCGGTCAACCATCACGATGAGAGCTGCGATCACTATGCGACCTTTCGCTTCCTCGGAACCGAAGGCGTGATCAAAGGTACGATCGGGCTGCTCTACAACTACCCGGACGGGCGGCCGGATACCTTGCAATGCCGCTCGAACCGGGTGACGCCAGACGTCTGGTATGACATCGCGCTGGAGGGGCTGTGGATCCCCGACGCATTCATCGGGCCGATGGCCGCGCTGATGGAAGCGATCGAGCGCGGTACACCGCCGGTTACTGCCGGCGCCGACAATATCGGCACCTTGCAACTCGTGCACGCCGCGTATCGCTCGGCCGCCGAGAATCGCTCGGTACGTCCGGGGGAGGTGTAGGGCTGGAGCGCACTCCGCCCCTACACCTCCCCGGACGGTTCTGGAAAGGAGGCATCAACCCAACAGGCGCTCGCTCCATTCGAAACCACAGATGCTCGCAGCAGTCGGCGCAGTAGCCGACCAATGAAGGAGAACTCCATCATGGCAACCCACCACGAGAACGAGCTCGCGCGTGAGATGATGCGGCGCGGAATGAGCCGCCGGCAGATGATCCGAACCATGCTTTCGCTCGGCATCGGGGCATCGAGCATGGGCGCAATCCTGGCGGCCTGTGGCCAGGCACCACAGGGCAATCAGGGTGGTGCCGCAACCAGCGCACCTGCCGCCGAAGCCCCCACCGCCGCACCCGCCGCCGAGCCGACCGCCGCCAGTATCTTCGATGCCAGCGAGGGTGCGAGCGGTAACTGGCCCACGAGCGCCGTAGCCGATCCTGGCTCGAAGGTTTCGATCAGTGTCGCACACGCCTGGGACGCCGTGTTCTTCGAGCGCCAGAAGCAGTTCGACCAGCTGTTCATGGAGCGCCACCCCAACATCGAAGTCAAGGCCGAGAACACCCCGTGGGGCGAGTTCCGCCAGAAGTATGTGGCGCAGGCGGCCGGCAACGCCCTGCCGGATCTGCTCTACGTCCAGTTTGCCTGGGCGCAGGAGATGATCAAAGAAGGGCTGTTCAAGCCGCTCGACGACTACATCCAGAAGGAGGCCGACTTCAACCTGGCCGACTTCACACCGGCTTCGCTCGTCTCCTACCAGCGTGACGGCAAGCTGTGGGGCATCCCCTACGACGAAGGCCCCGGCAACCTATACTACAACAAGGATATCTTCGACGCCGCCGGCGAGCCGTACCCGGATGATAGCTGGGACATGGAGAAGCTCAAGGAAGTCGCGATCAAGCTCACTCAGGGCGAAGGCCCCGAGAAGCAGTTCGGTCTCGGCGAGCTGCCGAGTCTGGGCGACACGCTGGTTGCGCCGGCCTACCTGTTCCCGTTCGGCGGCGCGTACCTGGCCGAGCCGAAAGAAGACCAGGTACTGATTAACCAACCCGAAGCAATCGCCGCACTCGAATGGTGGGAAGAGCTGCGCGAAGCGGGTGCCGTGCCGAGTCCGGCCGATATGCAGAACGTCGCCTGGCCGTGGTTCCAGTTCGGCAAGATCGGCATGACCTACCAGGGCTCGTGGGCCACGCCGCCGATCGCCGCCGGCTCGAAGTTCCAGTGGGACATCGCCAAGTGGCCGAAGGGCCCAAAGGCGCACTCGACCTTCTCGGCCGGCTCGGCCTATATGATCACGCGCGACAGCAAGAACCCCGATGCGGCCTGGATCTACCTCAACGAGTACATTTCCACCGCCGGCCAGGCCTACATGTGGGGTTCCACCGGGCGCGGCAGCCCTTCACGTCTGTCGGCATGGCCTTCCTACATCGGCTCGAAGTTTGCCCCTCCCGGTGCCAAGAACGTCGAAGAGGCCATGCGGACGATCGCCTCGCACGACATCATCGACCAGCCGACCGGCCCGCGCGTCACGCAGGCAGCCGGGCCGATCTGGGATCTGGTGGTGGCCGGCCAGCTTGGCGTGAAAGACGCCTGCGACCAGGTGTTTGCGGCGGTCGATCCGATCGTGGCGGAGAATCGCGCCTAGCACGTCAGGGGAGTGCGGGGGCAATGCCCCCGCAAAGCATTCTTTTTTGGAGGGGCTTTGCCCCTCCAAACCTCCCCCGAAGGGATTTACAATGGCAGTTCAGCCACTCGAACAGACAAGCGCGCCGCCTCTCACGAAACCGCGGCGCGGGCCGCAGGCACGCAGGGAAGAGCGCGAATTCTACCTGTTTATCTCGCTTTGGATCATTGGCTTTATTCTGTTCGATGCAGGGCCGATCATTGCTTCCTTCGTCATTTCGTTCACCAACTGGACTGCGCTTTCGGCACCCAAGTTCGTTGGGTTGTTGAACTATCAGAAGATGCTGGTCGACCCCCTGTTCCGCACCGCGCTGTGGAACTCGCTCTACTTCGGCATTGGCTCGGTGGGGCTCGGCATGATCGTTTCGTTTCTGCTGGCGCTGCTGCTCAACCAAAAAGTGCTCGGCATGAGCGTGTTCCGCACGATCTTCTACCTGCCCTCGGTGGTGAGCGGCATTGCGGTGGCGATCCTGTGGATCATGATCTTGCACAAGGACTTCGGGCTGATCAATTCGGCGCTGGCCTGGTTCGGCATCAAAGGGCCGGGCTGGCTGGTAGAGCCACAATGGGCCATGCCGGCGCTGATTCTCATGAGCCTGTGGGGCGCGGGTGGCTCGATGGTAATCTACCTGGCCGGTTTGCAAAGCGTGCCACAGCACCTCTACGAAGCCGCGTCGATCGATGGCGCCGGGCCGTGGGGCAAATTCCTCAATGTGACCGTGCCGATGATGAGCCCGGTGATCTTCTACAACCTAATCGTCGGTTTCATTGCCTCGATCCAGGGCTTTGTGCTGGTGCTGATCATGACCAACGGCGGTCCAGCGAATGCCACACTGATGTACGGCCTGTACCTGTACCGCAACGCATTCCAGTTCTTCCAAATGGGGTATGCCTCGGCGCTGGCCTGGGTGTTGCTGCTCGTGATCATGCTGATCACCGCAGCCCAATTCTTCTTCGCCAAATACTGGGTGTTCTACGAAGGCGACCTGAAGAACTAGCGCGGGCCACCGGATGGGTTGCGCCTGTCCGAACTCTCCAGCTCTGACGCGAGCGAGGTGCCAATGAAGGCTGAAACAACTGGTCGCCCGACGCCGGTGGCCGCCACCACGCGCAGACCCATGATCGGGATCCGCGCGCAAAAACTGATCCAGCAAACGATCGTCTATGCGCTGCTGATCGGGCTTTCGATTGTGTTCATTCTGCCCTTCATGTGGATGCTCTCGACATCGCTGAAGGAATCACAGGATGTGTTCACGTACCCGCCGAGTTTTCTGCCCTCGAGTTTCATCTGGCAGAACTACCCGGCCGGCTGGACGATCCTGCCGTTCAATACGTTCTTGATCAACTCGCTGATTGTGACGCTGGCGAACGTAGCCGGCAACTTGATCTCGTGCTCGCTGGTGGCATTCGGCTTTGCTCGTTTGCGCGGCCGTGGGCGAGACTTGCTGTTCTTGCTGCTGCTCGCGACGCTCATGATCCCGCGCGAGGTGACGATCGTGCCGCGCTTCCTGCTGTTCAGTCAGCTTGGTCTGGTCAATACCCTCTGGCCCTTGATCTTGCCGGCCTGGTTCGGCTATGCGTTTTTCATCTTTCTGCTGCGGCAGTTCTTCATGAGCATCCCGCACGAACTCGATGACGCGGCGCGTATCGATGGTGCGTCGACCTTCCGGATCTTCACCGACATCATTCTGCCGCTCTCGGGCCCGGCGCTGGCAACCGTGGCGATCTTTGCGTTCATCGGCAACTGGAGCAACCTGCTCGACCCGCTGATCTATCTGCGTTCGCAGGAACTCTACACGCTGGCGCTGGGGCTGAACCTGTTCCGTGGGCAGAACTTTACGCAGTTCAACATGCTGATGGCGGTGTCGATCCTGACGCTGATCCCGGTGCTGGTGATGTTCTTTCTTTCGCAGAAGCTGTTCGTTCAGGGTGTCACGCTTACCGGCATGGGTGGCCGGTAAGCGTGCCGCTACGCGCGGCGGGCGGCAGAGGCTGCGCCCCTGCACCCTTGCTTTGTACTGCCGTACCAGTTTCGATGTGGGTGGCCCTGCGCGGGCCGGGCGGCGGGGCTCTGCCCCTGCACCCCGCGATGGGCTCCGCCCCTTCGAACCCCTCAATGGAAGCCAACGCACCAGCTCTGCACGTTGTCATGCCTCTGGAATGCCGAATGCTGGCATCGATCCCATATGCAGTCGAGCCGCATGCTCACGTGCTGTGCAGTTGACCAGAATGCAGCAAACCAAGCCTACCAAACACCGTGCTGGTGGCGCTCCCGCGGCAAAAGTCAGTACAAGAGTACGCAGGGCACTTCAGCTACTGAGGCATGACAACGGGCGAACCGACACCGTAC
>Ga0224722_1001259_pt1 | contig 14136 bp, 11 predicted proteins | sample Balambano_FR1_Me_FD_161646 | JGI IMG/M metagenome (GOLD analysis project Ga0224722, IMG submission 161646) | Freshwater sediment microbial communities from Lake Towuti, South Sulawesi, Indonesia - Balambano_FR1_MetaG | ecosystem: Environmental > Aquatic > Freshwater > Lake > Sediment | place... | reverse complement strand
ATCAACTCGCCTGCCAGTCTGCTGCCGCAGTTACAAGAAGACACGCGCGGCCTGGTGCGGGCTGTCAAGCGTATCCTGCCCGCGGTTGGCACCACCCCTGCCGAGCTTGTGCTGTACATTGATCAATTCGAGGAAGTGTTCACCCAGGTAACAGACGAAAGCACCCGGCTCCATTTTCTGCAGAGCCTGCTGGCCGCCGCCGAGGATCCCTCATCACGGCTGCGGGTCGTTGTTACCCTCCGCGCTGATTTCTACGATCGCCCATTGTCGTATACAGGCTTTGGCGAACTGGTGCGCGAATGCACTGAAGTTGTGTTGCCCATGACGCGCGATGAACTGCACAGGGCAATTATGGCACCAGCAGAAAAGAATGGGCTTAGCCTCGAAACCGGGCTGGGCGCGGCGATCCTTGCCGATGTTGGCGATCAGCCAGGTGCTCTCCCGCTCATTCAGTATGCCCTGACAGAGCTGTTTGAACGGCGTGAAGGTCGCTGGCTGACGCTCAAGGCCTACCAGGAAATTGGCGGTGTGCTGGGCGCATTGGCACGGCGCGCTGATGACCTCTATGAGCAGTTGTCAAGCGAGCAGCAGGCTATAGCCCGCCAGATGTTCCTGAGGCTTGTTACCCTGGGTGAAGGCAGCGAGGACACCCGACGCCGCACCCTGATTTCTGAGCTGCACTCACTGGAGATTGACCCCGCCAACGTGCAGCAGGTGATTGACCTGTTCGCCAGGTATCGGCTCCTTACACTGGACAGGGATCCATTAACGCGCACGCCAACCGTTGAGGTAGCCCACGAAGCGCTGCTGCGCCAGTGGCAGACGTTCAGAGGATGGCTCGATAACTTCCGTGAAGACCTGCGTTTGCAGCGCAGGCTGGCATCGGCAGCCCATGAGTGGCGTCAATCTGGCGAAGACACCAGTTATCTGGCGTCTGGCTCACGGCTGGAACAGTTCGATGAATGGAGCAGGTACACATCGCTGGCACTCACGGCTGACGAACGCAGCTTTCTGGCGCGCAGCCTGGCGCTGCGGGAACAGCGCAGCGCTGCTGAAGCGGCCCGCGTAGCCAGGGAAACCGCGCTGGAGAAGCGCTCTAGGCGCGTGCTGGTAGCCCTGGCAGCCGTCATGTTTGTGGCGACGCTGGGTGCCCTCGCGCTTTCTGCCTTCGCCCTGGGGCAGCAGCAGCGCGCCGAACAGAGTGCAGGCACTGCTACAATTGCTCAGGGCATTGCGCTTGAGGAAGCCCGTAACGCCGCCACACAGGCAGCAAACGCCGCCAGTAATGCTCTCATCGCCCGTAACCTTGCGCTGGTTTCAGGATCGCAGCTTGCGCTGGCAAACGGAAATACCGACCTTGCCATCCTGCTGGCACTAGAGGCCAACAGCGAAACACAGTCCACCGTTCAGTCGCGCAGGGCGCTAGCTGAAGCCGCCTATGCGCCAGGCACCCGCCGAGTGTTTACCGGCCATAACGACCGTGTTACATCTGTCGCATACAGCCCACAGGGCGATACCGTGCTGTCAGGTGCTCGTGACAACCGCGCCATCCTGACACATCTCGCAACAGGCGCAACGATACACATCCTTGAAGGGCACACAGACTGGGTGTGGGATGTAGCCTACAGCCCCGACGGGGACACAGCCCTGACCGCATCACAGGATAGCACACTCATCCTGTGGGATCTTGAAAGCGGCGACATCATTCAGCGCTTTAGCGGCCATAACGCCGCCGTGCGAAGTGTGGCCTTCTTGCCAGGCGGCTCTCAGGCGCTTTCAGCCGCAGCGGATGGTTCGCTCATTTTGTGGGATTTGGCCGCTGCCAGCCCCCTGCGCCGTTTCGGGGGCGGCGCAGCCATTAACGAAGTCGCCGTAAGCCCCAGCGGCTTTACAGCACTGACGGCAGGCCAGGACGCGGTAGTGACGCTGTGGAACCTGCAAACAGGACAGCCGCTGTTCTTCTACGACAGCGCCGTGGGTGGTCACGTTGCAGATGTATGGGGGGTGGCGTACACCCCTGATGAAACAGGTTTCGCCACAGCATCCCAGGATGGAATGGTGCTGCTGTGGTCGTTTGAAACGGGTTCAGTTATAAGGCGCTTCGCTGGGCACAACGGCCGCGTTACAAGCCTGGCCTTCAGTCCTGATGGCGCGCGCATTGTGTCAGGCAGCGAGGATAACACGGTCATCCTGTGGGATACACGCACCGCAGGTATCGTGAATCGATTTATCGGTCATACTTTTCTTGTGTATGGTGTCGCCTACAGCCCGGATGGCCAGCACGTCGTGTCGGCATCATGGGATGGCAGCGTGCGCTGGTGGGATCTTGAACCAGGCGCGCAGATTGCGCAGCTGGGCGCGGGCGATGATCGACACACGGATGTGATTAACGCGGTGGATATCAGCCCTGATGGGCGCTTCGCAGCAAGCGCATCTGACGACGGCAGTATCATCGTCTGGAATATCGCCAGCCAGACGCTTGTTACACGGTTTAGCGCACACGCAGGTCGCGTGCGCGCTGTGGTTTTCGGCCCGGATGGCCGCACCATTGCCAGCGGTGGGGACGACCAGTTGATTTACATCTGGGACGCGCAGACAGGCGGCGTGCTGCAAACGCTGGAAGGTCACAGCGACGCAATCTGGGCGCTTGATTACAGCAGCGATGGCAGCCAGATTGCCTCAGGTTCGCGCGATAACACCATCATTGTGTGGAATGCCAGTACTGGGCAGCAGGAGAGCCGGTTGTTCGGGCATACCTTCCGCGTGCGCGATGTCGATTTCAGCGCCGATGCCACGAAGCTGGTATCCGCAGGTTATGACAACCTGGTAATTGTGTGGGATGCAGCGCGTGCAGTGCCGTTGAATACCCTGTCGGGGCATGGCGATTGGGTCTTGTCCGCCACTTTCAGCCCGGATGACAAGACTGTGCTCAGCGCTTCTGCCGATAATCTGGTCATCCTGTGGGATGCGACAACGGGCGAGCAGCTGCGCGCCTACGAGGGCCATACTGCACTGGTAAACGATGCGTCTTACTCACCAGACGGTCGATACATCGTGTCAGCAGCGGCAGATCGCAACATCATTCTCTGGGATCTCGTCAGCGGCCAGGAGCTGCAGCGCTTCAAAGGCCACACAGATGCCGTACAGGCCGTGCATTTCTCTCCTGATCAGCAGACCATCGTCTCGGCCAGCAGTGACGCCACCGTGCGTATCTGGCGTGTAAGCCTGACACTGGATGATCTGATTGGCTGGACGCAGGCGAACCGCTACCTGCGCCCGCTGAGTTGTGCCGAGCGCCAGCAGTATGAGCTGGCACCACTTTGCCCTACCCCAACCCCTGTGCTGATTCCTGGTCAGACTACCTGAGAGCACAACGTTAAGGGTACAATTTACTAACCAACGATTACAATCAGCATAACACGCTTACGGTTAAGCTGGAGTGAATGCTATGCGATTTTTTCTCAACAATCTGGAACTGGTGCTGAGCGCGGCTGGTCTGATTGTGATCGGGGTGGTGCCAGCACTGTTGCAACCTGTACTGGGCAACACAATGGCGGTAACCGCACTTACGGCAGTGGTTGTTGGCCTGCTGCATGGGGTTATCTTCTGGCTGATCCGGCGGCGCCAGCGGCAGGTGCGGCAGCAGACAATCAGCGAAATGCGCACCATGCTGAACGACGTGGTAAAGAACCAGCTGGCCATCATAGCGCTCAACGCGCAGATGGGCAGGGTACAGGAACGCCAGATGAAACGCATTGATGACTCAGTGAGCAACATCGTGAGTGCCCTCGACCACCTCTCTGAGGAATCACTGCATCACTGGAAGCAGTGTTATATGCCACAGAATCGCGAGGCGATACGATCCTGACACTACGCGAACACCGCGAATTACCCTACAATCAGTGCGCAAAACTGAGTAAAGGGAAGTTTACCATCGATACCAAACGCCTGATTTACGCGCAGATAGTTGTAATGGGATTGGCGGTTCTGGCCATTGCGTTGTTCCTGGCGATTTACACGCTGCTGGGTAACCAACCGGCATTTACCCGTCTCATGACCGCCCTCTTTGTTCCGCCGCTGGTGCTGGCTGTCATTGTAGGCGGTTACTTTCTGGTTCGTAGGCGTTAGAGCTTCTCCAACCGCCATACTACCACTACTGGCTGCCCGTCATAGGTTGGTTCCACCCGCGCAGTGGTCGCCAGGCCAACTGCTGCAAACACACGTTCACAAAATGAGATCGCATGTACGTGGTGCTCTACTGCGTATGTCCGGCCATCTGAAGCCTGGAATGTTCGCTGCGCACCACGCAGCGCCTGCGCTGGATGCAGGTCGCTGATCAGCGCGCTGCCGCCAGGGCGCAGCACGCGGGCTATCTCGCTCATCACGCCTTCAAGGCGCTGTACATGACCAATCGCCATTGCGCAGATGACAACGTCAACAGACGCTGAGTTCAGCGGCAAGGCATTCATCGAAGCACACACTGTATCTGCCAGCACAGCATTTTTCAGCATATCCCAACTGTTATCGGATGCCAGGACTGTCGCTGCGCCGCGCTCACGCGCAATCAGCCCATAGCGCCCGGTTCCACAGGCAAGGTCAAGCATGACGCGCCCATAGAGGACTGGCAGCATGTCTGTCATTGCCGTCTGCTCAATCTCCATAAGGCGGTTATGGGGGCGCGCCGGATAGGCAGCAGCCCATAAACGGTACGCGTCAAGGCTGGCAAGGACGCGGGGCCTGCGTCGCAATAGTCTGCGCAGCATCACATGCTGACCAGCGCACGGGGGCTTTTGTAAAGCGGGCACACACAGCGGGCACACTCGGCGCGCTTTCCCTGCTGGTACGCCTTCCTCAAGGCTGCCGCCGCATTCGTGTTGATAGCGCTTTTAAGGTGGCTGCTGGTTGGTGTGAGACGCCCATACGCCGGCAGAAAATAGCAGGGGCGCAGCGTACCATCTACCTCTACAACTGTGCTGAAGTGGGGCGCATTGCACTGCGGGGCCACATATGGGGCTGCGTGATGTGCACTGCTGAAGTAATCGTAAAGGATTCGCCGCAGTTTCTGTGGGCTTTCAGCAATACGTCCAGCACGGAATGCATCAGCGTGCGACACGGCAAAATCATCCAGGATCACAGCCAGTTCCGCGCACTGCTCGCTCGTCAGCGCATCGTCAGCAATGCTGTGTCTGTCGCCAAACGCGAAGGGGTTCGTGGTATCCACAGCCAGATAACTTACCATCGCCGCGCCAGCGCTGAGCGCCACATCTGCGATCTGGGGGATCTCGCGGTAATTCAGCCGCTGCACAGTGGTGCGTGTGGTAACACGGACGCCAGCCGCCTTACAGGTCGCAATACCCTCCAGCACCAGGTCATAGGCATCAACACCGCGTATCGCCGCGTAGGTTACCGGCGTACCGCCATCCAGGCTTACGATAAGTTCATCAATGCAGGCCGCCACATCCGCAGCCTGCCTGCGCAGCATCAATCCGTTTGTGAGCAGCAGTACGCGCACACCCTGGCGGCGGAACATATGGGCGATAGCGGGCCAATCAGGATGCTGCATGGCTTCACCGCCGCTCAGCAGCACCCAACCAATACCAAGGTCGCCTACCTCGCCAGCCAGCGATTGGGCCAGTGACAGCGGCATATTGCGCCGTGGCTGTTTCCAGATATCGCACATGCCGCACCGGCTGTTACAGCCATCTGTAATGTACATTATCAGCAGCGGCAGCGCAGCTAAACGATCTCCGGCAAGATTCAACAAACGCTTGAAGCGCACACAAACCTCTATCTTGCTATGTTTGCTTAACTATATTGAACTTCTTCAGTTTTTGCACGCAGCCCGCGTCTAAATCTGCTAGAATATCTAGCTCAACAAAAGGCAGGAATCGCTTGCTATGGTAACTCTCGATCTCATCAAAGGTGGCCAGGGGCCGCGCGTGGCATTCCTGGCAAAGGCAGATGCCAGGATCATCGCAGAAACGCTGATTGCATTCGCCAACACAGAAGGAGGCACTATCGTTGTCGGTGTCAATGACGATGGGCAGCCTTCAATGGCAAAGCTGGATGGCGATGTTATTCAGAAAGCCCTTAAATCTGCCGATGAGCTCTACAACCCAACTGTTGTCCTCGATCGGTGGGAGGAAATGGAGCTGGAACTCAGCACCGATGACGAAGCTGAGGAAGCAGACGACGAAGAAGCCATTCAAGAGCCTGCTCTCACGCTGGCGCGCCCACCAGAAGGCACAGATGCCGTGGCGGTTGCTCCAGAAACCCCTGCCGAGGCAGCCCCTGCCCCCAGGCCAGAAACAAGGGAAAAACTAGAAAAGGCCCCGCTGCTGGCAGCCAGCAGCGGCCCCTTCACAGTCTACGCTATCAAAGTGCCGCGCAGCATTGAATTGCACGCCATGTCTGATGGGCGTGTGCTGATCCGCAGCGGCGCGCGTAACCGCCCACTGGGTGGCCAGGAAATTCTGAGGCTGGCAAGCGCCAAGAACACCGGCGACTTTGAAAGTGAGGTTGTTCCAGGTGCCACGCGGGATGATTTCAGCAAGAAAATGATTGAAGAGTACCTGGAAAAGCGGGCAGAACGCACAAAAAGACCCTTCAATGGCAAGGTCGATGACCTGCTGCAGGAGATTGGCGCTGTTTCGGCAGACCAAAAACCCACAGTGATGGGCGTGCTGATGTTCACCGAGTATCCACAGCAGTGGCTGCCGCAGAGCAGCGTCGTATTCGCCAAGTTTGTGGGCACAACGCCCCGCGGTGAGAGTGGTCTTGCGGGCTATACGCGCCGTGAGGAACTCACCGGCCCCTTGCCCCGCCTGATTGAATCCGCGTGGAACCTGATCTGGGGTGAAATGGCGGTGGCCGCCGTGGTGAAAGGTCTGGAACGCGAAGAGCGCACAGAATATCCAGCATTTGCTGTGCGCGAAGCGATTGTGAACAGCATATGCCACCGTGACTACCGCCTGCGTGGTCGCCGTATTGAGATCAGGATGTATTCTGACCGGCTGGAAGTAATTTCTCCAGGGGGGCTGCCAGGCTTTATCACCATCGAAAACATTAAAGAAGAACACTTTAGCCGCAATCCACGCATCGTGAACGGCCTCTTTCAGTGGGGGTATATTGAGGAACTGGGGCTGGGTATTGACCGCATGATGGAAGTGATGGAACAGGCAGGGCACAGGCCGCCCAGTTTCGATGCCCGCCCCTACAGTTTCGCAGTGACATTACACAACGCCCGTGAGAAACCGCGTGCGCCGGAATGGACACGCAACACCAACTACCGCCAGGCACGCGCGCTTCAGTACATTAAGGAACACGGCAGCATTACAAACCGAGAGTACCGCAACCTGTGCCAGGGCATCAGCGCTGAAACACTACGCCTTGATCTGGTTGATATGGTAGAGAAAGGCATCCTGATGAAGGTGGGCAGCAAGAAGGGTACCCACTATATCCTGAAGTAACGAAATAAAAATCCCCGGTTGGGGATTTTTGCTGTCAGGCGCCGTTGGCCATCATCCTGCGCGCCATGCGCTGGCGGGCCGCCTCAACAAACGCCTTGAAAATGTTGAGCATCCTGGTGTCGTCGATGAGGTCTTCAGGGTGCCACTGCACCGCCATAATGAACTGGCGATCTGGTACTTCCAGCGCTTCTGGCACACCATCAGGGGCATAGGCAGTCACCACTGCCGACGATGCGGGTTCCTCAATACTCTGGTGGTGCAGGCTGTTCACGTCAACCGTGTTTTCACCCACAATGTCTGCCAGACGGCTTTTTGGCTGGAAGGTTACAGTGTGCAGGATACGGCTGCGTGGTTCACCATCGGGAATGTCGTGCATAAGATCCGTTTGCACCATAGACGGGATATCCTGCTTCAGGGTGCCGCCCAGCGCAACATTCATCACCTGTATGCCCCGGCAGATACCAAAAGTTGGCACATCATCTTCCATCGCCCAGCGCGTGAGCGCTATTTCGGTGCGATCACGATCATTGTCTATATTGCCCGTAGTGGTGTGCCGGTCTGCGCGATATAGCTCAGGGGCAACATCACCGCCACCTGGCAGCAGCACGCCATCCAGGCGCTCATAGATGCCACGCAGCGTGTCAAGGCTGACCTTGGCTGGGATGAGCACAGGCAAGCCACCCGCCGCTTCAACTGCGGTAGCGTTGCTGGCATAGGAAACGTCGTAATCCCAGCCCTTTTCAACCCAGCCACGTGTGTATGCTGTAATGCCAATGAGAGGACGCAGCATAAGATGCCTCGCTTAGCGGCGTTCTTTCAGGCGCGCGCTCTTGCCACGCAGGTCACGCAGGTAGTAAAGCTGGGCGCGACGAACTTTGCTGCGGCGCAGTATCTCAATCTTATCGATGCGCGGACTGTTCAGAAGGAAGGTACGTTCGACGCCCACGCCGTGCGACGCCACACGGCGAACTGTGAAATTGGCTTCGTTACCGCCACCACGCACGCGAATAACAATGCCCTGGAACACCTGCACACGTTCGCGTTCCCCTTCAACGATGCGCACATGCACCTTTACAGTGTCACCTGATTCAACCTTAGGATGGCCACGATCGGCAACTGCCAGGGCCTTCATCAACTCGTTCACGATGATTTACCTTCCACACGCTCTCGCAGCGTACAATTCTGACCACTCAAACGACCTGCGATTATACAGGTGACAATGAGCGATAACAAGGCGAAAGTGCTGGTTTACCCAGCGTCTGGCTCTGCTGTTGGCTGCCGTGTGCTCACCCAGTAACGGGCACCGCCGCGCTCTCGTTGCAGGAAACCCATCTCCACCAGGTCACGGCGCAGCGTCGCGAAGTCATCATGCACCTGAAGCAGAATGTTGTTGACCTGGTGTTCCGTGTAATCTACACCTTGTTCAAACTTGCTGGCTGCCCAACGCACAATCACCATATACTTCTTGAATTTAGCCGGAAGCTGGGTAACACGTCCGTTGGCCGTGTAATCACGCAGCACTTTGCGCTCCCACTCCTCCATCGGCAGCCCTTCTATCCACTGTGGGTCAACAATATCCACTGTAGGTTCTGGGATGGTGTCAACAAGTTGTACAGCCTGCTTGAAATCTGCCAGCGCTTTTTCGTTCAGGCGATACAAGCGCTGCGTTCCCAGCGCGCGAAGGTGTACAAGGCCGACTGCCCTCAGCCGGCTGATGTGATGCGAAGCAGTTGGCTCTGTAACCCCGGTAAGCTGCGCGAGTTCGCTGACGCTGCGCTCCCGCTCTGCCAGCAGCACCAGCATGTCCAGGCGATTTTCATCACCCAGGGCTTTGAACGTCTCTTTCAACATGCGCTGAACCGCTGTTGTGTATTTCATATTCTTCTATGTTTATATCCTTCTATTTAGATAAAAATCTAAGTAAAAGAATACGAAATAACAGATCCTTGTCAAGAGTGATTATGCAGTTTCAGGAATTGAGAATAAGTACGCGCAGCAACGCCGTTACGCTCTTCGCATCAATAATCTTGCCGTTGGCGATGAACGCCAGAATTTCATCACGGGGAACCCTCACCAGTTCGATGCTTTCGTCATCATCCATACTGAGAGGATCATATTGCATCGCATCACACAGATACAGGTGAATGAACTCGGTCGTGTAACCGGGCGCCACGTAGATACCCCCCAACGAAACAAGTTGAAGGGGGCGAAAGCCCGTTTCTTCTCGCAGCTCACGCGCGGCACACGCGAGCGGGTCTTCACCAGGCTCCAGGGTTCCGGCTGGAATTTCCAGCAGTTCACGTCCGGCAGCAAAGCGAAACTGTCTCACCAAGAGTACATTGTGCTGCTCATCAACGGCTGCTATTGCCACAGCGCCGGGGTGCGTGACAATTTCGCGCGTTGACTGTTTGCCATTGTCCAGCACTACGGTGTGCACATCCAGTTGGATGACGCGCCCTTTGTAGATCTCGGTTCGATCAATCGATACTTCTACCATAAAATCCTCACAAAAAAGGCGACTTCCGTCGCCTTCGCTATGTTCAGCCGCCTACAACACCAGAGCCGGTGGTGGCGCATGGGATCTGAAGAACATCCGTCATGGTGATCACATTGATGTTGCTGATGCCATTTATCGCTGCAATGCTGTTTACAGACACCCCATACCGCAGCGAAAGCTGGAACAGGGTTTCGCCCTGCTGCACCACATGCTGGGAACAGACACCTGCGCTCTGGCTAGGGAACTCTGGCGTGCCAAACCCGCCTGTGCCAAAGCCGCCAGTAGGTTGGGGGGTAGGCGGAGGATAGACGCCCGTTGTGCCACAGCCTGGTATGACAACATCCTGCCCCACGTAAATGAGCTGAATGTTGGTGATGCCGTTAGCCGCTGCAAGTTGACTCACACTGACACCATAGCGCAGCGAGAGGCGGAAGAGGTTGTCGCCCACCTGAACATCATGGATGCAAACGCTGCCGGGCGGGGCGACGGGTGCCTGCGAGGTGTTGGTGGGGAACACACCGCTGCCTGTAGGAAACGCCGTGGGGAACGGTGTCTCCGTCGCGCCCAGTCCCAGTGCAATAGCCGTCTGTGTCAGACTGGCTTCCTGGGTCTGTGTGACAGACAGCACAAAAACTGTTGCCGTCAGCGAAAAGTTATCCTGCTGGGCTACCACGAAGGGTGTGGGAGTTTCTGTGGGGAGCGGGCCACCAGTGTCAGACATCAGCACATCCTGGGCCGTCTGGGCCTCTCCTACCGTCTCTGTCTCTTCTGGCAGAAGGTCGAACGTGGGTTCTGGGGTTGGCGTCTCTGTAGGCGTAGGTTCTGGGATTGGCGTTTCGGTAAATCCCATAGAGACCGCATTTGGGTTTTCTTCATCGCCAATGTTTTGATAACAGGCTGTCGCAGCCAGCATTACCAGGCAGCACAAGATCAACAGACGTGCGCGTGTAAAAAACCCGACCATGAACTAATCTCCCAGCATGGGATAACCCGTAAGAATTGCTAAACCAACGCCATTATAACCTTAAACGCAGAATGCCACAAAGGCAAGGTCACCCGGGCATTCCAGGGCGAGTGCTTCGGTCGCCAGATCACGAACGATCTGGCAAACGCCAGTCCTCTGAACACAGGGTTCGAAGAACCCACGCTGCGCGTACTGCTGCTGGCCTGCGCAGGGAAACCAGTCACACGCCATACAAACGCCAGATGTCAGGTGAAGCCCAAACGCCCTGGTGCGTTTATTTCCGTACACACTCGTCAGCAGGTTAGCCACTGCTGATGCGCAGCTGCACAACAGCCCGTGTCCCTGGCAGGCCAGTTGCCTGAATAGTGAAGATGCCGTCGTACAGCCGTACCAGTTGGTCAACAATCGCCAGGCCCAGACCCATACCCTGCTGTTCATAGAACCAGCGGTCAAACTGCATGTAAGCGCCAATATTCTGAATATTCACAGCATCAATACCGCGACCTTCGTCCTCGATTGTCAGCAGGTAGCGTTCGGCTTCTGGCCTCCCCGTTAAGCGAACGGGTGTTCCGGGCATGCTGAACTTGAACGCATTATCCAGCAGTTCATCCACGATCTTCATGAGATCTGCCTGGGCAATAATGACGTGGTGCGCTTCCTCAACAGCTGACACCATGTCACCAGTGCGCCTGTATCGCTCGGCTGTGCGTTCGGCCTGCCCTTCCACAATGGCGCGCACATTGTAAAGGCGTTCCTGGCGATACTTGTCCAGCATCTCGGGTGAGCGCAGCACCACATTGCTGCGGGTGTAAGACAGATAATTTTCCGTCATACGCAGCAGACGCTGCCCCGCAGACAAAATGTGCTGGCCCCATTCCCTAACCTGCTCCGGTGGGATGTTATCGGCCTCGTTGATCAGCATCTCGCTGAAGCCAAGAACGGTATTCAGCGGTGTGCGCAGTTCGTGGGGCAGCGCGGTGATGATGTTTTCGCGCAGCTTATCCATGTGCTGCCTGGTATCGCGCGCCTGGTCTTCCTTCTTTTTCAGTTGGGTACGAATGGTGTCCAGCAGTTCGCTCACCATAAACGGTTTCGTCAGGTAGTCATCTGCGCCCAGTGTCATGCCCTGACGAACGCTGCTGTGTTCAGTCTTTGACGTAAGAAAGATAAAAGGGATGGTAGAAGTCAGGGGATTACTGCGCACACGTTCAAGCACGCCGTAGCCGTCAAGTTCGGGCATCATCACGTCACAAACAATCAGGTCGGGGGGTTCATTGAAGGCGATGTCAACGCCAATGTAACCATTCGCGGCGCCAAGTGTCTCGTATCCTTCAAGAGACAGCATTTCAAGAATATCGTTGCGAAGCTCAGACGCGTCTTCTATCACCAGTATCTTTGCCATAAGGTGCATCAATCTCACCACTGCGCTGCATCATCACCCAATTGATGTAACTGTAATCTTTCTCCCTGCAAGATGCAATCACCTTGCCGGTGCCAACCCACCCTGGCAGCGGCTGGCACCTGACCGTTGGGCTGCTCTGCGCCTTGCTGATTTCGTGCAGATTGCCAAAAAGCGTTACAATGGAGGCGCGAATGACCCAGAGGAGATGGCATGTCGTTAGAAGCACGTCGCATCACCCTGCTGACGCGCAACGTGGATTTTACGATCAAGGCGAAACTGGCTCTTGAGAAGAACGGAGCATATTTCGTCAGTGCTTTCACCCGTGGCGATGTGGCACTGAAATTCCTTGAGGAAAACCCGCAGGAGATTGTCATCCTTGATCTGACAGTGCGTGACGTGCCACCGGAAAAGCTCATTCAGATGGCGCGCGCACACCAGCCAGACGCCCGAATTGCCATCTCTCCCAGCCATCCTGCGGTTCTCGCGGCAGTATCCAGCCTGGATGTGCAAGGCGTGTTGGATATTCCGATGCCGATCAGGCAGCTTTTCGCCTTCCTCAAACGGCTTGAAACAGTGCCCACAGAAACGAAAAGTCAGCCTGTTATTGCTAAACGCGATGAAGACACACTCCCCCCGGTAGAAGACAGCGTGGAAAGTGCGACCACTGATCGCGCTGCACCACCCATTACTGAAGCCGACCTGCTGACGGATGAGCTTTTTCAGCGCCTGGCAGCCGAAGAACCGCCAATGCCTGACTTTGAAGAAAGCGCCACTGTGCGCGACCTCATCAGCAATATGATCAAGCTGGAGGCAGAACAGCGCATTGAAGAAATCCTCGGTGATCCAGTGCCAGATGCCGACGCGCCCCCCCCAGAACCAGAAATGACTTCAGAGGAACCCAATGTCGCCGCGCAGGTGCTGGAAACCGCAATGGATACATCCACACCGGTCAATGGCATTGTGCACAAAGTGAAGGAAAAGATCGCAGACGCACAGGAAACCGCAGGGCCAGCGCTGAAAGAAATACCAGACGAAGAACTGCCTGCCCTGCCCCGCGAAACGCTGGAGTACACAGCGCCTACTACCACCTTCAGCAAGCGGCGCCAGCCCGAACAGGCTAACGATCTTGACACCGATCGCCTGCAACCCATTGCCCGTTCACGCCCTGTGATAGAGGGAGACTTCCCCAGCCTTGCCGCGCTGGAATCCTACCAATCGCCTGTAAGCCAGCCGTCTGCTATTACTCCCACAGAAGCGCTACCAGTCGTCCCGCAGGCGCTCCCCCCGGCACCGCTCAATGCTTCAGCCGCACCGGGCAGTCGTGCTGCCAGGATGGCGCTGATGCTGACAGAACTCTCGCTGGAAACCACAGCAGAAGCGCTTATTCTGTCGCGCGGTAGTGAACTCATCGACTACAGAGGGCGACTGCCACGCGCCGAGGTCGAACAACTGAAGGATCTGTTGTTTGCACCCTGGAACGAGGATCAGAAAACGCGCATCAATTTTCCTAGGCTGGAAAGTGTCGCCACAGATTTTATGCTGTACAGCATTCGCACTACAGACGATCTGGTGCTGTCGCTCCTCTTTGCGGGTGTGATGCCGTTTTCAGCCATACGCCGGCAGGGCAAAAAACTTGCCGATGCGCTCAGTGCTGTGCCAGAAACATCCGCAGCTCCAACCGTGGCAGAACCGCCAGCAGCGCCAGACACACCCGCTGAGGCGCCCCCTGCACTGGAAACACTGATTGAGCCTGCCGACGAATCAGGATCCGAGCCCAGCGGGGCTGTACCAGCCACTATCCGGC
>Ga0224722_1001258_pt1 | contig 14144 bp, 9 predicted proteins | sample Balambano_FR1_Me_FD_161646 | JGI IMG/M metagenome (GOLD analysis project Ga0224722, IMG submission 161646) | Freshwater sediment microbial communities from Lake Towuti, South Sulawesi, Indonesia - Balambano_FR1_MetaG | ecosystem: Environmental > Aquatic > Freshwater > Lake > Sediment | place... | reverse complement strand
CAACAGTCAGCGCGAGCGAATCTCCCTCCGCAAACGGACGAACGGCGATTTCCATTGCGGCTTTCGATTCGGCATAGGCTCCCTTGGCTTGGAGGGGGTCGGTCTCCTGTGCCGGATGTTCCGGGTTCGTCGCACCATACACATACCCCGACGATGCGATAAGTACCCGGCAGGGCTTTTTGCGCCCCGCCAAGAGTTCCAAGAGTCGAACAGTTCCCTCGACATTAATCCGAAAGATACGTTCTCGGTCAGTTCCTGCCCCGGAGGCAAACCCAGCTAAGTGGAAGACCACATCGGGTTCTGCGGCGGACACAAGGGCTTGGAGACTGTCAGGTGTGGCAAGGTCAGCCGTCCGAAGTGTTATCGAAGGTGGAAGATAGGCAGGAACTTCTGTCGTATGATACGACATCCCATAAAGAGTTGCGTTGGGGTAGGCAGTGGCTAACTCCTGTGCCAACCACCCTCCCGCAAATCCCGTTGCTCCGGTAATCAGTATTCGCACGCTTTCTTCCTCTAACCTCTTCCCACGCCCCTACCCCATTTTAAGGGAAGGGGCAGACGAAGGGGTCTACTTTCTTTCGGCGAGAGGGGCGAGACGCTTCAAGTCGGAATCCACCATCATATGAACCAAGTCTTGGAACGAAGTTTGGGGGTCCCAACCTAACTGAGTCTTTGCTTTCGTGTAATCACCTAAAAGTAGGTCTACTTCAGCAGGACGAACAAACGCTGGGTCAATCACCACGTACTTCTCCCAGTCCAGTCCTGCCCGGTTAAAGGCGGTTTCCACCAACTCACGAACGGTGTGCATCTCTCCAGTGGAGATAACATAATCGTCCGGCTCATCCTGTTGGAGCATCAACCACATCGCTTCCACATAGTCTCCGGCGAAGCCCCAGTCACGTTTGGCATCCAAGTTCCCCATACGGAGTTCGTTTGCTAATCCTAACTTAATTCGTGCCACCCCATCCGTGACTTTGCGAGTGACAAACTCCAAGCCACGGCGCGGGGATTCGTGGTTAAACAGAATCCCTGAAACCGCAAACATATCGTAAGACTCCCGGTAGTTCACGGTGATATAGTGCCCGTAGACCTTTGCTACCCCATACGGTGAACGCGGATAGAACGGGGTTGTCTCCTTTTGTGGGGTTTCCAAAACTTTTCCGAACATCTCCGACGACGAGGCTTGATAGAAGCGAATCTTTGGGTCTACCAAGCGAATCGCTTCCAGCATCCGGGTTACTCCCAGAGCGGTAAACTCCCCTGTCAGTACCGGTTGTCCCCACGAAGTCGGAACAAACGACTGTGCGGCAAGGTTGTAGACCTCACTCGGTTGTGCCTTGCGAACGGCATCAATCAGCGAATACTGGTCTAAAAGGTCGGCTTGAATCAGGTTTATCTTGCCAGTGAGATGGGAAATCCGCTCAAAGTTCTCGGTGCTGGCGCGGCGCACCACACCATAGACCGTGTAGCCTTTGGAAAGCAGTAACTCTGCCAGATACGAACCGTCCTGACCCGTGATTCCGGTTATCAGGGCAGATTTGCCAGATGCTGTTTCAGACTCTATATGGGTATCGTTAGACAACGCACTTTACTCCTTGTTGATGTTGCCGAACTTCAGATAAATTCGGCGAATCGTGCCTCATTTCGCTTAAAGACAGTGTAACCGATAATAAAAATAGCGACTGCGCTCACAGTGGCAAGCCCCAGATACGGAAGCAGTTCTATCAAAGACCCCGTTTGGGGGAATGCGGCACGGCGATATGCCTCAATCAGAACCGCCATGGGGTTAAGCATATAGAACTTGTAGACACCGGGATATGCCGCCACTTTTTCCAGTGTATAGATGTTTGGAACCAAATACAACCATATTCCCAGTGACAACTGTACCAAATACCGCACATCGCGATAAAAAAGATTGGCACAGGCGCACAACATTCCCAGCCCCATCGTAAAAAGCAGTTGAATGGCAAGGAGAGGGATACAGAGTAGAATCGTGGGGGCGGGCAGGAGGCGGTACATCAAAAGGAGGGGAATTAAGCCGATTAGCCCGAAGCCGAAATCCACTAATTTGCTGATAACTGCCGAGACTGGAAAGACTTCACGCGGGAAGTAGACCTTGGTTATCAGACTGAGATGCGAGACTAAACCCTCAGTAGCGGTGAGGAGACCAGTGGAAAAGAGGTTCCAGAACAGCACCCCAAAGCAGATATGAACCGCAAACGGGAAGGTGGCATTGGCTTGACCTAAGAAGATACCACCCACTAAGTAGTAGACAAAGGTTAAGACCAACGGGTTCAGGACTGCCCAAGCATACCCTAATACCGATTGTTTGTAACGCGCTTTAATATCGCGCATTACCAGATTTTCCACCAACTCCCGATGCGTGGTGACGCTTGCCAGAACCGACACGCTAAATTCTGTTGCTCCTATCGTCTTTTTCTACGGATGTTCTATAGGGGAGGCTAATCGCCTCGTCTGTTCCATCGCTCAAAGAGCAGATAGGCAATCATTGCCGGGTCGGAGTTCGTCGCTGATGCAATTCGTTCTACCACACGAGAGAGTCCTCGTTCCACCGCTTCGGTGGGTTGTCCCTCTCTGGGATACAGACGCTCCATCGCTTCCAAGACCATATCCAGAGCCGAAGCGATATAGCGTCCTCGTCCACTTGCCATACTGCGGTTCGTCGCATTTCCCCATAATCGGGCGATATTATCGTGAACCGCGTCCCATGAGTTGGAGGTTGTGGCTTGTTCTATCTGCTTTTGCGAGGTTGCCACCTGTTGTTGCTGTTGAAGTTCCTCGCGCTTTCGGGCATACTCCCAGTCGGAGTAGTCGCTTCCTTCAATATAGCGAAAACGCAGGTTTGACTCTTTGGTGACATCGCGGATAGCACGCTCAATTACCGCCTGATACTCCGGTGTGTTCAAGGCGCGAGTCATCAGACCGTCGCCCCCAATCGCGATACCGACCACAAAGTTGTCATCTTCCCAAGCGATAGCCACCGAGTTTTCCAATGCCCGGTACAGGGTCGGGTTCACCGCCCTCTGCTTGGTCAGGTCTACCGCCTTTGTCCATGTCTCTTTAAGCGTTGTTGCCTCCGCTCCTGTCGGTGCCGCCATATATCCTTGCCTCCCCGGAGAAGATACCCAAAAAGAAGCCACCCCAAACCGGTTCCTCTTTTACTGCTGTATTTACTCCCGCTATAGTTTACGCGGTTCCTCTTGCTTGTCAAGTGTTTGTCAGGAAGAATCCCAGAAATGCCCTTCTACTCACTAGCGGAGAGCCTGATACAATACCCGAAGCAGGAGAGAAAAACAGATGGACATTCGGGGAACCACGCGGGTGGTGGGAGTCTTTGGCTACCCTGTGACACACTCCGCAAGCCCAGCAATGCATAACGCCGCGTTTGCCCAATTAGGCTTAGATTGGGTCTATGTGCCGTTTTCGGTTCTCCCGGAGCGGATTGGTGAGGCAGTTGCGGGGGTGCGGGCAATGAATCTTGCCGGGGTTAATGTCACAATTCCCCTCAAGGAGTTGGTGCCACCGCATCTGGATGAACTGACCGAACGTGCCGAAGCACTTGGGGCTGTCAATACAATTATCCACCGTGACGGACGTTTAATTGGGGATTCTACCGATGGACCGGGGTTCATGGAAGCGTTAGCCGATGCCCATGTCACGATTGCCGAAGGGACTTTGGTTGTGGTCTTAGGGGCAGGGGGTTCCTCACGGGCGATTGTACACGCACTTACCGAAGCCGGGGCAGTGGTCATCCTTGCTAATCGCAACCAAGAGCGAGCGGAAGCGTTAGCCCGTGCCGTCGCACGTCGTCCTGTCCGTGTTATTCCATTTACCGAAGTGGCGATTGGGAAGGCATTGGGGGAGGCAACGATTCTGGTGAATACGACCAGTCTGGGAATGTATCCGCACACCGAGGAGATGCCACCCATTCCTGCCGCCGCACTTACACCACAACATTTTGTCTCCGACCTGATTTACAACCCTGCGGAGACACGGCTTTTAGCAATGGCGCGAGAGCGCGGTTGTGTTACCCAAAACGGTGTCGAAATGCTAGTTCGTCAGGGGGCGATAGCCTTTCAGCACTGGACGGGACAGTATCCCCCGGTGGAGAAAATGCGTCAAGCCGTATTGTCCTCCTAATTGGCGGCAAAGAAAACCGAATCATACTTTCCGAACCCAGTTTCTCCCTCCGAGTATGAGAAGTGAGAGAAGATTTGAGGCGCGCCAATCCCTCCTCACCTTGCCAAAACTCGAACACGGAGAGCCTGATGATGAATACTGCCGCTACCCTATCGTCAAGTACCGCCCCCCAAACGGTGCGTGAAGCGCGTTATGTCCTGACCAATCTGGACAACAATAATAATAAGTTTTGGAATATTCGCCTCTTTACCGACGGGTCTTGTGAAACACACTGGGGACGAGTCGGGGAGGAGGGACAGCGAAAACAGTTTCCCAATGTGGGAGAGTCGTATTTCGAGAGCAAATGCCGGGAGAAGTCTGGTAAAGGGTATCGTCCCCAGAAAACCCTCGCTAATACCGCCGGGGATGCGGGAAAAGCCCTTGCTGGAGAGCATCTAGCAAAGGTTGCTCGTGAGCAGATAGCTACCAACTCGCCCGAAACCCTAAAACTGGTCGAATATTTGGCACAGGTGAATGTCCATCAGATTCTGACCGCCACTACCCTTTGTTACGATGAGTCGAAGGGAACGTTCTCTACCCCACTGGGAATAGTGACTTCCGAAGGAATTACCGAAGCGCGAACACTACTGACCGAAATCGGCACTCTGGTCAGTACCAACAATTATGCCAATCGCCACTTTATCTCCCTTCTGAATGACTATTTGATGCTGATTCCCCAGAATATTGGGCGTGCCAAGCCCGACCCCAAGACTCTTTTTCCCGGTCTGGACGCGGTACAGCAGCAGAACAGCATCTTGGACTCCTTGGAGGTAAGCCTACAAAATGTCCTCTCCGATGCTGAGGGGAGTACAAAGGAGGCGATTCCCCCGCCGAAACTCTTTGCCGCTCGGTTGGATATTGTCGAAGATACACGCGAAATTGAGCGAATTCGGAAGAAGTATCGCTCCACACTACAACGGATGCACGCTTGCCACCATTTAGAGGTGAAACGGGTATTCCGTGTGCAGATAGAGGCGATGGAAGAGGCATTTGAGCGGGACGGTAAGATTATAGGGAATGTGCAGGAACTCTGGCATGGCACACGGGCATCCAATCTGCTTTCGATTTTGAAGTCAGGGTTTGTCATTCCCAAAGCGAACGCGGCACACTGCACCGGACGGATGTTTGGGAACGGTGCATACTTTAGCGACCAGTCCACAAAATCCCTGAACTATGCCTATGGCTATTGGCAGGGAAAAGCGGATGATAACTGCTTTATGTTCCTCTGTGATATTGCGATGGGACGCTCGTACACCCCAAATTCGTGGCAAGAGAAACTTCCACACCCCGATTACGATAGCACGTTTGCGATGGCAGGCAAGTCCGGTGTGGCAAATAACGAAATGATTGTCTATCGCACCAGCCAGATCAACCCCCGCTTTTTAGTGGAGTTTTCCCCGAAAGGGAAGTAGCCCTGACAACCCTGCCCCGACGAACCGACTGCGGGATTGGGATAGATTTCAAGGAGAACTAAGAGAATGTGTTATGACTATGGACATTTAACCGTGGATATGGTGGACGAGATGGAGGCGGAAGTGTTTCGCCGTGTCTTCAACGGAGATTCGTTTACTGCACTGGAAATCAGCCGAGCGGTGCAAGCGCGTGGGATTCGAGAGCGACACCGCGATTTGAAAGTGGTGGTTCATGCTCTGTTTGAAAACGGGGACATGATAGGGTACGACCGTACTCCGATAAACTTGCCCACCGGAGAGCGTCCCTATTTCTATCACCCAGCACAGCAGAAGCAGAGTCGTTTTGCAACTGCCACAAACACTCGGATGATTCGGACGACTCATGCAGTGCGTCTCGGAGATTCCGTCTTGCGTACCCAAAACAGTGACCGTCTCCGATTGCCCTCCTCACTGCTACGTGCGGCAGGCTTCTACCCCGGCGACACGGTGTACGTGGCACAGGAGAGCGACACTCTGGTAGTCTATGCCCAACCGGGGAACGCACCGATTGTCCATCCACGCAAACCCTACCGCGTCGGGGCGGATAATAGTGTACGAGTTCCTGTAGAGGCGAAACCCTCCACCTGTTACATCATCACCTTCCGCACCCCCGGAGTTCTTGCAGTAAGCCCGCAAAATTGACCCTATCCCTTCCCCGAAAAAGGGGAAGGGAGGTGAACTCTAAAGCCGCAGTATTCCGTCTTTCCCAACCGAAACCTCTTTCCCATTGAGGCTCACTTGTGGTTTGGTCAACCCACGAATTCGGATGCTCTTTGCCCAGAGGGACGAACTGTCGCCGGGGCGTAGAACATGGTCTATGCGTATGCGGTTTTCGCGGGGAATCACAGTGGCACGGAACATTCCCACATTCCCCTCTACTTCAAGGCTAATTCCGCCCGGAACAACAAATTTCCAGGGAGTGGCATCGGGGAGGGGGGTGTAAGCGACGAAAACCCCGCTCTGCGGTTCCCACTCCACGCACCCCATGCGCCCCGGTGCAACCGTCAGCACTGCCCCTCCTTTTTCAATTCGACCTGTTCGCCCAAATTGTGCTAACGTCGTATCGCGCTCGATGTCCTTCGGAAGATAGGGAAACTTACCATTGACTCGGCGGTAGAGAAAGCATTGGTCTGTGGGGACTTGCCGCTCCCCGTTTCCGGTATAGCCGGGGGCAAAACCTGTTTCCATCACATCGTTTCCGCTATGGTAGGCTACCTGAGCCGCATTCGTCGTACTGTCCCAATGAACCTCAACTTTTGCAGTGGCGATATGTTTTTGGAAGGCTTGAAAGTCAGTGAATTCAGTGCTATCGCCAAGCTCTAAAGCAAATCCTCCCCATGCCAAGTCTAAATCAGGACGATTTCGGTCTAGCGGTGTTGGGGAGTGGTAGTTGTAGAGATTCAGAACTAAGGAGGTTTTGATTTTTCCGCCCCCTTGCATCTCGGTGAGTTTGCCCTCCTCTTGAATGACCACTTCGACATCGCGTCCTAAGTCGGTGGAACCGGGGAGAGGAATAATGCCGAGATAGGTAACTCCGTCGCGAAGTGTAATCCGTTGCCCATACTTTGCACGAATCGGTAAGCCTTCTTTGCGCTCCCCATCTACATATATCTCCCACGTTGGTTTTGCTTGCAGGTCAATGAGAGCGATAGAGGTTTGAATGCTGGTGATGGTATCCGGGAGTTTTCGGTCTTCGCTATATTGGAGTTTTGGATAGGGAGAGGTAAATGCGAGCAGTTTATTGCGGTGCTGAAATGTGGCTAAAAATCCGCCCTGTTGCCCAATCACCCCGTTTGGATTTCGCTGTGACGTACCATGGTAGATAGTGTCCAGAAATTCGGTCTGATTTACGCCGAAGCGGGCTAAAAGTGTCCCAATACGTTCGGTATGGTCTGCGAGTTGGTTGTCGCGTCGCCACTGTGCCATGAGAGGAACGCTCTGATTCCCGCTTGCCACATCCACACTGGCAACGCCATAGTGTTTTCCCAAATAAGTGCGCTTCCAGAGAGGGGTGTTCGTATATGCACCCCACTGCTTATAGGAAGCGGTCATTTCAAAGGGAAGAGGCTTATCATCCACTACATTACTTACCCAGTCCTCTGCCCACGGGCTATTGAGTGCCTGCTGAGCAATCATTCCTGGTGCAGCATCTGTTCCGATGGTTGGCATTTGACCGGGAGTTTCGCTTCGCCCCATATCGGTTAAGGCACCACGTCGGGAGAGGCTATGGATAATATGCTTTGTTCCGTCTTGAATTGTTAGAAGATAAGCGATTCCTGTGCGCCCCGATGGAGAGATAAACCGCTTGAGGTTTGGATGATACAGCGAGGCTAACTCGCCCACCGATTTATACAAGATATTTCGCCCTAAGGTACGGTCGTAGAGTGTGGGACCTAAATCAGCGAAAACCTTTTGGTCTTTCAAGGAGATAGCAAAGTAGTAGTGGTCAAGAGTCTCTTGGGTACTGCCATCAAACCAACACCATGTTCGCGCCGGGAAGGTCTCCAAGCCAAAGCGTCCCTCCGACTGCATAGCGGGAGAACCCATAATTGTTCCGCCCAAAAGCACACCATTGGTTGCCCAATGATTAAAGTTCATGGTTCCCATTTGGCGAACGTAGGTGCGATAGATACTGGCGGTTCCGCGCCAATCGCCTGTTCGTGCAATATAGGCTTGGTTCTCTTTATCGCCGATATATCCTTGAACCAACTGGGTGTGGGGGAGGTCGGGCATTAGCCAAGCACGCCAGTAGTTCGCCAGATGCTCACGAACAGGGGCGGGCCACGCCTCGCCAAATAGAAAATAGGCTTGATTTATCTCCGCTGCCTGAAATCCGAACCAAGTACGCGGTGGTAGTGCTAGTAGACTGTCCATCCACTGTTCAAACGCCTCCAATGTCGCTGGAAACTCGGTGGCTCCGCCCAAAGCGTAAAGCTCTTGAACCCGTTGCCACTGCCATTCGGGCATTGTGGAAGGTCGTCGTGTCTTGAAGCGGCTTACTAAGGAGCGGAACTGCACATCGGTAGGCATTACCGCCGTCGGTTTGCCAGACCGTTGCAGGGGTAATTCCGTCGTCAGGTCGGTACGTATTTTGGGGGAGGGAGCAGGACGAAGAGTCACTATCAGCCGAGGAGTATGAACAATGATGCCACGTCCCCCTGTTGCGGTTGCCCACTCATAACCACCATACCAGTACCGCATATCGTAAGTCTCCCACTTTCGGAGTAAGACACCGTTTGCCTCAAATTGGCGTAAACGTTCTTCCAGAGAGACCCCGAAGGCGTTGTCGGAAAGAAGGGGGGTAATATCTAAACGTCCTTCCGGTGCAGACTCGGAGACTTCGACAGGACCAAAACGGGTCGGATAGATGTCCTCCTTCGGGTCAGTGGCTCCAAACCGTTTCCAATAAGCCATACCGTGAATAGAAGCATTGAACGTAGGACCTCGTTTTGAGTCGGCAATCCAGGGGCGACGGAGGGGGTAGGCGATAGCGTGCCAACGCGGTTTCTGTTCACGCCATAGGTTTCCCAAGAAGGACATTCCGGGGGGGTCAGAATAGCCTTCCGCCCAAAGTTCGGTTGCCCGATGTGGCAGGGCAAGTTCTACTTTTGCAAGGGCACATCCCTTATTCAATGCTTTTGCAATCGTGTTGGCAGAACCGGGAAAGCGAACAAGCACCGAGCGGTGAACGGCATCAAAAACAATGGCTCCCGGCTGTTGCCCCTGCGCTCGTTTTTCCACAGACCAGACTGCATTCCAACCGGACCCAAACGGTTCCCGATTGGTTTCCACCATCAACCCAGAGGCAGATAAAACAATGGGGGTGTTCCAGAATGCGCGAAAACCGGAGATTCCTGCCGTTTGAGGAGTATCAAAGGTGAGTGATGGAGTGGGCGAAGTTTGTCCCCAAGCAGATAAAGGGTAGGTGAAAAGGACGAAGAGTAAGGCAAACGCCAGCAGAACGGAAGAGAGTCTATGGGAACGGCATCGGTTCATCGTTGAAACCTCGTAGCGAAAGTGTGTGGGGTCACTATACCGAAAGGGACAGCACAAAATCAAGTAGAGCAGAGATCCACTGGCTACGTTCTCTATGCCTGCACCGCCCCGGTGAGGGGTGAACCGCAGGCGAAAATAGGAAAAACCCTTTCCTGCCCCGGTTCGTAGAACCGGTTAGCAAGAGACCGTTCCTTTCAGGGACGGGCAAAAGGAAAAATCCTTCTTGCCCCTGATATTTCCCTGCGGGAAAATTGGAGTGGGAAGACCATTTAGAAATAGACCGACCCTCACCAAAAGGGTTCGTCCCGACAGAACGAAAAAAATCGGGACTAAAACAGGTCTGGGAAGTGGCGGGGGACAGGTTAAATTTTGTTTTGATTCAGCCACTGTAGGCAGTAGCTCCTGTATCCGTGCCAGATTTCCTGAAAATAGGTAACATTTGGGATAGGATTGACTTCGAGAAGATGGCGCGAACCATCCACACCGATAATGTAGTCGTTCGCGAGAAGTTCCAAACCAAAACCTGCCTGAATCGCTCGACTATCGGCTAAGAGTTCCGGCTCTATCTCCATAAACGTGGCGTTCGGAGCATGAATTGATTTACGCCAATCATCCCCTGCCAAGTGTATCTGCCAATACTGCTCTCCAATTAGAAGTACCCTCACCGATTCCCCTATCAGAAACGGTTCGATAAGGCATGGATTTTCGCTCTCCCACACTCTGGTGAAACGCTCTTTGTTTTCCCCACAGTGCCAATTTCCCCACTTTGCCACCCGTTCGGTATCGGTGGCAAAGCGTGTATGCGGACTGACATAACCACGCGGTGCTGTGCCAAACCGGGTAAACCGCAGGGCTTTCACCAAGCAGGTCGACTTAAGGCGGCTGTCCAAAAGGGCATGAGGATTCGGCAAACAGGGACCGCCCCAAAGTGCCAAACCCGCAATAAAGTCCAAGTCATCCTCATAGATGCCATGAAAGAGAACATGACTGATGGGAAGCATTCCGGGTCCACGGGTGCGCTGCGCCAGCAAAGCACCATTATCCACAACAATCTGTGGTAGGTCCATGTGTGCCATCACTGGGACATCTATGACTGATCGAATTGCTTCGGCTTCGGATTCCTCAAAACCCACCAGTAAAATACGCTCCATCAAAGTTTCCTCCAGAGTAGTATCGGAAGGAAAGGGGGAAATGCTAAAACAGGTCTGGGAAGTGGCGGGGGACGGGTTGCCTTCCCAGACCTGCACCCCGTCGCGACTTTGACAACGGGGAATCGGACGCGATAGTATCGAAGCCCCCTTGCTTAATAAGCCATCGCGTGAAAGTTTTGCACCCACAAGGAGAAGGTAAGGCGATTCCGGCGTTGCAGTGTATGGTGGTTCCCGTGCAGAAAGTTGGCATCTTCAGCCAGTTTCTGCTACCGGAAGGGCTTCGTTGCCCAGATACGACCGGACTCTTACTTCACCTCATCAGGTGAACTCGCCCCGAATTAACGGGGCTGGCGCATCTGTCCAAGCGCAAGAATCCGAGCGATGGGAACCGTGCAGAACAACCCCTCTGAGCAATCTCTTCTGCCGACTCCCTTGTAGAAACACTGCATTGCAATACCTGTCTCCTATTCTTGTGTGATTTCTTCTGCACAGTGACCGTAGTGGGACGGAGACAATTGAGGGGAGAGGGACAAACAAAAGCCCCCGACTCTCCCAGCAGTTGTCGTCGTCACTACAGGCGGGCAGAATCGAAGGTCTTGCAATTATCGAGAAAACCGGGAGGTTGCCCTCCGTGATGACGGTTTACTCTCCTGACTTTTTGGGAAGCCGGGTCGCTACTCCCCTTCGAGAATACACTATGCTATACGGGAAGAAATAGGCTGATGTTACTAAAACAAAAGACTTTCATCTCGCGAAAAAGTTATCTTTATAATTAACAAAACAGATAAATATCATGCAACCATGCTTGTCGTTTTTGCGAAGGGGTAGCGGGGTATAATAGAGACATTATGGTAGACACTCACCGACTATCCACAATTCGCGCCACCGTGCAAGCGGTACTGCCCTCCGCAATTGCCCTACGACATGATATTCACCGTCACCCCGAGCTCGCCTTCCAAGAGGAGCGCACGGCGCGGGTGGTTTCCGAGATACTGACCGAAGCCGGAATTCCCCATCGTCGCGGAGTGGGAGGAACACATGGGATTGTGGCAACGGTGCAGGGGAGTGCGGGAGACGGCAAAACATTCGCCTTACGTGCCGATATGGATGCCCTGCCGATTCAAGAAGAAAACGATGTGCCCTACAAATCCACGAAGCCCGGACTGATGCACGCTTGTGGGCATGATGGACATACAGCAAACCTTGTTGGAACCGCCCTGACTTTGCATGCCCTGCGCGATACTTTCCCCGGAACCGTGCGATTCCTCTTTCAACCGGCAGAGGAGATAACATCGGGGGCGGTCAAACTGATTGCGGATGGGGCAATTGACGGGGTAGATGCGATTGTGATGTTACACGGCTGGCCCCTCATGCCTGTCGGTCAGATTGGGGTGCGCTCCGGTGCGGCTATGGCATCATCGGATGGGTTTACTCTGACAGTGCTTGGCAAAGGGGGACATGGTGGTTTTCCCCACACCACGGTAGACCCGATTATGGTGGGTTGTCAAATCGTGACGGCACTACAAACTTTGGTAAGTCGTGAAATCTCTCCCACCCAACCCGCCGTGGTCAGCGTAACCACCTTTCATGCTGGGACTGCGAAAAACATTATTGCCGAGACAGCAGAGATAGGGGCAACCGTGCGAACTCTAAACCCCGAACTGCGCGAGGGTATGGCAGAGCGGATTGAGCGGGTGATTGCGGGTATCTGCTCTGCGCTACGTGCCGAATACACACTGAAGTACCACTACGGAACCCCGGTGACGGTGAACGATGCTGGTATCACCGACCTGATTCGCCATACAGGAAACGCTGTTCTGGGCGCGGAGAATGTTATCGAACTACCGGAGGCAACAATGGGTGGCGAGGACTTCGCCTACTATCTGGAGCGAGTTCCCGGAGCAATGTTCCGTATTGGAACGGGTTGTCTGTCCTCCTTACATACTCCCAAGTACGACTACGGCGATTCCACTCTAGCAGTGGGAATGCAACTCATGTCGGAGATGGCTATCCGGTTCCTTACTGGTGTCGGTGCTGGTTCCGTATCTGAACCACCGTTGAAGACAACCTGTACCAGAAATTGAATTCGGGAACAAAATATCGCTAATTCGTGTAATGCTAGCGACACAAGTAGCCGTCTTTGGGTCTATTCTCCGAATAAGAAAAGGTCTATGCAAATCAAAAATCCCTTTTGGCTTTCCCGAATTCTCTCCACCGTATTGATGATAACAACTGGTACTGTTTTGGCTGTGTCACCTGTCTCTGCCCAAGAACCGCCGCCTCCACCTGCCACCGTTTCCCCTACTGAGGTTCTTACTCTAGAGAAATTACTCCAACAAGTGGGCGAAAACTATCCAAAACTGATTGGAGCAGATGCCGAGCGACGAGCGGCGGCGGCAAAGCGACTCTCGACACAGGGGGCGTTTGACCCACAGGTATATGCCTCCTATGCCAATCAACTTTACAACAGTTCGTCGGAGCCGGGCAAAGCAAAGACCCTCAACACCAACATCGTCGGAATCGAAGTGACCACCCGTTACGGAACCAAACTCTTCGCCGAACGCGAACAGACCTTTGGGGCGGCAAAATCGCCATCGTCCAGCACCGGAACGGGGGGGACATACTCGTTTGGGGTAAAGCAACCCCTTTTGCGCGATGCCGGAATCAACCCCAAATCGGCAAAGGAGCAACAGGCAAAATTGGGAGAGCCGTTAGCCGACCAGTTCTTCGCTATCATCCGATTAGACATCTACTTCGATGCGGCGAGTGCCTATTGGAAGTGGGTTGCTGCCGGACGAAAGGTGGTGATTGCGGAGGAGATTCTGCGCTTAGCGATTGAGCGGGCAAATTTTGTCCGGGAGGAGATTTTGGCGATGGCACGTCCCGGCATTGACCAAGTGGAAGCCGACCAAGAGGTACGCCTGCGTCAGCAACAACTGGTACAAGCACGTCGCGCCCTGGAGGAAGCCGCCTTCAAACTGCAAAAGTTCTTGTGGGTGGAAGAGCAGGGTGAAACCGCACCGGGCGCAGAGCGGATTCCCCCGACGGCTCTGACTCAATCGCCCGTGGAGATTCAACCGGAGGCGATACAGACCGCTCGCCAAACCGCCTTAGAAACCCGTCCCGAACTGAAGGCGATTGCGATTGCTCAGGAAGTTATCGCGGTGGATAGTCAGTTAGCTCGCAATGACCTTAAGCCCAATCTGGATGTGGTTCTGCAACCGGGGCAGGATGTGGGTTCGCGTTCCATCGGGGACACGCTAAAAGCCGGACTACTCTTCACTGTGCCGCTCTACCAACGTGAGGCAAAGGGGCGTTTGAGCGAGGCAGAACTCAAACTCGACAA
>Ga0224722_1001257_pt1 | contig 14145 bp, 11 predicted proteins | sample Balambano_FR1_Me_FD_161646 | JGI IMG/M metagenome (GOLD analysis project Ga0224722, IMG submission 161646) | Freshwater sediment microbial communities from Lake Towuti, South Sulawesi, Indonesia - Balambano_FR1_MetaG | ecosystem: Environmental > Aquatic > Freshwater > Lake > Sediment | place... | reverse complement strand
AAAAGTGCTGGGCTTGGCTGAAAAGTCGCATTCGCCAAAGTTTATCCAACTTTGAGTCTTTACGCCAAGCAATGGAGTCGGTACTGAAGGATGCTGCGTCCTAATAGTCCTGTCTATAGCTATACCTTTTGGGGGTGAGGGGGTCATTGCCACCAACAATCGTGAAGAGCAACGCAAGATCATCAAGTACAACCATCTGATTGCCAACTGTCTGATTTTCTACAACGTCTTTGAAATGAGCCGGATACTTCAGGAGCTAGCACGTTCTGGCTACCCAGTTGAGCCGGAGGCGGTTGCTGCACTGAGTCCTTACTGGACGCATCACGTTAATCGTTTCGGCATTTATGATCTCAATCTCGATCGTTGTCCACCCACACTGGATTTTGACACTATGATCATTCCTGAACCTACAAGTTGAAGTTGCTGTGCTCTGAATCCTTCTTCCATCAGGGAGTTCAGGCAAATGGCCCATTTTTACACGAATCGTTGCCGACCCCCCTTTAGGCGGGTGAATGAATAGGCGGCTGTTGCGGAGTTGTTCCCAGAATCCTTTGGGACGCTTTTTCTCACCGCGTCCCCCTTCCTTCCAATCGGGTTGAATTTCAGGTGGATAGGTAACGGGGTCAAATTCGATCGCCAATCCTGCCTCATGCAGAACTAGAAGATCCCGATCCCAGGTATTAGCGAGTTCGCTGCGGAGGTCACGATCGCGTTGGGCAGCAGTGACTTTTTCTACGCCATAAGCAACTTCCATCAGGGTTGAGGTCAACAGGACTTGGTTGGTGCTAACCCGCATTCTGAAGGAAAGCCACGCCAACATTCGAGCAGCTCCCTCACTGTGTTGCCAAACACGAGTAATGGTTTGCAGAAGTGTCTTAGACAAGACACCATACTGGTAAAAGGCGTTGCCCTCGTCTGAACCTCGCTTGTTGAGGAAATACTTTGCCCACATTCCCGCCCGACAACGGATCGTCAGCCCGGTACATTTGATATCACCAAAAAGGTCTCGTTGCCCGTGATAACCGATCGCCACCTCCCACAGGCGGCTTTTCTCCACATAGAAGCTCTCGATATTCCCCTGCTGTGGCCGCAGGAAGGTCAGGATTTGAGCCGGTTGCTCGGAGATCCGCTCAATCAGCTTGAGCCGCTGTTCTTTGGTTAAATCTTTCCGTTTATCAAGCCCCATGTAGGATGAAATTTGAGCATCGTCGATCACAAACTCTTCTTCCCAAGGGCGATCGAGGGTAGTGACATGAGCCGCGTAGATCAGGTGCATACAGGCAGCTCGAATGTCAAACGTCTCAATCACTGCCAGGGCAGCTTCCCCTGCCAAAGCTTCTGGATACTGTTCCTCTGGACTGTCAGTGACCCCAAATATCAGCCGACCCCTACCATCTTTGAGTGTGCTGGTATAGGTCAGCTTGCCGTCTTCATCGGGTTGCCACTGGAGATCACTGCGCTGCGTCAGAATGTTGACGCCTTCCCAGAGCAACTTACAGGTTGCAAAATTACTACTGATACCATTTGCAAATAGATCAGGATTGGTTGCCGGAGCTTTGGGAACAGCTTTTTGTTGCCCTAAGCCCGACAGCCACTCCAATTCCTGAAGAGTTTTACTGGGCAACTCATATTTATTGAGAATGAGTTGAACGGCTTGATCGATATACACTTGCAGAACGGAGGAAAAGTTGGACTTAAGGGAATCGGAGGCATCATCAAAAATGTAGCGGTAAAGCGTCTTCAATCGCGTCTGCGAATCCATCTGCTCTAATGCAATCTGACCTAAATCTTTTTCCATCTCCGCAAACGCCATTTTGGTTAGGTCAAACCACATATAGGAGGCGGAAGACTCCCAGAAATTCAATGCTTTAAACAAGTGTTCTACCTGCTCTTCAGCCGCAGCAGATTTACGGGGGGCTTCGGTTGTTCGAGCGAGTGCGACCGTGTACTTTCCATCCTTGCTTCTCTTAATATCAAGGTAAGAAGATTGAATTTTACGACGCTCGACCTCTCGTGAGTTCAGGGCAAGCTCAACCCGCTGACGGTAAACCTCAATGATTTGTTGCGAAATTTGAATGGCAACGAGTTGAAGAATGGGCGATCGCGAAAGCTCCTCCTTAAACTTCGCCTCCCACTCGTCTGGAATGGAAGCAAGGAGCGTCTGTCTATCGATCGCGAGTGGATTGTCGAGTGCCATGACCTTGACCGCCTGCTGTGTTCGCTATCTTACAGCAATTTATAAAGAAGCTCAGTGCCCTTCATCTTGGGTATACAGCTTATTGCTTTATTCCTCTTGGGATATCGCGGGATCGACGAACAGGGAAAGCTGTTCCACTTCCTGAGATGCCAAGGTCTGCTCCACTTCGGCAGCGATCGCTTCCATTTCCTCCTCCAGATCTGCGATCGTCGGCAGGCTTCTTTGAAGCTCCTCTGGTAGAGGGGTGCCCATGTGGTAGGTAGAAACTCCAATCGGTTTGTGAACATCCCGCAAAGCGTACTCCGCCACCGTCTTGTTCTTTGTGCGACAGAGGATAATTCCGATCGTCGGTTTATCGTCAGCACCCCGCAGCAAGTCATCCACCGCTGAAACGTAAAAATTCATCTTGCCAGAAAACTCCGGCTCAAACTCCACCACCTTCAGGTCGATCACCACAAAGCAGTGCAGTCGAAAATGGTAAAACAGCAGGTCAATTCTGTACTCTTTCCCGTCTACCACAAGCGGGTACTGACTTCCAACAAAGGAAAAACCAACCCCCAGTTCCAGCAAAAACTCTCGAATATGCTGAATCAAAGCAGATTCCAATTCTCGCTCTAGCGCCTCTTTGCCTAAACTGAGAAAATCGAACGAATAGGGATTTTTGATCACCTGCTGCGCCAACTCGGATTGAGGATCGGGAAGGACGCGGCTGAAATTAGTAATGGCGCTGCCTTGGCGACGATAAAGTTGGCTATCCATCTGGTGGATCAGAATATTGCGACTCCAGCCATACTGGATTGTTTGCTGGATGTACCACATTCGTTCCTCCGGGGTCTTCACCGCATCCAAAATCCGCACATTATGCCCCCAGGGAATTAGTGCAACAACCTGTTGCACAATTTCCTCGTCCGAGTAAGCCTCTGCAAAAGCCCGCATATAGAGCAAGTTACGGGCAGAAAACCCCTTAATGTCGGGAAACGATTTGCGAAGGTCATTGGCTAATCGATTAATGACTTTCGATCCCCATCCCTGCTGCTGCTGTCGGTACAGAATTTCGTTGCCGATTTGCCAGTAAAGAAGCACCAGTTCCCGGTTAACCGCCAGTGCCGCTCGCACCTGAGCATTGCGAATGCGCTCCTTTAGCTCCCGCAGAAACTCGTCGTAACCCAATTTAGAAAGCTGCTCATCCATAGCCAGTTGTTTTCCACTTCCCTCTACCCAGTTGTGCAGCAGAGATTCACTTAAAGGATTGTGTACTGAGAATAATTATAAGCGATAGTTCTAGATATACTAAAAATAAATAAAGCTAGAACTACTAGTATGCCTAAGAAGAAATGTGGCTTCGGCTTTTCGTGTGCTGCAATGATGCTAACTCCTGGTCTTGATCCGGGCGACTGCCCCAATTATCGCGCGTGTGGTTCTGCCACAGATTTGACTCCGGAGGAGCAGGTGGAATTGATTCGAGTTCGCGAAGTTCAACGACAACAGCAGGAAGCAGAGCGTGAGCAAGCACAGCAGGAGTGGGAGCGGATTCAGGAGGAAATTCGCGTTAATCGACAGGAGGCGGCAGTGATGATGTTAATGATGCGAGGCTGTCCCCAAACTTCAGAAAGTTTAGGTGTGCTAGATCCATTAGCAGAAATTGAAACGCAGCTAACCACGTTGCGATTGCACCTCCAATCCTTTGAAGGCTACTATGTTGCGCCAGAAGGTTGCGAGGCGCATCGCTACAATGTAAAACGACCGTGGGGTGTGTATGAATACAACAAACTTGCTGCACAAGAACCTATCTTTGAACCCTCTGAAAAAGTGCAACGAGTAAAAGTGTTGCATCTCAGCCGGGATGACGATCCTCGTAACTTGGAGGGACGGCTTGGCATAGAACGGCGCAACCGACTGACTCAAATTCGGACTCAATTACAGATCGCAGAGGCAGCATTGGCACAGGCGATCGCTCTAGCCTCTACACCTCTAAATGCAGAGCAAGTTCTAGCTTCTCAATAATAAAATTAAGCTAGAACAATTACGCAAGCAAATGCTGAAATCCAGACCATTAAAAAGCTGAATGTTAAATGGCTGTTCAGTACACACTCGCACTAAATCATGGGTTGCAAAAAGTAGTCCGTTGCGATTGCCTTCCATAGATGCTTAAATGGTGTATTTTTAAGCACTCTAATCAGGAAGACGAGACAGTTGAATTAACCCTCAGATGTCTAAGATAATACAAATTTAGCCTTCAAGGTTCTTCCAATACAAAGAGTTAATCTGTACTATTTGGTATGATGTTTTACTAGCATAGGCTGTAACTCCCTAAGCACGGTCAATGAATTGCTTATAAAAGAATCGACTTTGACTTCAACTTGCAGTTTGTTGCTTTGAAGTTTTGTAATCGAAGGCTTCTAATTAAGCTATCTTTATATCCAATGAGCAAGTTACACGTTTACCCAATGTGGATTGGGTAAATTTTGAAGGAGGTTGTTTGTGCTAGCTGTATCAGCAGTGTCCTTATCTGGAGGGCAAGGTAAGACAACAGCTTGCCTGTTCCTTTCTCGCTTGTTATCCAAAAAAGGGCGCACTTTAGCGATCGATAGTGATCCCCAATCTAATTTGACATTTTATCTAGGGCATGAGGTTGAATCGGATCAGCCAACCCTACTAGAGGCACTTAAGAAGCAAGTCAAACCGGAAGATGCCATATACGATTTAAGTAGCAACCTATGGCTAATTCCTTCGGACGATGCGCTTGATGGTGCTCAAGATTACTTAGCCAAAAGCGGAATGGGTGCAGTACTTCTTAGACAAAGGCTTAGCTCCGTGTCTAATCTGTTTGACTTTTGCGTAATCGATGCTCCTCCTCAGCGATCGCAGCTTTCTCTAGCCGTACTGGGAGCAGCAGATTTCGTAGTGATTCCTGTTGAAGCAACTTCAAAGGGGCTAAACTCTCTATTACGTACCCTTGAACTAATTGATGAGGTTCAAGAATTGGGCGCTTTTCAGGGAAAAATCTTAGGTGTTTTGCCATTCCGCGATCGTTGGGCTGGTGCTAATCAAACTCGCTCAAGTCGTGAAGCGATCGAGGGTATGCGGGATGTCGCTGGTGAAATACCAATTCTTCCATCGATTGTGGAGTCCGAAAAATTTAAGCAAGCAGTTGATGAGGGCAAGCTACTGTCCGAACTTGGTTACGCTAACCTTGAGCTTCCATTCTCTCAAATTTTAAATCGGTTACAGGAGTTACGTCGGTGAGTAAAGCAATTGATTGACTGAAAGAACGTGGAAGACCTAGTGTTCCGCCGCGCAATGCTTCACTGTTTAAACCAACTGAAGATGTAATTGAAGCGATTGCTCCACAGGAAGCAGCAGTAGAGCAAATCTTATGTACATTTACTTTCACCTCTGATCACAAGCCATTACGTCATTTATATGACAAAGCTGCGCTCAAAGAATGGGGTGAGAACGAACTTAAACCCAATGGAGTTCGTTCTCCATTATGGGTGCGACCGCACCCCACTGAACTGAATAAATGGGAGTTGGTTGCAGGGTTGCGTCGTTACACCGCTGCTCGACTTGTCAGTATTGATAAAGTTCCAATTCGTGTCTTTGATTGGAGCGATGAACAAGCTTATGAAGCAGCAGTAGCTGAGAATAAAGATCGATATAGCTTTACCGCTCTGGAGCAACTTGATTCTTTTCTTACTATCCTGTCTGGTCGATTAAGCCTGAGCCAAGAAGAAGTAATTTCACTTCTTTATCGTATGGATAATTTTGCAAAGGGCAAAATATCTACCCAATCTGAGTTGGGTAAAGAGCAAATGGAGATTGTCGAATCAGTTTTTGTTGGGGCTGATTTGACTTGGCGGACTTTCGTTGCAAATCGGCTTCCGTTGATTAAGAAGCCAGCCGAAGTTCTCGAAGCGATTCGACTTGGTCAAATCGATTTTACTAAAGGCTTAGCAATTTCCTCAGTTAAAGATATTGAACAGCGACAACAAATTCTAAGTAAAGCAATCTGTGACAAGTGGACTTTGGAACAAACAAAAGAACGAGTCAAGTCGCTCAAACAGCCAAAGCAGGATAGTCAAGGGGGCGTTGATTTGTCCTCTCGTTTGTCAAAGATTATGCGTCAAGTCAGAAAGGGTCATTTAGATGAAGTGAATCACAAAAAGTTGATGGTTTTACTAGAACAAGTAGAGCAATTATTGAATTAATAGCTCCTTTGTATTAGCGGCGACTACCGCTAATACATTTGTATCTGAATTTTGTGTCATTTGCTTTTTCTAGGAATGAAGTAGGCAATTGCTTCAATTAGGTTATCTCGCAATCTTGCGAATTACGTCTAATTCGCAAGATTGCGAGGTTTCTTAACTGCTCATTCACTTCTTTCAAGTCAAATACTTCAGGATTAAACCCTCGACCCACCCACTCCTTGCGCTCTCGATAGTCCGGATCGCGTGGATTCCGCAAAACCTTCAACAATGCAGCATAGCCCCAACTACCGCCACAATCCTCTGGTGGACAAGCCCGCTTTCCTGTCAGGCAAATGGGATACTGTTTTTCTGTCTGCATGGGTAGAATCTTTTCTACCGTAATTTGATGCACCCATTCATCTCCAAAATCATAGATGTAGGAAAACGTGAAAGCTGCATCAGGAATGACTTGCTCCAACCGCAGACTTTCATCTTCACTCAAACAAAATCGGTGTAAGTGATAATCCTCCCACCCCATGACCCACTGCAAAATCTGATGGAGTTGAGCCAAGCTCGTACGGCTCCCAACTTGAATTCTGCGCCAAATTTGCGGACGAATACCTGCCAACACCACCTTCAATTGATAAACCATTTCCAGCTTTGCAGATTCTCTTAACGAGATCGATAAAGCAATTGAACTTCCCTCAGAAGCTTCAGAAGCTAAGCCTTCGCTGGGCACTTCCGTAACAGCAGAGGATTCGGGCTGCAAACTGTGAGCAGATAGTTCTCCAGAGTTCCGTTGAGAGACAATCGCCCCCGACCTTCCCGTAATTTCATCAAATGCCGCTTCTGCCGCTGCCTGGTCTGCTGCCCTGGTATAGCGCCGAAAGCTCTGCACAGACCGATGCCGAGTTAGGGTCATCACATGATACGGGTTCATTCCCTGCAACACCAGATTGGTGGCAAACGTGTGCCGGAACTGATGGGCGTGAAAATCAATTTCGGTCTGATGGGCAATCCAGTCCATCAACTTGCGAATCCCGTCATAACTCAATCGTTGCCCTCGGTTCCGACGGGAATGGGAGACAAATAACGGAGATTCTGGCGATAGCACTTCTCCATTCATCTGCCGCCACCCTAAATACTGGTCTAAATCTATCTGCCCCTGTCCGGTCAACGGCACCCAGCCCTTACTGTCCGCCTTTGCCTCCCGGATTCGCAATCGTCGCCCGTCATAATCGTCTACATTTAATGACGACACTTCCTCTGCCCGCAGTCCGTGTAGTAGCACCGAAACTAACGCCACGTTTCGTTCTGGCAATGAACTGAGGGCAATGGCTCCATAAATCTGCTCAATTTCTGTATCCTTGAGATTCTGTGCCTCTGGCTCCTTCAACTTCGGTAAATCCACCTCGGTCGTCGGGTCGATCGTGACATAGCGAGATCGCACCATCCAGCCATAAAAATTCTTCAACGTTCCTAAGATCCGGCGGACTGTTGCATCCGACAGCACCCGTCGCCCTGACTCCATCTCTTTCCGCAGTAGGTGTGCTTTGAACCCTGCAATCTGACGGGGTGTCACCTCTGCCCATGCCTTATCGGTCCAAACTAGGAACGACTGCAAGTCCTGTCGATAGGCTTTCTGACTTTTGGGAGCCAGCGATCGCGCCTGCAAAAACTCCTCTACTCGCAACCTCCTTAACTCAACCGGTTGATCTGGCCCAACAGCACGGACAGCCTGATCTGACTTGGGCACACTCTGGAGTGGAAGGATGATGGGATCAGGAATCGATTTACGGCTCATCAGTTGCGTCAAGATCGTTAGTACTAGAATAAAGCGTCCGGTGGAGTTAAGCGATCGCGATTTCAAAACGTACTCTGAGTCGAATTTCCAAAATTCCCCCTTTCATCATATTCCGGATAATTATCGTTATCTGGAATATACAAATGTCAGACGAAATTCGGGTTGGGGATGAACACTCAACCTGAAAGGGCAGTAGAATTGAGGCGATGAACTCGTTGGGTTAAAGGGCAATGGTTTCAGTTCCACCCAAACTAATGGTGATTAATGGAATCATTCATATTGAGCAGGACGACCCACCGCGATCGCCCAAAGAGGTGTTGCCGACGATGTATGATCTGCCGAGTGAAGACCCGGAGGAGCCTGGTTTGCCCGACGAATTTCATGACCTGCAACCCCAACTCTTGAGTCGGACACTCAGTTTAACGGGCTACAGTAGAGAGAATTGCTTTACGGCATCTGACCTCAACCTTTACTACACCGTGCGGCAGCCGCTGTGGTACAAACGCCCGGATTGGTTTTTGGTGTTGGATGTGCCTCGGTTGTACGAGCAGCGGGATTTGCGCCGCAGTTACGTGCTGTGGCAGGAGGGCAATCCGCCGACGGTGGTCGTGGAGTTTTTGTCACCGGGAACCGAAGCCGAAGATTTAGGGCGCTTCTATGATGAGACAGCCGATGGAATACAGAATGAACTGGCTCTTCCTGCGGTTAACACTGACGTTTCAAATGGGGATGAGGACGAAACGAAGGTAAAACCACCCCCAAAATTTGAGGTGTATGAAACGCGGTTGCGGGTGCCATATTACTTTGTTTACAGCCGTTTCACCCAACGTCTGCGCTACTTTAAGTTAGAGGGTGGACAGTATGGGGAGCAACCGCTTAATTCAGAAGCGCCGCTGGTATGGCTGACGGATTTAGAGATTGGCCTGGGCATCTGGCAAGGGGAGTTTGAGGGAGTGACTGCTGCTTGGTTGCGCTGGTGTGACCAGGAGGGGAACTGGCTGTTGACGGATACTGAACAGGAACGGCTGAGTCGAGAACAAGCCCAGCAGCAACTCGAACAAGCTCAAACTCAACTCCTGCAAGCAGCTCAAAATCTGCTGGCAACTGGAATGGACTTGGCGCAAGTAGCTCAGATATTGAATCTATCAGAGGCACAAGCTCAATCACTCCATTCACTCGATTAAACCTCTGCCCCTGAAGCGATGCGTTCACGAAGTGCCTCTAAGGGAGAATCGCCCAAGCAAATTCCTGCCAAATGTATTCGCTGCGCCCTGCTCACAATGGCGGAGGTGCGATCGCTGCATGGAGAAGGCGGTGATGGGTGCTACGTCAGTGACGTGTGCCGCAGTCGCCGATCGTATGTGCGGCATCGTGATCAGCGCAATCAAACGCGCCGGCAAAGATGGCATGAGATTCCATCGGAAACTGAAGCTACCCAAGCTGAAACTGGACCGACTGCTCAGTTGATTGTGTATCGGGCGGCTCGTTACAACGCGCCGATTGATGCGATCGCGGCTGAGGTGCGGCAGGGGAAAACCAAACTGGCAGTGGTGCAGCCTGTCTACTGTTTGGGACTATTACCGAAACAAATTGAGGCTTACATTGAAGCGATGAGGTTGTTGCTACAGCAGGACTATGACATCACCTATTTTTCAGGTATGGTGCAGCAGTTGCCGCGATCGTGGCAAGAGTTGAAGACGGCAAAGCAACGATCGCTCCGTCATCGCAACATTGGGATTGATATGCCTGGTGTTACTGATGGTTATTCCGCTGTGCTTCAGGTGTATCGGCAACCAGAGACAGAGGCGGTCATGGCAATCAAGACTGAAGTCTGGAAAGGGGCAACGCCAGAGAGCGGCACGCCTATCCTGGATTGTCGTGGTCTGTTGCCGTCTCAAATTCATGCATATCTGGAGCAGGTACTCACGTTGCTTGGTTCGCGTTACGGAATTCGCTGGTTTGCTCAACAAATGCCACTAGCGCCAGAGGTTTGCTTACCCGTGTTCGTGCAGACCGAAGCGGCGATTGCGTCGGAGCCAGAACCCGACCTGGAGATAAACCTTGACCCACTGTGGCAGGAGTTAGAAACTAAGTTGCAAGGCTGTACCCTTGCTCCGGTGCAAGCCTTAGAGGTGGCAGCGGCAGGCATCTCCCAAATTGTGTTGCAGTTTACTCAGTTCGCTGACATAGCATTTGAGGAATTAGAAGCCGTTGCAGAACGAAGTGTATTGCTGCCAGTCGATGCGTTTGCTCGCTACGTGCGCCAAACCATAGAAGTTGATTTGGAGCGATTTATCCAACCTCTCGCAAGCCTACCTAGAAAAAGCTCGGAACGAAATATTTTGGAGGGCGGCTCGGTCGTTGGAGAGTTAAATCGGGTGGCAGTGTTGCAAGTCCTGGACAAGCAGATGAGCCAAGAGCCAGGGTTAACGGAAGCGGAAATCTTTAATCAGGCATTGGCATTGGCGCATGAGGAAGATGTGTCAAGTTGGTCGGAGGTAATCGCCCAGTGGATGGCAGACCAACAAGTCTCTACAATTCCGCTCATCCAACTTCAGCAGGCGCTGGGGATGCCCTTGATTCAACTCTGGCTGGCGTTGCTGCTGGGAGACTTTACACTTCAACAACGAGGTGAATTTTATGAAATGGCTCAAATCTGGGTATCAGGTTCGTATTGTGAGTGAGCCATTGTTAACTAACGAGGTACTAATGGAGAGAAATGATGTCACTGCTCTAACTCAGTAGTGAGGCTAAGGAGCAATCAAGACAAGATAATCAAGGTTGTTAAGAGGAACGCTGGTAATGACAACTACCAATATTGATCAAACGACTGAGTCAGTTGATCCAAGCGATCCCTATGTTCGCACTGCTCAAACCTTTCCGGTGCTGACCCCAGAGCAGATTGAGCGTGCTCGATCGCTCGGTCAGGAGGAATCATTGCCCAAAGGCACAGTCCTGTTTGAACGCGGGCAGCGCAGCGTCGATTTCTTCATTGTGTTGCAGGGCAATATTGAAATTTATGAGCATCGCCAAAATGGACTCAATGTCTTCACCGTCCACGGGGAGCGTCAATTCACTGAGGAAATCGACCTATTCAACAGCCGCCAAATTCTCGTTGGTGGGCGCATGGGTGAGGATGGCAGCGTTCTGCGCTTCGATCGCCAGCAGTTTCGGAAACTGATTGCGGCGGAACCCGACATCGGTGAAACCGTCATGCGAGCCTTTATCCTGCGACGCATGGGTTTGATCTCCCATGAGCAAGGCTCGGTGACACTGATTGCCACTAAAGAGTCAGCCGATAAACTGCGGATCGAGCGATTTTTGCGACGCAACGGCTATCCGTTAGAGATTTTGAGCTACGATGCCGCCTGCCGAGAAAGGGCATTCTTAAATGACGTTGACCTCAAAGAGGAACAGCTCCCGGTCGTCTATATCCACTTGGGCGAACAACTGCTGTACAACCCGTCTAACCTGGAACTAGCCGAACGGCTGGGACTGGTGGAAGTTCTCCCTCCCGACCATGTGTATGATGTGGCGATCGTCGGTGGTGGACCAGCGGGACTTTCGGCAGCGGTCTATGCGGCGTCAGAAGCGTTGGATACCGTGTTGATCGAAGCCGAAGCACCGGGCGGACAGGCGGGCACTAGCTCAAAGATTGAAAACTATTTGGGGTTTCCCACAGGCATCTCTGGACAGGCACTGGCAGGCAGAGCGCAGGTGCAGGCACAGAAATTTGGGGCAACGATCGCGTTGCCCTTCTCAGTTAGTAAGATTGATTGCGACAGCTCCCCCTTTACCCTAACGCTGGACAATGGGGGTCAAATTCACACCAGAGCTGTCGTGATCGCATCGGGAGCGCGCTACCGCAAACTGAATTTTGAGCATCCGTTTGACAACGCAGGCGTGTACTATGCAGCAACCGCTATGGAGGGCGGGTTTTGCCAGAACGAGCAGGTGATTGTGGTCGGCGGCGGCAACTCCGCCGGACAAGCGGCAGTGTTCCTGTCGCGTCATGCCAGCCATGTGCATTTGCTGGTGCGGAGTGACGACCTGAAAGCCACGATGTCGGATTATCTGATCAGCCGCATTGCTGCCTCAGACCGAATCACGCTGCACACTCAGACTGAAATTACCGACTTGCAGGGCGATCGCCATCTGGAACACGTCACCTGGCACGATCGCCACACAGACACGACCGAAACGCATCCGATTCGTCACGTGTTTCTGATGATTGGCGCGGTTCCTAATACTGGGTGGCTGCAAGATTGCCTGACGCTGGATGAGAAGGGCTTTATTTGTACGGGCATTCAGTTGGTCGATCGTCAGGATTGGACGTTAGAGCGACACCCGATGGTTTTAGAAACCAGTGTGCCGGGAATTTTTGCGGCGGGTGATGTGCGATCGGGGTCTGTGAAGCGGGTGGCTTCAGCGGTGGGCGAAGGAGCCATCATCATCAGCCAGGTGCATCAGTTTTTGAGTGAGCAGACGACAGAATCCTTACCTCCCACGTAGAAGGTTGGGAATGTTTGAGCGGGATTTGCTGTAAAGGGTGAATTTTACTGCTCAGGTTGGCTGTTCGAGAGTTGGATAGGATGAAGCTTGCTATGCGAGGTGGGTGATATGAAGGCGACGGCTAGCGGAAGCGAATCAGGTCAGAATACGCCGTTGCAGGAGTGTCAGCGGGAAGTGGAAGCGTTGCAAGCTGCCCTGGTTGTTGCTCGTGAGCAAGCAAGGGTAGCTGAGGGGCGAGTACAAACCCTGGAAAATGCAAATCAGGCATTACAGCAACGAGAGCGCCTTTTAGAAGTAACCGAGATCGTTGCAAATACCCTGCTGACCATTTACCCTTTCGATCTGGCGGTCAATACAGCCCTAAAAATTATTGGCGAAGCGTTGGCAACCGATCGCATCAATGTCCTGAAAAATTTTGTTCTGACTTCTGACTCAGCGTTTCCTGGCTGGCGAGTTTTGTACGAGTGGAATTCTCTAGGAACCGTGCCCCAGTTCTCGAATGCGGATGCCGTGCAAGGCAGCTATGGGAAGATTCAGGCGTTATACGAGCAGTTTCAACAAGGTCAACCTGTAAGCTACTGCATTGAAGACATGCCAGAACCGTTTCGCAGCGAGCAGATGGCGATTGGTGTGCAATCCACGCATCTAGTGCCGATTCAGGTAGAGGGTCAGTGGTGGGGAGTGCTGGGAATTGATGACTGCCGCGAAGCAAAACATCGCAATACATCAGAGCTAGCTGTGTTGAAGATTGCCGCTGATTGTATTGGTAGTGCGATTCAACGAGAACGAACTCAACGAGCGTTGCTGCAAGCCGAACAAGCACGATCGCAAGAACTGGCAAAGGCAAATGAGGCATTGAAGCGAAGCGTCGAGCGATTGGTCGCGTCTGGAACGTTAGATTCCGTGCTGGACTCCTTTCTGCTGGAGTCAGTCGCCATCACAGGGGCGGCAACCGGAGCGGTGCTGCAACGGGGCAAAGGACACGAATTTATCATGAAGTCATTAGTTGAGGACGAAACGACGATTCATCCGTTCGATCCTCATGCACCCCAGGAAGTTTATCGACAGCGCACGGCTGCTGATCCATCCGGCACGATGCGCCGCACGGCTGAAGGCGAAGTTTTCGCCTACCCGGTTGCAGACATAGAACCCTGGTTTCCTGAGGCGGCGGCGTATCACCAAGGACGGGGACATCGAGTCATCTGGCACTTTCCGTTTCGAGTCGGCGGTGAGGTCGCTGGGTATCTTGGCTTGGCATTTAAGGAAGAACGATCGCTCAGCACAATGCAGCAGGAAACCGTGCAGGCACTTGCCCATCAGGTATAGCTATAGACAGGACTATTAGGACGCAGCATCCTTCAGTACCGACTCCATTGCTTGGCGTAAAGACTCAAAGTTGGATAAACTTTGGCGAATGCGACTTTTCAGCCAAGCCCAGCACTTTT
>Ga0224722_1001256_pt1 | contig 14147 bp, 8 predicted proteins | sample Balambano_FR1_Me_FD_161646 | JGI IMG/M metagenome (GOLD analysis project Ga0224722, IMG submission 161646) | Freshwater sediment microbial communities from Lake Towuti, South Sulawesi, Indonesia - Balambano_FR1_MetaG | ecosystem: Environmental > Aquatic > Freshwater > Lake > Sediment | place... | reverse complement strand
GTGTGCGGGTGCGAACAGGTACAAATCCCGTTTTACAATTGCAAGATACGGTTGTGATTTGCGGCGGTCAAACTACAACCCTGGATGCAGGTAATTATACAAGTTATCGTTGGTCAACCGGAGCAACCACCCGCACGATCCGCATTACCAATCCCGGTACTTACCGCATCACCGTTACCAATGCTACGGGCTGTTCGGCGAGCGACAGTACACAGGTAGTGACGAGTACCCCGCCTGTTTTGCAATTGCAAGACAGTGTGGCACTTTGCAATGGGCAGAATACCACACTCGATGCCGGGAGTTTTGCAGCGTACCGTTGGTCCACCGGCGCAACGACGCGCACCATCAATGTAGCAACCGGCGGCGTTTACAGCGTAACCGTTTCCAACACCGCCGGTTGTACCGCTACGGATAGCGTACGTGTTTTGATAAGTCCTGTGTTAAATATCGCCTTACCGGATACCGTTTCGATTTGCAATGGTCAGAATGCCACTTTGGATGCAGGTGTTTTTGCAAGCTACCAGTGGTCGAACGGTGCAACGACCCGCACCATTACCATCAACAATTTGGGCATTTACCGCGTGACCGTCACCAACGCCACTTGCACGGCTACCGACAGTGTGCAGGTGCTGGCGAGCAATACCTTGTTTATGCCCCTGCCCGATACGGCTATCCTTTGCATCGGACAAAACCGGGTGCTGGATGCCGGGGCTTTTACAACCTACCGTTGGTCCACCGGTGCGACGACCCGCTCGATTACTGTTACCACCGCAGGCGTTTACAAAGTAACCGTTACCAACAGCGGCGGCTGCACGGGTGCAGATTCGGTGCGGGTGCAGGCGGCTCCCATTCCGCAGATTCAACTGGCAGACACCATTTTGATTTGCAACGGTGAAAATGAATTGTTGGATGCCGGAATATTCAGTTCCTACCGCTGGTCAACAGGTGCAACCACCCGTTCGATCAATGTGTCTATCACCGGCAATTACAGCGTGACCGTGACGAACGCCGACGGTTGTACGGCTGCCGACACCGTGCGGGTACAGGCTGATTCTGATTTTACAGTGAAAATTGAAAATGATACCTTAACGGTTTGCCAGGGCAATAGCCTACAATTGCGGGCTAGCTCCGCCGACACGTACCAATGGATTGATACTTCCCGCACCTTGAATGCCCTCAACCTTCGCAACCCGATTGCCCAACCCCGTACTACGACTGCCTATACCCTCCTTGCCACCGGCACTTGCGGGACGGATACCGTGCAGGCGGTGGTGCAGGTGAGACCCTTTGCGGGAACGGCGGGGCAGGATACGACCATTCGATCGGGTACTGTTTTAGAACTGTACGCCTCCGGTGGCATTGCTTATTTCTGGCAGTTATCCGAGTATCCGGTGAGTAACCCCAGCATTCCTAATCCGAAGACGCAGCCGAAGGACACCACTTTTTACATTGTGCAAATTATTGACTCCAGTGGCTGTCAGAAGTTGGATACGATCCGGGTATTTGTGGATGACAATCCCTTGAATATTGTTGCCGTAAATCTCATCACTCCCAATGGCGACGGCAAAAACGATGTGCTGGAATTTGAAGGTTTGGACAAACAACCGGGTACGAACATCTTAAAAGTGTTTAACCGCTGGGGCGACCAGGTGTATCAAAAAATCAATTACCAAAAAGACGACGAACGCTTCGACGGCACCCGCAACGGCAAGCCCCTCCCGGCAGGCAATTACTACTACGTGCTCTCTTTCAAAGAAGGCGATGTCAAACAAACGCTGACGATCTTACGAGAGTGATGTGGTGATGTGGTGATGTGGTGAATGAGTGACACGTGCCAAATAACCACTAACAAAAAAAAATCAAGTGCAAAGCAAGGTTTCCAGCAATTGTCAACGAATTCCATGCAAAATCTCCCAATTTCTTAATTTCTAAATCAAAACCATGCGTCTAACTATACTTTTTTTCATCATCCTTCCAGCATTTTTATTTTCCCAACAACTGCCCGACCGCAGCGCGTTTACTGAAATGGCGTTCGTGTGGAATCCGGCGATGACGGCGGCGTACGACTATTGGGAAGTAAGTGCCAACTACCGCCAGCAGTGGCTCGGTTTTGACAACGCACCCCGCACGGCAGTCATCGCAGCACAGTACCCGTTTGAAAAAGCCAATATGAGCATCGGCGGCTATTTTATGCACGACCGGATTCAACCGCTGAATGTTTCGACTATTGCGTTGACCTATGCCTACAAATTTGAACCGGGTTTGGCGGATTATGACCGGGCAATCATCGGTGCGGCAGTAAATGGTTCGCAATACCTGGTGGATGCCCTGGAAATTGTGGTGAACGACCCCGACGACGCACTGGTGCCGTTGGGAGAAAGCACCGATATGAGTTTCAACGCCGGTGTGGGCTTTTTTTACACCTCTTACGCCGGAACACGCCGCCGGAGTTATGATTCGAAGAGTTCGTTTTTCTTTGGCGTGGCTGCGAATCAGGTGTTCCCGTCGGATTTGGTGGTGAAAGAAGGCAATCGGTTTGCCAACTGGAAACGCGCCATTCACGGCAATGCTTTAATCGGGGCGCGGCTGGTGAACGACCGCTTTTTCATCGAACCCTCTGCCTGGGTCAATTACAGCACGCAAAATAATCTGAATGCCAATGTGAATGTAAAAATGGAAATGCCCGAAAGTTTTTGGACGGCAGTGACGTATTCGACCAATCAAACACTGGCGTTGCAGGTGGGCTTGATTACCAAAGGCGGCTTTTCGCGCAGTGATTTTTGGCGCATCGGCGCATTGGGGTCATACAATGTAGGCAATTTCGGCAACTATCGGGGCGTGGGTTTTGAAGTGAATGTAGCGTATCGGTTTGGCTTATAGCATATCGGCGCGCTTCAGTCGCCGCTTTTGAATGTTGAAAACCCGACGCTACAAAAGTAAAGTCTGAATAAATTGCTGCTTCTGCGGATAATCCGTTGTGTAATGCAAACCCCGGCTCTCGTGCCGCATGGAAGCCGAGCGAGTGATGAGGTACGCAATGCTGATGAGGTTGCGCAGCTCGCAGAGTTGCGGAGAAAGGGTAGTGGTTTCGTATAATTCTTCGGTTTCCTGGTATAACAGGTAGAGCCGGTCGAGTGCCCGTTTCAACCGCACGTTGGAACGAACGATGCCGACGTAATAACTCATAATTTCTTTCAACTCTTTTAAACTCTGGGTGATTAAAACCATCTCCTTCGGATCGGTGGTGCCGTGGGCGTTCCACTCCGGGATGTCGGTACGGATCTGCCAGGCATCAATTTTTGGTAGAATATCCATTGCGATTCTACAAGCAAATACCATTGCTTCGAGTAAGGAATTGGAAGCCAGTCGGTTGGCACCGTGTAAGCCTGTGCTGCTGCATTCGCCCACCGCGTACAAACGGTGAATGTTGGCACGCCCCATCTCATCTACCTTGATACCGCCGCACATATAGTGGCAAGCCGGCACCACCGGAATCAGGTCTTTCATGGGGTCAATCCCAACGCTGCTGCACTTTTCGTAGATGGTAGGAAAATGCGCCAGAAAACCTTCTTTGTCTAAATGACGGCAATCGAGAAACATACACTCATCGCCGCTCAATTTCATTTCGTTGTCAATGGCGCGGGCTACAATGTCGCGCGGAGCCAATGACAGCCGCTCGTCGTACTTGTGCATAAATTCCTCGCCTGCCCGGTTTTTTAGAATCCCGCCGTAACCGCGCACCGCTTCCGACACCAGGAAAACCGGATTTTCACCCGCCGGATTGTATAGCGCCGTGGGATGAAATTGTACAAATTCCATGTTTTCTACCCAGCCCTTTGCCCGATAGACCATCGCGATGCCATCGCCGGAAGCAATCACCGGGTTCGTCGTATTGCGATACACCTGCCCCGTGCCGCCGGTAGCGATGATGGTGACTTTCGCCAGAAATTTTTCAATTTCGCCGCTTTTTTTATTCAACGCATACAGCCCGTAGCATTCAATATCCGGCATGAGCCGGGTGACGGTGTAGCCCAGGTGGTGCTGCGTGATAATATCCACCGCGAAGTAGTGTTCCAACACTTCAATGTTCGGCAGGGTGTCAGCTTTTGCCATGAGGGTGCGCTGCATCTCCCAGCCGGTGAGGTCTTTGTAGTGCAAAATGCGATTTTCGGAATGACCGCCCTCTCGCCCCAGATCGTATGCATCCTGTTTTTTGTCAAAGCGCGCGCCCCATTCGATCAACTCCCGCACCCGTTCGGGACCTTCTTTCACCACAATTTCCACAATTTTCTCATCGCACAAGCCGTCGCCCGCGTCCAACGTGTCTTCCTGGTGTTTTTCAAACGAATCAATTTCGCCGTTCCACACCGCTGCCACACCACCCTGTGCATAGCGGGTGTTGCTTTCGCCCTCCTGGGTTTTGGTAAGTACCGTGATTTTTAAATCCGGGCGGCGCAGTGCCAGTTGGATGGCAGTAGATAAGCCCCCGATGCCGGAGCCGAGAATGAGTACGTCTGTTTGCATTCGCTTCGTTTGATTCCAACACTAAGACAGAAATGCCAAATGGGAAAGAAAGGTTGCGGAAAAGTAGCAGGTAACGGGATGTAATACGTGTCTCTCTACCCTCTACCCTTATCCCTCTACCCCTAGGGGCGAACGTCCTTATTACGCCATTTGTCGAGGCTGGGGCAGCCCTTGTAAAGCGGATCTATAGAGACGAAGGTGCTGTAAATTTTGTCATTCACCCAGGTATTGATAAACTCGTTTTTTTTGGCTTCAATGGAGGCTTGCTGAATTTTGAAATAATCGAGTTGCAGGCTGGCGCGGTGCGGAGCCGTGCGCGATTGTAACTTGATGAGTCGGTACTGCGTCTCACCGGTTTGCCCTTTGAATTCAACGGGAGCAGACACCTCGCCCACTTCCATGGTATCAATGGCAAAATAGATATCCGGGTCCAGATCACCCACTTCAAAAAACGTGTTGCCACTGGCGGGATTCACCATGCGACCGTCGTTGTTGTAGCTTTGTACATTTTTATCGGAGAAACGCTTCACGGCGATGGAAAAAGAGAGCGAATCCTTTTGGACTAACTGCCGCACGGAGTCCAGGCGCATTCGGGCACTTTCCAAATCTGCGTCGGTTACTTCGGGCTTGAAGAGAATGTGCCGCACATGGATGGAATTGCCGCGCCGTTCGAGCAGTTGGATAAGGTGAAAACCAAACTCTGATTCCACAATGTCTGAAATTTGATTTTGCTCCAGATTATACGCAGCGGCTTCAAATTCGGGTACAAACTTGCCGCGCCGCGTCCAGCCCAGGTCGCCGCCGCCGCGAGCGGAGCCGTCGTCCGAAAATTTTTGGGCGAGTGCTGCAAAATCCTCGCCGCCTTCCACAATGCGCATCCTGATCTGTTTGAGTTTTTCGATAGCTTTGGCTTTTTCCTCGGCGTTCACTTTGGGCGCGTAAACAATTTCGCTGATTTCTACCTCCGAATTGAAATAGGGCAGACTGTCATTCGGAATATTATTAAAAAAATATTTTACTTCGGAAGGCGTAACCGTCACGTCTTTCATAATTTGCGCCCGCATCCGGTCGGTGAGAATCTGCCCGCGCAAATCCTCTCGAAACTGCTCTTTGACCTCGTTGATGGTCTGACCGTAATAGGCTTCAAACTGCGTTACATCGTTGTTCATATAGGTTAAAATCCGGTCAATCCGGGCATTCAACTGGGTCTCCACCTCTTCTTCGGATACCTCCACGCTGTCGAGTTTTGCCTGGTTGAGCAGGAGTTTGTTGGTCAGCATTCCGTCCACCACATTACACCGTGCGGAGGGCGGCGTATTGGGGTTTTGTGAAGCCATGAGGGCGTACTGTTCCTCCACTTCCGAGAGCAACAACAATTCGCTGCCTACTTTGCCCACTACTTTGTCAATCGTGGCGCGTTGAGCGGCAAGCGTAGTTGTTAAACCGATGCAAAAGCTTATGATTAAAAGATTTCTCATAAAATTATGGCTTTGCGAATTTGCGTCTTTGAGTGAAATTTTACACACTCATTTATTAATTTTAATATTATTCCGGCGCAATTCCAATTCAAACATTTCTTCTTTTTTATCTTCCAGCAATTTAAATTTCCGATCCCGCAGAATCACTCGTCGAATCTGACCCTGTACAAACAGCAGCGGCGCGTCTTCGTTGCGGTCTTTGGTTTCCAGGATGCGCAGAAAATAATGGTAATCGTTGTCTTGCGTGGTCAACTCGCGGCGCGACAGGTTCTCCGCCGAAACGGTGCCAGGCGGCAATGCCGTTGCAATGTCTTCGCTGCGGTGCCACACCTTGTCTTCCAGCAGGTGAGCGTTGGCATAGCGGTCGCAGTATTCCAGCAGGCGTTTCCGGTTGTCGGCTTCGTCCAGATTATTCCACCAGCTACGTATCAACTCCCGATTGGGGGCGCTCACCGGTAGCTTGATAAACTGACAGCGCACGATATTGCCATTCAATTTAAACTCTTCGCGATGGCTGTTGTAATACATCAGCATTTCCTCTGCTGTGATGGTCGAATCCAGGAGTTCTTCCACCAGAATTCGTTCGTAATTATTGCGAATGAGCGAAGCCCGGTAGTCGCGCACCAGTTTGTCAATATTCAAATCACTGGGAATGTTGCGTTCGGCTTCCTGCAGCAACAGGGTTTCGCGTACCCAGCGGTGTACAAACCCGTCAATGATGGCGGTGCTGTCGTCCTTACTCGTACCGGGCGGAAACATCCCGTCCATCTCCGATAGGCGCAGTTCTTTGTTATACACTTTTGCAAGTACCGTATCGGGTTGCTCCGGTTTATTGACAAATTGGCAGCTTGCTAACAACCAGTTAGTTATAAAAAAACAAAAGATATATTTTAAATATGCCCACATAAATACATCAACACGTTAACACACAAACACTCTTCTACGCTTTAATCAAACCATTCAACACTTTTTCGTTCACCTTTACGGCGTACTGCTTTTGCAAAGCGGCAATCCATTGCTTTTCCAGATAATCCTGGTAGTCGGCAATGACATAGCCCCTGGCTTCTTTCAAAGTTTTCAGTCCTGGCGGCAACAGTTCTTCTATTTTGTTGAAATTAGAACTACCGTCGCGCGTGATTTGCAAAATGCTCATTTCACCTGCGCGCCAGCTAGCGTTGTTATTATTTTTACGCTCCATCGTTTTTTCGTCCACGCTTACAATGGTCTTTTCCGGGGTGTTGTATTTTTGCAGCACTTCCTGGGGCGTATGCGTTTGAGCGTATTCCCGAATTTCAGAAGCCTGCGCTCTACCTTCGGCGGTGATTTTATAATTGCTCATCACGGCACGCTCTTCCCATTTATAATTGTTCCTTACCGTTTCATAAAACTTTTCCAAGCCGACGGAATCCTGCGAAGCTTTGTCCCACACCAGATTTTTAGTGGCTTCAAACAATAAAATGCCCTCTTCGTACTCGCGCATCAGGGCTTTGAAATCCGGGTATTTTTTATCCAACTGCGACTCTTCAAATTGCAGGCAAATTTCATCTACAAATTCTTTGTACAAACTGCGCACGGCTTTATCCGTACCTTCTTCCTGCAATCGAATGCGCTTGCCGGTAGAGCGACCCAGGTAGTCGGTAAAATCGCCCAGGGTAGTCTTAGCGGTCGTTCCCAGTGTAAACAACACCTCCTCAGATTTTACCTCCGGTGCGCGCCATTTGAACGTAAAAAAGGTGTCATTTTGTGCGGCGATAAACTGCTGCAAAACCGCCGTATTTTCTTTAAAATTATTCTCGCGCCGGATGCGCTCCAGCATCGCTGTGCGGGCTTGCTCGTGGCGCGGGTCTTGTTTTACTTTATTTTCTAAACGAGCCTTTTCCGTTTCAAAAGGTTGTATGCCCCGCTGGCTGATACGTTTGATGAGGTGCCAGCCGATGCTGGTACGCACGGGAGCCGACACAGCACCGTCTTTGTCAAGCGCAAAAGCCACATCTTCAAAGCTGCGCTCATACCGCCCGATACCGAAAATACCCAGGTAGCCCTCTTTGGGAGCCGTGAGTTCATCTTCGGAAGCCGCCATCGCCACTTTTTCAAAGGTACTGCCTAGGTCGGATAATGCTCTTTGCAGGCTGTCTATTTTCAACTTTGCCGCGTCAAAATTACCGTCCGCCGCGCGTATCAAAATATGAGCTACCTCTACCTCGCCGCGCGCCGGGCGTTTGGCGTGTACCTTCACCAGGTGGTAGCCCGCCCGCGAGCGCACCACACCGGAGTGCTTGTTGAGGGGTGTGGAGTAAGCCGCCACTTCCAGGTCGTAGAAACCGCTGGGCAGTGCGCCGGCGTTGATGAAGCCGATGCGCCCGCCGGTTTCCTTTGCCTGGCGTTCATCGGAGACTTCGCGGGCAACTTTGGCAAAATCCTCGCCTTTGTCCAGCCGTTTTTTGATTTCCAGGGCTTCCTCATAGGCTTTCAGGGTGTCTGCCGGCTGGGGGACGGTACCCGGCTCGCCGATTTCAATCAAAATATGGCTGATGTCCACATCCTGCTGCACGCGGTCGTAGAGCTCTTTGACCAGTTGGTCTGTGACCTGCCGGTCAATCAGGTACGAATCTGCCAACTGTCGGCGGTAGCCTTCCAATTCAGACTTCAACGTAGGCAGGGTATCGAGCCGCAGGTCTTTGGCTTTTTGTACTTTGAGTTTAAACTTGGTGTACAAATCCAGATACTCTTCGACCGACTTTTTTGAAAAATCAGCGTTTGGTCCGTTGGTTTTGCTGTAAATGTATTTGAACTCCGACACGTGTACCGGCGTATTGCCCACGGTGAACAACACCGGATCGTCGGTTTTTTGCGCGGCTGCAAATAAGGGTAACAGGGTGATTCCCACCGCGAGAAGAAAAAAGTGCTTCAACATTGCTTCGTTTTTAAGACTTTAGACCACAGACGACAGACTTTAGACGTGTACAGCATCCGATCCAACATCTAACATCCAACATCCAATATTTAAAACCTGACAGTTAACGGCTTTTTGATATTTTAATTGCGATTCTAATCCCACTTCTCTAATCCCACTTCCGACCTCCACTAAAAACGGTGCAAAAGTACGCAGAATGTTTGATTTTCGGTAGCGGGGAAGATTTCTTGACAGATTGTTAACGAAGAACGTAATTAGGGATTAAGTGATTTGTGAATGGGGATAGAATAATGGTCACTCGGGCGTTTTTTATAAATGACAAAAAAATAACAACTCCCCAACCTCCTGATAACAACTCACAAATTACGGCTCACTTTTCACTAATCACGATTCCCTACTCACTAATATACACCCGTTTCACCCGCTCGGAGATAGTGGTAAAAATTTCCAAGGGAATCGTGTTATACACTTTTGCCAGTTCGGTGACGGGCAGGTGTTCGCCGAATATTTCCACCTCATCGCCTTCCCGGGCTGCGGGCACGTCCGTCAGGTCAATCATGCACATATCCATTGCCACCGTACCAACAATGGGCGCGCGCCTGCCGTGCAGCCACACCGCGAATTTGCCGTTGCCTGCCGTGCGCCGCAAGCCATCTGCGTAGCCGATGGAAATGGTGCCGATGACCGAGGGGCGTTCTGCCCGCCAACGCCGCCCGTAACCGACGGATTCGCCGGGTTGTACAGGATGAATTTGCGAAATAGTAGCTTTCAGAGACAAAACGGGAAAGAGCGTCTCGTGAAATGCTTGGTAATTATCCAATCCGTACAAACCGATGCCAAAACGCACCATATCCATTTGAAAATCGGGGAAACGATGTACCCCGGAGGTGTTGAGGGCATGGCGCAGGGGTTGATAAGGTAAGTTGGCTGTAATGGCATCGTACATTTTTTGGTACAAACGCAATTGTTGGAGCGTGAAGGCATCGTGTTCGGGGGCTTCGCTGGCGGCAAGGTGGGTGAAAATGCTTTTAACCTGAATCTGTGAATTGTCTTTTAGTAGCAAAATTAAATTTGGCAAGTCTTTTTCCACAAAGCCGAGGCGATTCATTCCGGTGTTCAATTTGATATGAATCGGAGCAGCGGTGCTGTCTTTTTTTAACCGACTAAACTGCACATATTCTTCCATCAAACCCAGGTTGTAAATTTCCGGCTCCAATTGAAACCGTTGCATCGCATCAAAACTCGACGCTTCCGGGTTGAGTACCATCAGGGGCATTCGGATACCCGCCTGGCGCAGTTCGATGCCTTCATCCGTATAAGCTACTGCGAGGTAATGCACGCCCTGAAATTCCAATAAACGCGCTATTTCCGCACCGCCGCTGCCGTACGCCGCCGCTTTTACCATCACCATCGTACGCACGCCGGGGCGCAGGTAACGGCTGTACAAATACAGATTCCGAATAAAATTTTGCAAATTGATTTCCAGAACGGTTTTATGGGCTTTCAGTTCCAATCGGTGGGCGATGCGCTCGAATGCAAACTGCCGCGCACCTTTCAACAGGATATTTTCATGTTGAAACTGACTGTTGTCCAATTGCTGAAAAAAGGCACCGGTATTTTTAAAACATTGAACGTTAATTGCATCCGGCAATTTTCTTTTTAAAACCGATACGGCTTCCCCAATCGCGATCAGGCGGTTGATTTTTTTTTCCAAAATTAAATTTGCCACCTGTTCATACAAGGTTTCCGAATCTTGCCCGCTTTGTAAAATGTCGGATAGAATGAGCGTGCGGTGGGGATTGGGACCTTGTTGTTCTAAAAAGTTCAGGGCGAGGGTAAGCGAAGTGAGGTCAGAATTATAACTATCATTTACCAAAATGCAGTTGTTAATGGCTTTTTTTACCTCCAGGCGCATCTCCACCGGCTCCAGCCGAGCCATACGCCGCTCGATCTCGACCGGTTCTACGCACCAATACAACAGAATTGCCCAGCAATGAACGGCGTTTTCAATGGAAGCTGCATCCGTGAAAGGAATATTAATCTGATACGTTTGATTTTTATAAATGCCTTTCAAAATAGTCCGCGAGTCTTGGGGCGAAAGTTCTGAGATGCACAAATCTGCATCTGTTTTTTGCGACCAATTAAAAGTTTTCTTACCCAAATTTTCTATGGCAAGGTTAATTAAATCATGGTCTTTGCAATAAAAAATAATGTCAGCAAATTTAAACAAGCGCATTTTTTCCTGGACTTTTGTTTTAATCGACGGAAAACCCGCAGCGTGTGCTTGGCCGATATTGGTGAAAATGCCGATGTTGCAATGAATGATCGGAGCGAGTTTTTCCATTTCGCCCATTTGCGAAATGCCGGCTTCCAGGATTGCCAGGTCGTGTTCGGGTTGGATTTGCCAAACGGAAAGCGGCACGCCAAATTGTGAATTGTAGCTGCGCGGACTCCGAACGATGTGATAATCTTCGCGTAACAATTGAAATAACCATTCTTTGACTATCGTCTTACCGTTGCTGCCTGTGATGCCGATGACCGGTAAATTGAATTGCTGCCGATGATACGTTGTCAATTGTTGCAGGGCATCCAGTGTATTTTTTACCAGAATAAAATTTGCCTCCGGGTAATTTTGTACCTCAACCGCTTCACTGATGATGAAACTCCGAACGCCATCGGCGTATAATTGTGGAATGAATAGATGCGCATTGTGCCGGGTGCCTTTTACCGCAAAAAACAGTGCCGAAGCCGGAAACACCACCTGTCGGCTGTCGAGCAGCAGGTGTTCGATGGTGTGATGGGTGGGGGAAGATCGCAACCATTTGCCGTTGATGATTTCGGCGATGTTTGAAATGAAGTATTTCATAAACAGCTTTCGTGCAAGCGCGTCGGGAAGACGCTGTGATATTGGGTTCAAGTCAGAGACTTGAACCAGCGTCAGAGACTTGAACCGGCAATAACAATTACTTATATCGTTCGTACACCTGGTCAATCACCGTTGCCAGTTTACGGTCTTTTTCGGTCACGGTGTTATCGGCATCGTGGGTGTACAGGGCGATTTCTACCCGGTTCCACACATTGCGCCAGTCGGGGTGGTGGTTCATTTTTTCGGCGTGGAAGGCGATTTCGGTCATAAAACTAAAGGCTTCGATAAAATTTTTAAACTGGAAAGTGCCTTTGAGTTGGTTGTTTTCCTCGCGCCAATGGTTGGGCGGGCAAATCTGGCTGGCATCGCTGCCCCAGAAGGTGCGGGTAGTGCGGTCGGAGAGTGCGTAGGGAAACTTGCCCGTACCGGTCTGCGAACGAATGGTTTTGCGGGTACCCCAGCCCACGAGTTCCAGGTACAACCTGCCAACACTCAACTCCTGCCCTTCCAGGCTGTACAATTCCACCCAGCCGTCGTCGCCGTCGGTGGTGACGTAAATGATATACACTTCCTGCTCGCCCACGGGTGCGCGGTGGAGCCGCACCACGCCGAAGTCGCGTTCTTCCACTTTTTCAAAGTAGTATTGGTGGGCTGCCTGCACGCTGGCGGGTAGTTGCGGTAGTTGTGCGCGATCTATTGCAAAATCCTGCAAAAAGCGTTCATCTAGTTCCTGGTCATTTGCGTAAGCGCAGTAGCGGCGCAGCCAGTAGGCACGGTGCAGTTGCTCGAAAGCCAGGCGAATGGAGGCATTGGTTGGCATCGGTGGTGGTTTTTAAGATTATAAAAGGAATCGTTTTATTTAAAAATAAAAAATTTCTACAACTCTCTTGTCACTTGGTATATTGGTGTATTAGTACACGGAACACTTGGTCTCCAAGTCATTCGGTCACTCCGTCACTGCAACTGCTGCAGGGCTTCCTGCGCGGCGGCGTAGTCGGGTGCGAGTTTCAGGGCTTGTTCATAATCGGTTTTAGCCTGGGTGCGGTTGCCCTGCATCTGCGCGGCAACTCCCCGAAAATAATAGGCTTGCACAAAGGTCGGATTCACTTTAATCGCCAGATCAAAGGCAGTACGTGCCTGTGGGATGGAATCCAGATCGAGGTAGAGCAAGCCGGTGTTGTAATAGGCTTCTTCATATTGTGGATCTGCCTGGTTAATTTTTTTATACAATGCAATCGCGCCTTGCAAATCGTTGTTATCCTGCAAATACTGGGCTTTGGCGTGTAGGGCTTCTACGTTGTCAGGGGCGATGGTAAGGGCGGTATTGAAATATTGGGCAGCGATTTTATGGTTCAAACCGGCGTGGAGTTGCCCTAGGTTGATCCAGGCATCCATCAGATCGGGGTTGAGTTCTACCGATTTTTGAAAACTGTTGATAGCGCGCACCGTGTCTTTTTTTTCTTTAAAATTCAAACCAAACATGAGATAGGCATCGGCGTTCTGCGGGTCGAGGCGCAGGATGCGGTCAATGGTGCGCATGGATTCGTCGTATTTTTTTAAAATCAACTGAAATTCACTCAATTTCAGCAAAGTAGGAATGCGCTGCGGGTGAAAACGCGCCGTTTTTTCCAGGGTTTCCAAAGCTTCGCGGGATTTGTAATAATCCAGGTAAGCATCTGCAAGCGCGTGAAGGAATTGCACGTTAGTAGAATCGAAGGAAAGTGCTTTTTGCAAATCCTGGATGGCTTCGTCATAACCTTCCTGCTCGTAAAACAGCCCGGCGCGAGCAGCATAAAGCGAGGGATCACCGGGATTTTGCGCAATTTTCCGGGTGATTTGATCAATGGCGGGGTTGCCGATGGCACCTTGCATCGGGTTCTGCGAATCGCTCTTTTTGCCGCCACAAGCCCACAGCGCACTCGCCAACAAAGCACTCCAAAGTATCGTTAGAAGATGGATATTCATGTTTTCTATTTTACAGCAGGTAGCGATCTGATGACTTTGGAGTCACCAGATCGCTACCTGCCGACCAGCCAATTTGCAATGAAACAACGATTGACCCTCCTGCTATTGTTTTTGGCAGCACTTTTTTTTAACGCTGCTGCGCAAAGCTGGACAAAATTACAACAATGGGGCGGTAGCGGCACGGAAATTTGCGGCGGACTGGCAACCGGTCGGGATGGTGCCGTTTTTTTGACCGGCAGTTTTGAAAACCAAATTACATTTGGCAGTCAAACCCTGACGGCGGTGGGCGAGGCAGATGTTTTTTTGTGCAAACTACACCCAAACGGCGAGGTGGCGTGGGCGAAGCAAGCGGGCAGTCGTTTGATGGATGAGGTGACCGATTTGGCACTGGATGCGGATG
>Ga0224722_1001255_pt1 | contig 14147 bp, 12 predicted proteins | sample Balambano_FR1_Me_FD_161646 | JGI IMG/M metagenome (GOLD analysis project Ga0224722, IMG submission 161646) | Freshwater sediment microbial communities from Lake Towuti, South Sulawesi, Indonesia - Balambano_FR1_MetaG | ecosystem: Environmental > Aquatic > Freshwater > Lake > Sediment | place... | reverse complement strand
ACGTAACAACAAAGCCAAAAATTTTTGCTTGCCTAATCTCAAACTGAAACCGACAACATTAATGGACTTCGTGAGTTGGCATAACAGCACTGTTCAGCGGCTGCCAGCAGCCTTTACATCTAACTCGCAACTTGATTCAGTTGCTGCAACAGCTTTGTTATTCTGCATACTCCTTACAAACATCTTGTGAGGTGTTAGGTCAGTTATAGGCACCACTAGGGAGGAATCCCAAGAGTTTCTTCAATCTCGGGTCTGCACCTTCGTAGCAATAGCTAGGCATCTGATAATTCATGAATGGTGCGTATTTGTGTCCAACTAATCGCTTAGCATACGTAATTTGTGTAACGTAGCGAGGGATAGAGGAAGAGTTTCTAGAACCTCGATGCCAGACTTGATTGTTAAAACAAACGGCAGAACCCATTGCTCCCAGGCAGCTATAAATTCGATCGGCATATTCTGAAATATCACCATCGCAAAACTTGCCGAACAGATGCGATCCTGGAATGACTTGGGTTGGCCCGTTCTCCGGAGACAGTACATCTGTCAGATAATAATTCACTGTAAACGCCAGAACATTTAAGCGAATATTAGTTAGGGGTTTGCCATCAAGGGAGAGAACATGCGGGGTATCATCCTGGTGCCACTTGTTTTGAGCTAACCCATCGCTTTCTGGAGGGATTGTAAATGAGTTATTGTGGATAACGTGAACCACATTGGCGTTAGGAATACCATCCTCTATTGAATAGTTTGATCCATTTGCTTCACCAATCAGGTGTTCTGCAAAGGTTACAATTGGCTCCAGCGCGAACAATTCCAGATTGTGTCTGGAATGCTCGAACATCCGTTTCATAAATTTTCTGCTAAGGTAATAATCAGGCTTATGGCCTACCTTCTCAAAGACTTCATCCAAATCAGTTCTGAGAAGCTTACAGTGTTCAGGTGTTAGCACATTGTGGATGACGAGAAAACCATCCCTATGAAAAGACTCAATCCATTCATGTAACTGAGCCGAGGATGGTGATTTACCCGCTAAATGTTCAGTCATTTTCTTTACCTTCAGTTGCTTTTTGAACACCGCACATTGGACAAAAAATTCCTTCCAATCTCTCAGCTCCACAACTTTGACAACGCCAATAGGTATTCAAATGTTTTTGTGTGGAGCTATTGTAGGCAGAAATTAGAAGCGGAACAGTATTTTTTAGAATCTTGACAAGTTGGGGTGTTAAGTTGAACCGCTTAGCATTGTGCTCAATGCTATACCCAATCTCTCCATCAGCGGTTCGCAGAGTTGAGGCTTTCCAGTCGCACAACATCTCAAGCACATCAATTAGATTCATATCATCAATGCCATGTTCAAAAAATTCTGGATGATGGCGATTGTTTTCAAAGTGATGTACTAGGGCGGTTTTCAACATTTCTTGGCGGCATTGTTCATATGCTTCACTGCCATAGGTCGTTGCTGCAAGTTTATCTGTGTATACCTCGAACATTTCTAGCTCTGGAGATTGAAGCTTGGAGCGATCGTGACTAAACATGCGTTGGGCAATTTCGTGTTGCATCGTAGCGAGCAACTGCATCACAATCTCGATATGCTTTAGTGTTTCCCAATTCGTAGTTTTTTGTTTTTCTGTCAGCATTGTTCGCTCTACTTCAAATGTTCAAATGTCAACAAAGTACACCGCTTAAACCCAGTTTTCCAATCCTAGTAATTTCCTTCCTAAAGCAGAAAGCTCAATGCGTTCGATCGCGAATGCATCTCGGTATTCGGAAAACACTTTTCCAGGATGCCATCTCTGCTGGGTTGCATAGAAGGAGGTAATGTCTTCCCCAGGATACATACTGATGTATTGGTGTAATCGCATTGCAGCATTGCGGTTAGGCACTGTCGAGTGAAGTTGACCTCCAGACCAAATCAGCAGATCTCCCTGACGAATTGGAATTGCCTGCATATGGTGAAGAATTGGGTCATCGTGCTTTGGACGAATGCTGATGCGACTTGTCCCAGCGATCGGAGGTGGTGTATTTTCTCTACACCATTGCTCCAGAAATCGAGTACATCCAGGTAAGGTCAGATGACATCCAGTAGCAGTGTCTTGATCGGCAAATGCGACCAACCCTTGATAGTTTGGGGTGATCCCTTGCTTCATGTCCTGCACTAGTAGCCAGGGGTTGTAATCCCAATGTTTGGTAATTTCTAAGCGCCAATCTTCCCGATCCTGTAGTTGGAATGAACTATCTGGTTGAAGAAATCGCAGTCCACAGGTGCCACGAGTAATGCCCCAGCGATCGATGTTCACGCTCAAACGTGTTTCATGCCACAAAGTTACATAGACTTGATAGATCGTTTCATAAGTGCGATTGTTAAACGCTTGTTGGTGAAAAGCGAGATTTGACATCAGAAATTTTCCGTCCATTGGCCAGTTGCAGTCCTCCCAAGTCCAGGGTTGCTGCCAATCGATCAGTGCTTTGCGAGTTGTTAGGGGTAGCGCATTAATTTCGTCGCAGATGGCTTGGCGCGATCGCGCACACTCCTCGTCATCAAGGACATGAACAACCACCAGTCCGAACTCCTCAAAGGTTTCTAGAATTTGTGAGGAGCGATCGGGCTGAAATGCTATCGCAAAGCCATCTTCACCAATCGGGTATCGCGGAAAAATTGCTGCCCACTGTTCTGAAGTTCTATGGCGAGTCTCACTTTTTGTCTCCTGCCATGTTTGAATAACAAAGATGAGAAGCTGCCGTTCGTCTAACTCAATGGATGGAAATACCCGCTGAACTTCTTCCAACAGATGCTGCTTGTCAAGTACTGTGGTACCTGCTTGAAACAATGCAATCCGTTCTGCGATCCAAGCCTTTACTTCGGTGACGAGAGTAGTACATTCTGACTGAGTAGAATTCATCAATAACCTCTTTGGGGATGGTTATAGGCTAAACTCAAGCCAGTTCATTTTGTCCAATAAAGTTCAACTCTAATCTTCAACATCTTCAACAGTTTGGCTCCATTCACTCAGTGATTTGGGATGCTAACACCCTGTTTGTACCTCCTATGAATTCACAAAGACGACCCCGAGCTCGCATCTTGACACCAGTTGGACTCAGGAAGCTCCGCGATCGCATTGCAAAACGAGAAATTGAGAACGGAGGGCGTAAATATACACTGGAACGATTGGGAGAGATTACTGAAATCGATCCAGCAACCGTTAAAAAAGTGTTGAACTGCCAAGGATCAGATGAAAGCAAAATCAGGCAATGCTTTAAGAAGTTTGGTCTTACCTTAGAGGACAGCGACTATGACTATGTTCCGGTGCAAGCCGATGTTAGTTTTGTTGGACGAGAAGCGGCGATCGCTGATTTAAATGCACTGGTGCATAGACGAGCAAAAGTCATCGTCATTCAAGCGAGAGGGGGAGTGGGTAAAACGACGCTGGCATGGCAATACCTGACAACCGAGAGATTCGATCGGATTTTAGAACTATGGATGGCAAAGGAAACTCAGAACCTGACCTCAGTGGAGAGTGTACTTGAAGAATGGCTACAACGATATTTTCAGGAGACAGCAGAGCAGGGATTTGACAGAGCTTTGTCACAATTGCGGCAAAAGCTACGCAACTTATCTCCATCTAAACGCATTGGAGTTTTGATTGATAACCTGGAACCTGCGTTAGATCAAGATGGTAGATTTGTGCAAGCCCATCGTCGCTACGTTGAATTGCTGCGTGTCCTTGCAGATCCACTCATCAACGCTGTGACGCTAATTACAAGCCGTGAGCGACTGCGAGAAGTGGATCTGGATAGCCCTCCGCAACATTACCTGCTGAGTGGTTTGGATCAGAATGCATGGCAGCAGTTTTTTGATTACCACCAAATCCAACCCAATTCCACTGCTCTAGGCACATTACACACGATCTACAATGGCAACGCAAAAGCGATGGAAATCCTTTGCAGTGCAGTTCAGGCAGATTTTGCAGGACATTTGATAGCCTATTGGCAGACACAACAGGGCGAGTTATTCATCGAACGAGACCTCGAAGATTTAGTTATCGCTCAGTTCGATCGATTGCAGCAGTCCGATCGCAATGCCTACAACTTACTTTGTCGATTGGGCTGTTATCGCTACCAGGATGTTGCCACTATAGATATTCAGGGATTGTTAGGTTTGCTGTGGGATGTTCCCTTGACGCAACAACGACGAATAGTGGAAGCGTTGAAAGATCGATCGTTGGTGGATTGGGAGCAGCAATCGTTTTGGCTGCATCCTGTGGTTCGAGGGGTTGCGATCGATCGCTTACGAACCAGCGCAGACTGGGAGATAGCGAACCGTCAAGCCGCAGACTCTTGGACTGCTAGTGTCGATCGCGTTGAAACGGTGGAAGATGCTCTTAAGGCGTTTGAGGCTTATCATCACTATCTGCAAATCAACGACTTTGCAGCAGCAGCAAGCGTCATTTTAAGAAAACGAAATAAGCGGTTGGGGCGATCGCTTTACGAACTCGGACTCTTTCAACAAACGATTCCTGCCGTAACATTATTGATTCAGAATCTGAGTGGATATCAACTCAGCGGACTCTATAATCTGCTGGGTATTTCCTACCGAATTACAGGGGAAGTCCACCGTGCGATCGAGTGTCACAAAAAAGCTAAAGAAATTGCAGATCAGTTAGAATTTCAAGAACCTAACGATGTCCATGAATCTGAGTTTTTTAGGCATGACCAGAGCAGTGAAGCTCTAATTAATATCGGACTATGTCAAATTCAACTAGGGGAGCTTGAAACAGCCCTAGAAACGTTTACAAAAGCTGAGCAGCTTGTAGCCGAGGACTGGAAACCTTTTAATTTTACATTTCTAGCATTGCTAAGCGCATGTCTAAACTTTAAACAAGAAGCAACTCGTTGGATTAGTAAAGTTGAGGTGGATAAACTCTCTCTATTTGGACTAACGTCTTTAGGACAAGCTTGTGCCAGCCTCGGATGGACGAAAAGAGCATTTGAAATTTATCGAACTGTTGAAGCGATCGCAGAAAGATCCCATCACACCCCAACTCTTGGCAAGACAATGAACAACTTAGCCATGCTGTATTGTCAAGAAAAGGATTTCAACACAGCCTTACTCAAGCATAGGAGTGCGATCGAGATTTTAAAGAGATTAGGGGCTAAATATGACTTGGCTGAGAGTTATTATCAGCTTGGATTGACCCATCAAGTGATGGGTGAAACTGAGCAGAGTAAGGACAATTTTCACAAAGCAATCCAGCTATTTAGCGACATGGCAGCACCAAAGCAAGTTGAGCGAGTGAGAAAATCACTCAGCGGTTGAGGATGGTGAGGGCAATCTCGCCATCCTTTCTAACGGAAAAACTTAGCCACACTACAGCTAAAATCCGGTAGCAGAGGAGAGGTCAGCGTATCAGTGGCAAAGAGCGTGGTCACAAGCCGCAATAGGGCATCTTGGCGGCGATACACTTCAAGTTGCTGAATGCGCCAATCCAGAATCCAATACTCTTGTACGCCCCGTTCCGCGTAGAGTTTGAGTTTTGTTTCCCGGTCACGGCGTTCATTCTGGGTTCCTGGAGAAAGCACTTCCACAATCAGTTCTGGGGCAATGGTGAAATGCCCTTCCTCATCTACTCCTGCTGCCAATCGTTCGTGACTAATCCAGATCAGATCAGGAATCACATTATCGGCATCATCAAAAATAACCCCAGGTGTCGCTACGGTTTCCCCCAACTGAGTCATTTCTGCCCAGGTATCCAGAATTCTGGATGCCTTGACGATCGCTTTTTGGTGTTTCCAGTGTGGAGCGCGAGTCATGAGCAGATGTCCATCAATGATTTCGTAGCGGTGACTGCTTTCTGGCAGAAGCTTTAGGTCTTCCGTCGTCCAATAAACGCGATCAGTGGCTGATGTCATGAGGAGTGGGAGGGTAATTTGGCAGTGCTCTTATGATACTTGATCGCTTGGTGTCAAGTAGTAGCCTGTTGCGGGTACAGGAGTTAGCTGAATCCTTAAATTCGCCATGATATCAAAATGATCGGAGGGATATAGCCAGGGATCACGGAGTGCATGTTGATCTATGTTGATTGAGAACCACGCAGCTTTGCGTCGAAATAGCAAGTTAATTCAGACTGTGCGTTGTGATGTTTGATGAATTGAGAGCACCCAGTTGACGATCGAGGTCATCAATCACTTGATAAATAAATCGTTTTTTCACCTTATTGAAATGGAAGCGGCTTCCAATTGTTTTGTTTGCCCATTGCCGCGCTCTGCCTCCATTTTCCCCAAGTTCTTGAGCGATCGCTGTCCAATCGCAAACCATCTCAATTAAATCAACATCAGACATATCGTTTGGTGAAGCGTGAAACTCAGGATGGTGACGATTGTTTGCAAAGTGGTGTTGAATCGCAGCCTTGACCTGTGCTTCTACCCCATTAGGGTAGGCAAACGCTTCACCATTTCGGCGGCGGCGATGAAACTCAGTTAACCAGATATAGGGCACTCGCTCAGGCGGAACAAACTTCGACGCATCGTGAATTTCACCGCGATTGAGAATGTCTTGCGGATAGCCGGGAAGCCTTGCCAGAACAGTGAGATTACGATGAACTCGATCGATGTGTTCGCGAGTTCGGCGCTCAAAGAACGCAATCATCTCTAGAGTAGGCTTTGGAGTGGGGTTGATCAGACTAGAAGCCACCGGCAGGGAAAAAGCGATCGTAAATCCCAGAACTGCAAGCACAATGATGCACAAGATTCGTTTTGGTAATCTTAAAACCGTCATGGATTATCAGCGCCTCAGCTTCCTATCAACAGTGATCACGGATCATCGCGAAAGTTCAAACGTTGCATAAATACCTGGATGGTCTGAAGTGCCTGTGGTTGATCGCCAATCATTCTCAGGATAAACAATGCCAGCATGTTGAACGTGTAATCTTTGATCGACAAACATTAAGTCAATGCGATTCGGCAACCATGCCGCACTCGTTAGCCCAGATAACGGCTGAAACCGATGGGCAGTCCGGGCGGTCTCCACGGCTTCGACCAGCGAAATGGAATGGTTGCTGCACTGCAACTGTCCAAATCGCTCAACCGCCTCCCAAATTCGCCGCCCCGCCTCATTGCCATCTCGAATCGTTGCCCAGGGTTTGTAGTGCTGATCAAAATTCAAGTCCCACAACCCAGACAGCAAGTGTCCAAAGGCATCGCCCTGAGGCTGAAAGTCAAATTCCTCAGCGATCGCAATTTCCCAAGCAATCGTTGCTAGGTCTCCAACCAACTTGGAATGGGGACGAAATAGCGATGCATTAAAGTCACCAGTGATCAGACATCCGGCATAGGTATCTTGATCTGGCAAGCTGTGAATGTACTCACATAGCTGTTGACGAATGGCAACTGCTTGCTCAAAGTGAACCAGTTTATGCCCCAAATGCACATTCACAATCATGAACCAAGCAGCCGATCGAGGTTCAGACTGCCGAATGACCACCACTTGTACAAATACGCGATCGCCCTTAAAATTTGTGACCACACTCCAGGTTTGCTGTTCACTCACTGTCCACGGTTGGCGAACCAGAACCGCGAAGCCCTCAACCAACAGTCCATCAGGGTAGGGATTTGCATCAAAATCGAAGACAATGTCATGACGATCGCCATCAAAGGTAATCACCCGCTCTTGAGAAAACGTTGCTGCATCGGTACGCCAGCCCACATTACCGCGACACGCCAAACTCACCTGATAGAATTCTGGCAAATCATTGAGCCGCTGGAGCAGTCGCAAAGCAGAATTTGCCTCAAACCAATCCTTTGCAAACGGATGATGGAATAGCTCGTGATCACGAGCCGTCCAAGGACAGCCTGCCGCGACCTCCTGAAGACAAATCACATCTGGTGACAGTTGAGGCAAATCCTCTGCTAAACGATCGAGCCGACGACGATTGCCGCGATCGAGCTCTTCAGTGGAGAAATAATGGAGGTAGCTATCCGCTGGGCGAACTCGTCCGTGACGGTTTTGCAACCAGCGCTGCCGTTCACCCATTGGATGATAGCCATGCAAATTTAAGCTAAGGACTGAAAGCATCATGGCTGATTGGAAGGAGACAGGATTTCTAACTCTGCCGCAATGCCAAAGTGATCAGATGGATACAGCAAAGGATCACGAGGCGCATGTTGGTTAAGAACTACACGACAATCGTGAACGCGCAAAAATTGATTGATAAACACATAGTCCAGTGTTCCACGAAAAGGTTTGTGCCATTCGGGAGCAAGCGGAGTTGGGCAGGTGTAATCGGGTTCACAGCGGTGCAACGCTTCATGCGCTGAGGCAAAGTGTTGCTTCAGCAGGGCGATCGCAGGCATGTGGGGCACCTCATTGAAATCACCCACTGCAACGATCGGCATGGTTGATGGTAGTTGCCCCAACCACTCTAGTAGTCGCTCAATTTGCTTAACCCGATGCGGATGGGGTCCAGGATGCCAGTAGTAGTGTCCATTGCAGAAAGCCAACGGTTGACCATCCACAAGAACTTGTACCGACTGTGCCACTCGTCCTTGCGTTTGCAAATCAAGTTCTGCCGTCTGCACAAATGGATAGCGACTTAAAATGGCATTACCAGCATAATCACCATCATGCCCTTCCACAGGACGACCTGGAACCAAGTACACATGAGGCAAACCGATCTGTTTAGCAATCCAGTCGCTACTATTGGCGGTCATATTGACTTCTTGCAATCCCACTAAATCAGGTTGTTCAGCAGCCAATCCGTCAATTAATAGCGATCGTCGTCGATGCCAATCGCCTAACCAGGTCAAAATATTAATTGTGATCACTTTCACCATGATGGTGTCTCCAATTGAGAGTATTTAGAACTCAAATCCATTGCAGCTTTATGCCAACTCAATCTGAACCAGTTGGGTGTTTAGGAACTGCTAGAACCGATAAGCCAGAAAGGGAATTAACATTTCTGCTCGACTCACACCTCCATGAACACCTGCGATTTCCGTATGGCATTCTTCAGGTTTTGCCCATCCCCAGCGATGAAAGCAAGACCAGCCATTGCGCGGAATTAAAATCAAATCCCCAATGCGATCGCTCATTTCCTCTGTTGGCGGTTGTTCAGGCAATCCAAACAAGCCGAGGGCGATCGCTTCAGCTTTTGGCAGAGCCAGAAAATTGTCCCCCAGGTGCTCCTGTACATAAGCAACAACTGCTGCCTCCTGACCTGGTCGAACATACAGAAAGCGGGCTTGCGATTCTCCCGTTGCCGGAACAAACAATTGCTGAGTTAAATCAGGATGGTGATTGAGCCAGAGGATTTTATCTGGATGGGTCTGGAGTTGCCCATGATCAGCCGTCAGCAACAACACAATATCAGACCGTCCAGCCAGCGGTGCTAACACCTCTCGTTGAAAGGCAAAGTCGAGGGCGGCGACTTCCGCCCGGTAGCAGGAACTGAGAGGTCCGTAGCGATGAGCGGCTGTATCTAAATTGGGAATGTAGAAATAGGTAAAGCTTTTGCCCTGGTCATAGGCAGTTAATAGACGATCGCGCAGTCGCACAAATCCATCGATCGGTGTTTGATAATCAATGTAGCCCTGCTGTCCTGCCTGGCTCCCAACGGTGGTAAATCGACTGATACTCGTTCCTTTGAAGCGACAAAAGTTGACAATCTTGACATCTAACCCTGCTTTCTCCATCCGTAAATATAGATTAGGGACTGGCAACAGGCGATCTGGATTGAGTTGGTCATCTGGATAAGGTGTTGAGCTAGGAGCCATTCCCGGTCGCCAACCGATGAGATTAACAACACTACCCATCTCTCGTAGATAAGGACTCGTACACATCACTCCGTGTTGTGCTGGGGCATAGGCAGTCGCGGCAGTTGTAAGCCCGGTGACAGTTGTGCTGGGAAATACCGAGGTCGCAGGCATAAAAAATCCTTGGGGACTATCACAGGCGGCAGCTAATCCTGGTGCATCGCCAGCCTGCATCACAGTACACAACTGGTCGTAGCCGAAGGCATCTAACAGCAGCAGCACAACATGATTGATTGGGGCTTGTTGCTGCCAAGCAGTCCAAGTGGCGGCGATCGCCGGATCACTTAACAAAGTGGGATTAAACGGAGGTAAAGCAGGCGATTGACCAATATTCGGTGCTTCTGCAGCCAGCCAATGCATCGTCAGAGCTGCAATGTTACCCAGTCCTAATCCGTCATAACTCGGTCGTACTACATCCTTACCAAATAGTGCAGGGAGTTGTTGTCGTGCTAGAAGCTTTTCCTCTGCAAGAATTGTAGTTTCAGACATCTCAGTTCTCCTAGTCTGCACTCTGTGAGTATTGAGTTCAGTTTGCCAGATGCAAATGATTTGATCCAGAGAAGATCATGAAGTTAAGACCGAACTTGTGAATGTTATCCAAAATCGTTTAACTTGACGCATTACGGGTGTGCTAAGCACTTCTACACCAGATTGTTATAGACTAAAGCTAAAACAATTCATTTTGTGCTACAAAGTTCAGGTCTAATCTTCAACATCTTCAGCAGTTTGGCTTCATTCAGCAAGTTGGGATGGTAACACGATGAATTCCCCAAACCTGACCGAATTAATCAATATTGCTGATGCCAGGGTGTTTGCTTATACAAATCAGCCATTAACGGATGTCCAGAGAAAGATTTTGGAGCAAGTCCTAGATGGCAAGATGTTAAAAGATATTCAGGTGTGTGGATATTCTGAAACAACGGTGCAGCGAATCTTCTGCCCTAAACTATGGCAGCTATTATCGGAAGCACTGGGGCAAAAAGTAGGTCTTAAGACCATCCGGCTGATCTTAGAGAAAGCGCTTCAGGGTTCTACAGATCGTTTGCAATCCACTCATGCGACGCTTGGATTAAATGAATCATCTCTTTCTCAACCATCCTCACCTCATTTACTCAGACCCGTTTTACATAATCTTCCTGCACCAACCTGTACGGCGTTTATTGGTCGAACCGACGAATTGACTCGCTTGCTAGAACTGCTTTCACCTAACCACGCCGCTCATTTAATTAGCGTGGACGGCGTGGGCGGAGTTGGTAAAACCAGCTTGGTTCTAGAAGCAGCCTATCGGTGTTTGCGTGCAAGCCAGAACTGTAGTGTTGCCTTTCAAGGACAGTCCCAAACTCCCGTCGTTCCTACTTTTGATGTGATCATTTTCACGTCTGCTAAAGAGCTGCGGCTAACTTCCGTTGGCTTGCTCAATAGCCTCTCTCCACAGCAAACATTGAATGATATTTTTCGGCAAATTGTTCGCGTCATTGGGGACTTATGGATTGCTGGAGTTAGTTTTGCTGAACAAGTTGAGTTGATTCAAGATGCGCTATCCCGGTATCAAACTCTGTTGATTGTGGACAACTTGGAAACCGTAACCGATCAGGAAGCGGTTCTAGCCTTCCTGCATGAGTTACCGCCAAAGGTGAAAGTGGTCATCACCACGCGAAAACAAATTATCTTTGTGCCAGTTCGCTTGACTCCCATGTCGGAACAGGATGGATTAACGCTAATTCAACATGAAGCTCAAGAGAAAGGAGTCGAGTTGGAGGAGCACGATCGCCAGCAGCTTTACCAAGCAACCGGAGGAATCCCAGTTGCTATCAGTTATGCGATCGGGCAACTAGCCAGTGGTTATTCCGTCGGAGAGGTTTTGCAAGTCCTAAAGCAGCCAACAGGGGACGTCGCTCAATTCTGTTTTGCAAATTCTGTACAGTCGTTGCAAGGTACACCCGCTCATTACCTGTTAATGGCGTCGACGCTGTTTCCAACGCCAGCCTTGCCTGATGCCTTGATCCAAGCAGCAGTTCCACAGGTTGATGGAAACATTATCCAACAGGAACTGGCACGCTTACGCGGGTTGTCGCTAGTCAAACAAGACCATCGTCGATACAGCATTCTGCCATTGACCCGTGAATATGCTCTAGCAGAACTCACCGCCTATCCTGAGTTTGGTCGAGATGCACGACAGCGTTGGTTGAATTGGTATATGAATTTTTCAGCCATTCACGGTAAAGCAGATGTAGATGAATGGAATGGGCACAGGTTTGATGAAATGACGGAGGAGTGGCAGAACCTGCAAGCAGTGATGGAATGGTGTATTGCGGAAAATCACTACGCTGAAGCCCTGCAACTCTGGCAAAACCTGGAAACCTATACCCAGTTTAGAGGTCGGAACATCGGTCGATCGGGGTACTGGAGCGATCGCCTGATTTGGACAACATGGCTCCTGCGCATGGCTGAACAGCGGGGAGATTGGCGATCGCTGATGCAAATCAGTTTCGACCACGCTTGGACTCTGAGTGCGATCGGCAAACCTGAATTGCTTAAAGAAGCAGAGGGATTGTTGATGCGAATTTGGAATTTGCGTCATCATCAAGAGCCGCTATTCCAAGCGAAGCTAGCAAAGTCAATCGCAATAACGCACTTTAAACAAGATCGGTTGGATGAAGCGCAAACCTGGCTGCATTTGGCAGAAACTCTGCTCAACGAGCTTCCTCAGCCTAACAACCTAGAATACAACCGTGTATTTGCTCGACTGCCATCTGATCAGGGGAAAATTCTGCTCGAGAAAGGAGCTTACGAACAAGCCCAGGAAAAATTTACTGTCGCTCTCGACCGTGCTCGTCAACTCAACTGGGTGCGCAACATTTTTATCACACAGTGTTGTCTGGCTGACATTGCTATTGAACAGGGACAACTAGATGAAGCTCAGTCTCTGTTGGGAGATGGGTTATACATGGCGGAAGCTAACCACGATCGCACCCACATGGCGTTTTGTCAACGAACGTTAGCCAAACTCGCACACGCTCGAGGACATCTCTCTGAAGCTGTATGCTGGGGAACAGGGGCATTAGAAAACTTTGACGCACTGGGGATGGAATGGGAGGCAAAATCAACTCATGAGTTGCTCGTTGCATTTGGCTTTGATGATCGGGCGATTGCCTCAACCCCAAACTCAAAACACCGTTTCAGAGGAAACTTCACACAAACTTAAGCCTAGTCGTTGACAGTTAATACAGGCAATTATGTAGTTGCACCCTTACTCAGGACTTGCAGGCTACCCGCCGACACTCCCGTACAACTCATTGATCGTCACTAATTTACCCTCTGTAAACTGAATCACCAGTTCTTGCTCATAAAGCAGAGTGGTTCTAATCAGTAGTCGTCGCCCTGTTGCAAATACACGAACATGTGTTTCTGCTCCATCCCAAAAAATCATCACTTGATTCCTCCTATTTAGTAATGCCGCACAAGAGATTACCCAGAGTTATGGATTTCTTGATATGCAGATTCTGGATTCAGATTCACGCCAGTCCTGGTGGCAGCGGTTCACCACACTGATGATGGATAGCAGCGATGCGATCGAACAACCAGGGATGCCCTTGTCGATAGGTAGGAATTAATGCCAAAGGACTCAGCAGGGCAGCCGCCGCAAGGTCAGCTACGCTAAGGCGATCGCCCACTAAGTACGGACTCGTTTGCCAGCGATCGCCCAACTCCGCCAGCGCTAGCGCCAATCGCTGTGCCGCCAAGTCTACTGTGGCCGCGTTAATGCGGTACTGCCAACGCACAACAGTAATCACAGCTTGACTAATCAGTGAGGGATCGATCGCTTTTCCCTCCCTAGCCCGAAAGTGGTAATAGACAAACCGGGTAGCCGTGCCAATACTCTCATCCAACCAATCTTCCAAAAGCCACGCTTGAGCCTGTTGCCCCAAGTCAGTTGGCAGGTAGGTAGGCTCTGGCTGATAAGTTTCCAAAAACTTCAGAATGGCCGTAGAATCAGCTATGGCTATAGGTTGGTTTGGCAATTCTGGCTGTAACACAGGCACAGTGGTCAATCCAGTCAGCGGTTGCAACTGCAAGACATGCAATCCAGGAGTGAGATTGGTTACCGTGTAGGAAATCTGTTTGTAACCAAGCGCCAGACGAATTTTACGACAGTAATGAGACGTGCTAAATTGCAGCAGGTTCATAGCTAAATCAGTGACTAATTAACCTAATTAAATTCTTTTAAGGAAAGATATTTCTTGAACAACAATATCTGGGCAATATTAAATCAATGTGACCTTAATCTACTATGTAAACAACGCTCCAACTTTTCTGATGGAGCTAGCAAGGGTTAGCAGGAT
>Ga0224722_1001251_pt1 | contig 14198 bp, 10 predicted proteins | sample Balambano_FR1_Me_FD_161646 | JGI IMG/M metagenome (GOLD analysis project Ga0224722, IMG submission 161646) | Freshwater sediment microbial communities from Lake Towuti, South Sulawesi, Indonesia - Balambano_FR1_MetaG | ecosystem: Environmental > Aquatic > Freshwater > Lake > Sediment | place... | reverse complement strand
CCGTCTGACCGCAGCACTGGCACTACCTGCGGCGTTTCGTTGTAGCGCACCAGCTCGATATACTCCGTGGTGGGGGTAATGCCGGTATCGAGCAGTTTGTAACCCAGCATTGCGTTGATGAAGGTTGATTTGCCGGCGTTAAACTCCCCCATCACCACCACCATAAAGAACATCTCGCGCAGATCCTGAGCGATGTCGTTCAGGCGGCGGCGGTCACTGGTGGCCTGCTCATCGTCGCCTGTGATGGCCTGGGCAATGTCGTGAATAAGTTCGACTTCTTCCTGGCGCAGTGTTGCAATTTCACCTTCGAGCACATTGAGATAGAGTGTAGGTGTCGTCATATCAGCCTTCCTAAATGGCTAGCCCCAGTATCTTGCGCTTGCCAAGCGCGTTGAGTTCACTTTCCAGGCGTGCCACCTGCTGTTCAGCGTTGTTCAGCAGCGCCAGTTGCTTGGTTTGCAGCGTCGCCTGCGATTCGATCAGCCGCGTCAGCGGTGCGATGGCCTCCTGGCGCATTTTCATGCCCTGTTCAATCTGGGCGTCACTGGCCCGTGTGAGCGCTTCGGTATACTGGGCCTGAAGCGCATACAGACGGTTGGCATAAGCGCGGTGGATCATGCGCCCACGCAGGGGGATCATGGCGAAGCCCAGCAGGCTGGCGACGATCAGCGCGGCCAGCAGAACAAATTCTATCGGCGCGTCATTGGTGACGGCGATGCTGCCCCACAACGCCAGCAGGCCCACAAACAGCAGCGCACACACAACCTGCCACAGCGCGAGATAAATAATGGTGTTGCGCCGGGCCTGTTCCACCCAGGCGGTAAGGGCGACTGCCTGCGTTTCCAGCGGTTCCAGGGCCGCACGCAGGCCCAGTGTGGCGCTGCGATCATAGGTTGATGGCGCCGCAATGGTGCCGATCATGTTGGCGCGCATCTCGCGAGGCATTTTGTCTACCTCGCGCTGGCTGTAACTCACCAGATCAGCGACATCCTTAATGTCCTGCCCTTCAAGACGCGGGGCCATTTTGTCGCTCACCAGGGCCAGCTCACGCAGCGGCTCCTCCACCTTGTGCCGCTGGAACGCCGTCGCCACAGTGTCTGGGGTGCGGCCACGCCGCAGCAGCGCCCCGATGAACGTCAGTTCGGCGATGCCAGCCGCCGTCAGGCGCAGGAAACTGGCCGGATTGAAAAGTTCGTGCATGGCTTCGCTGGCGCGGGCGATCGCCAGCGCGAAGCGGGCCTCAACATCGCTGTTCACTTCGCGGACGATCCGGCGCAGGTCGCTGCGCTGCTGTTCAAGCTGGCGCTCCACATTTTCCGTCACGTTGCGGTACTGGTCGTAGGCGCGCTGGTTCTGCTTCACTGTCTCTACCGCCACCTGATGCGCGTTCTGGGCGATCTGCAGCGGGGTTTGCAGCTTTTGGCGCAGGCGGTTCACGTCGTTTAGCTGCTGCTCCACAAAGTGTTCAATCTGCCCCAGGCCGCTGTTGGCCCAGAAGACCGCATCCCGGCTGCCATCAGGCTGCCACGCTTCCTGCCCCCAGCGGGCGCTGACCATCCACACTTCGGGCGTAAAGCCCAGCTTGTCCTTGCTCTGTTCGGTCACATACTTTCTGACAGTTTCGCGTTCCTCATCGCTCAGCAGATCAGACTGGTTAATGACGATGATGACCTTCTTGCCATACTGGCGAAAGCGCTGAAGCGTCTCTAGGTTGCTCTGCGTCATCGCCTGTGTCGCCAGCATCACCAGCAGAATTATGTCGGCGCGGTGGAGGAAGCGATTGGTCGTCTCCTCGTGTTCGCGAAATACTGATTCAAGGCCAGGCGTATCTACAAAACTTACCTTACGCAGCAGCGGCGACGGGCTGAAGACAGTGCGCACTGCGCCGGTGGCTGGCATGGGCTGGCTGTCATCGCCGTAACGCAGAATCGCAATCTCATCGGTCACTGGCGTAGGGCCTATTTTCAGCAGGTCTGCGCGGCCCACCAGGGCGTTGATGAGGCTGCTCTTGCCACTGTTGAACGGGCCAACAAACACCATCATGTAAGGGTGATCGGCGTGGAACATGGCATCACGCACCTGCCCCACCCAGCTTTCGTCCAGATTTTCAATACGCGGCAGGATGTCGATGAGGTCGGTCATCAGTTCTACTTCGCGGCGGCGCACCACCTCATAATCCTGCAACAGTCTGGCGGATGTCGTCTCTTCTGCCAAAGTCAGCACCTTTCGCGGTCTAAACGCAAATCCACAGCAACTGCGTTATACTCAGGATAATGCGGTTTTAGTGTCGGTTCAATAGGCGGCATCGTCAAAGCTAACAGCAGAGAGATTATCCATGAGCTTTAATGGCAGCATTCGTTATGTTGACAATCGGCTGTTTATTGACCAGGTTCCACTGCTGAACATTACGCATGAGGTAGACACGCCGTTGTACGTGTACAGCCTGCGGCGCGCGCTGGGCAACTACCAGCGTATGCACGAGGCATTCGCTGATGTGGGGGCCCACATCCACTTCAGCGCGAAGGCGAACAGCATCATGGCGGTGCTCAAGGCGCTGATACAGGCCGGGGCAGGCATAGACGCTGTCAGTGGTGGCGAGGTTTACAAGGCCATTGCGGCAGGCTGCGATCCGGCGAACATTGTCTTCGCAGGGGTGGGTAAGACCACCAGCGACATCCGCTACGCCCTGACAGTGGGGGTGGGCTGGTTCAACATTGAAAACCTGGATGAGGCGCGCATCATCAACGAGCAGGCTAAGGCGGTTGGCCGCAGCGGCATACGGGTGGCCGTGCGCCTTAATCCGGATGTCACCGCCAGCACCCATCCCAGCATCGCCACCGGCCACGGCAGCGCCAAATTCGGCCTCACTGCCGAGGCTATCCGCGACCTGCTGGCACGCCAGGGCGATTACGCCCAACTGAGCTTTGAAGGTATCCATGTGCATATCGGCAGCAACCTTCAGACGACCCAACCCACGCGCGAAGCGGTAGAGCGTGCCCTGGAGCTGATCGCGCCGTATCCCCACATGCGCACGGTCAATATTGGCGGCGGGGTTCCAGCACAGTACCACCCTGACGAAGACATCCCCACACCAGAGGATTTTGCCAGGGCGCTTCAGCCGCTGCTGAAAAATTACGAGGTGCTGGTGGAGCCAGGGCGCGCCATTACAGCAGATGCCGGCATTCTGGTAACAAAGGTGCTGTACACCAAGTTCCAGGGGGGCCAGCACCTGGCGATTGTAGACGCCAGCATGACGGAACTGCTGCGCCCCATGCTATACAACGCCAAACACGAAATTGTGCCAGCGCACCACAATGAAGAAGCCGACCTGGTGCCAACGCAGGTGCACGGCCCGGTGTGCGAGACCACTGATGTGCTGGGAAAGGATGTGCTGCTGCCAGAGCTGGAGGCGGGCGACCTGCTGGCGATCCTTACAACGGGGGCGTATGGCAGCGTGATGAGCAGCAACTACAACGCGCGTCCCCACCCGGCAGAGATCATCGTGCGTGAAGATGGTGAAACGTGGTTCGTCGCCCGTAAGCGCGACACCTGGAGCGACCTGGTGCGCGCCGAAATCTATTGACGCGACAACGAAAAACCCGGCCAGCAGCCGGGTTGTGTGGTGGTGTTAGCAAGACTTGAACTTGCGACCTAGCGATTATGAGTCGCTCGCTCTAACCAGCTGAGCTATAACACCAGGAAGTTGCGGAGGATGGATTCGAACCATCGGCCTCCGGGTTATGAGCCCGACGAGCTACCTCTGCTCTACTCCGCGTGAATCATCATAGCAGCGCCGGGCGTGTATGTCAACGCCGGTTTCCGCGTTTTTGTGTGCCGGCGCGCACTCAGGCATCCTCGTTGTCGATAGCTGCGTGGGTCACCTGGCAGATTTCGTCCAGCGTTTTGCCGCGCGCTGCCTCTATGCGCGCCATGCGCTTCTGGAACTGCATCATGGCGTAGTTCAGGAACGTGTCAAGGTCAAGCCCAAACGGCACGGGATCGTACTGGGCAAAAATGTCATGGATGACGCCAATGGCAGGCATCAGCAGGGTGTTCATGGTGTCTTCTGCGTAGGACCACAAATGCGGATGCTCGGCGATGATGCGTGAGATGAGGAAGATGCCATAGGCGATATGGCGGCTTTCATCCTGCTTAAGCTTCTGGATACCTTCTGTGTTGCCGGGCATCAGGCCATTGGCCTTTAGCATGGTAAAGTAGGCGTGGTAGCCTGTTTCCGCCAGCGTGCCTTCAACGATCATGTTATAGGTGATGCTGGCCTGGAGCTGTGCCTCTGGCGACCGATCTTCCATCAGGCGATCCAGCGCCGCCGGCAGCGCCTCATAGAAGATGGCGCGGTAATTGTCGCTGTGATAGTGGCTGAGGTCTTCACCCCTTACGTTCAACACCTCACTCAGAAACCGCTGGAAAAAGTCGGTGTGCTTGGCCTCCTCCCACAGGAAGGTCGTCAGGAACATCTCCTCCTCAATCCGGCCTTCACGCGCTACCGTCAGCATCAGCGGCAGCAGGTCAAGCGTTACAGCTTCCTCCCCGGCCACAAAAAGCGAGGTCAGCCGCAGGATCACATCCTGTTCATCAGCCTGTAGGGTGTGCCAATCGCGCTTGTCCTGGCTGAAATCAATATCGCTGGGATTCCAGATACCGTAGCGCTTGGCTTTCTCAAACAGTTTCATGGGGGGGATCTGGCGGTTGAGGCCGCGCGTTGTGGTCGTGAAGGCGGTGTGGCTGGCGGGTGTTGGCATCATCTGCTCCTGTCATTTAACTGTGTGTATTATAGCGCCTGGCGCGGGCGCTGGCCTGTGGAACGAACAGCATTTGGGCTAAAATGCAGGTCAGTTAACCCCATTCATGAAAGAGTTCAGTATGGAGCCTCGTGTTGAAAAGTTTGCAGATCTGCTGGTGAACTACTCTACCTCTGTCAGGAAAGGCGAATGGGTGGGCATTCTGGGCGATGTGGATGCCCTGCCAGCGCTGCGCGCGGTGTATGCCAGGGTGCTGGAAGCGGGCGGCCACCCCAGCCTGATGCTGATGGATGAGACGACTGATCGCATTTTCGCCCGGCATGCCAGCGAAGAACAGATCACCTGGCTGGATCCAATGCAGTCACTTTATTACGATAAGGCCGACGTGTACATTCGCGTGCGAGGCAGCGCCAACACCCGCGCCATGACCAGTATTCCGGGGGTGCGCACCCAGCAGATTGCCAAGGCACGCCAGGTCTGGCTGGATACCCGCCTGGGGCGTGCCGCCGAAGGCCGCATGAAGTGGGTCGGCAGTATCTTCCCCACGCAGGCTTTCGCCCAGGAAGCGAACATGAGCCTAGAAGAATTTGAGGATTTTGTGTACGGGGCGATGTTCTGCGATCAGGATGACCCCAAATCGGCCTGGGCGGCACTGGGCCGCCGCCAGCAGGGAAAGGTAGATTTCCTGAACGGCAAAAAAGAGATTGTCTGCAAAGGCCCCAATATCGATCTTAGCCTTTCGATTGAGGGACGCCGCTTTATCAACTGTTATGGGCTGAACAACATGCCGGATGGCGAAATCTTCACCGGCCCGGTGGAAGACAGTGTCAACGGTTGGGTGCGTTTTACCTACCCTGCCCTGGTCAGTGGGCGCGCAGTCAGCGGGATTGAACTGCGCTTTGCTGAGGGCAGGGTTGTGGAAGCCCATGCTGAGCAGAACGACGAGCTGCTGCAAGCCCAGCTCAACACCGACACAGGCGCACGGTACCTGGGCGAATTCGCTATTGGCACGAACTTTGGCATTCAGAAGTTCACCGGCAACATCCTCTACGACGAAAAGATCGGCGGGACGCTGCACATGGCCGTTGGCCGCAGCTACGCGGAAACAGGCGGCAGAAACCAGAGCGCCGTGCACTGGGACATGATCTGCGACATGCGCACCGACAGTGAAATCTTTGTAGATGGCGAGTTGTTCTACAAAAACGGCGACTTTGCAGTGTAGTCGGCCCGCTTCAGGGGGTGGGAGGGTGTGCCACCCCCTGGGGTTTGCACAGCGCGCTAACCCAGCAGCAGGTCGCCGTCCGGGTTTTTCTCCCCGGCCAGCATACTGCGCATCTGGAAGATCTGATCGCGCAGGGCCGCCGCCTTTTCAAACTCCAGCGACTGGGCGGCGTTCTTCATCTCTTTCTCCAGCTCTGTGATCATCTTCGCCAGACGATCGGCGGGCAGCGCGCTGAAGTCCTGCTGAGCCTGGGCTTTCTCAGGGCTGATCTCTTCGTCGGCAGTCATCGCCTTTACCCGGTCGGTCAGGTCGCGTATCTGCTTGACGATCTGTGTGGGTTCAATGTTGTGGTCGCGGTTATGCTGCTCCTGGATAGCCCGGCGGCGCTCTGTCTCTTCGATGGCGCGGCGCATGCTGTCTGTCATTTTGTCAGCATACATAATGACACGCCCGTCAACATGGCGCGCCGCGCGGCCAATCGTCTGAATGAGGGCGCTCTCGCTGCGCAGGAAACCTTCCTTGTCGGCGTCCATGATCGCCACCAGCGACACCTCTGGCAAATCCAGGCCTTCGCGCAGCAGGTTGATGCCTACCACCACATCAAACACCCCTTTACGCAGATCGCGCAGGATTTCGACACGCTCCAGCGTTTCCACCTCAGCATGCAGCCACTGCGCCTTGATGCCCAGTTCGTTGAGGTAGCCGGCCATTTCTTCCGCCATTCGCTGCGTAAGGGTGGTCACCAGGGCGCGCTGCCCTTTTTTCACCCGCGCGGCAATCTCCTGCAGCAGGTCATCCACCTGCCCCGCTACCGGCCTGACATCCACCTGTGGGTCAACGATGCCCGTGGGCCGAATGATCTGCTCCACGACATGCGTGCTCTTTTCTTTCTCGTAAGGGCCGGGTGTAGCGGTCGTATAAATCACCCTGCCCATGCGCTGTTCGATCTCATCAAACTTCAGCGGGCGGTTGTCTATAGCGCTGGGCAGCCGAAAGCCATAATCCACCAGCACCTGTTTGCGCTGGCGATCGCCGTTGAACATCCCGCGAAGCTGTGGCACTGTCATGTGGCTTTCGTCAATCACCAGCAGGTAATCCTCTGGCATGTAATCCAGTAGCGTGTAGGGCGGGCTGCCTGGGGCGCGCTGTTCCATATGGCGTGAATAGTTCTCTATGCCGGTGGTGTAGCCCACCTCGCGCAGCATATCGAGGTCGTAGCGCACACGCTGCTCTATGCGCTGGGCTTCCAGCAGCTTGCCTTCTGCCTTGAAGAAGGCGATGCGCTCCTCCAGCTCCTTCTCTATGTCGATGATAGCCTTGCTGACATTTTCAGCATCGCTGATGTACTCGCGGCTGGGAAAAATGGTGACAGTGGAATGCTGACGCAGGATTTCGCCGGTAAAGGGGTCAAACTCGGTAATGCGTTCAATGTCGTCGCCAAACATGGCAATGCGGTAGGCAGTTTCACTGTAGCCAGGGATCAGCTCCAGGGTGTCGCCGCGCACGCGGAAAGTGCCGCGCTTCAAGACCATGTCGTTGCGGCTGTATTGTATACGCACCAGGTCACGCAGCAGGCGGTCACGGCGGATCGTTTGCCCCACTGCCAGCTCGACAGAGGCATTGCGCCAGCTTCTGGGATCGCCCAGGCCGTAAATGCACGACACCGACGCGACGATGACCACATCACGGCGCGTAAAGAGCGAAGCAGATGTTGACAGTCGCAGGCGTTCTATCTGCTCGTTGATCTGCGTCTGTTTTTCGATGTAGAGATCATGACGTGGCACATAGGCCTCTGGCTGGTAGTAGTCGTAGTAACTGACAAAATATTCGACCGCGTTGTTGGGGAATATCTCTTTAAATTCAGCGAACAACTGGGCAGCCAGCGTTTTGTTGTGGGCCAGGATGAGCGTGGGGCGCTGTGTCTGTTCGATTACATTGGCAATGGTAAAGGTTTTGCCAGTGCCCGTGGCCCCCAGCAGGGTCTGGTGCTGCACGTCGTTGTTGAGATTAGCCACCAGCGCTTCTATTGCGCGGGGCTGATCACCTGTAGGTTTGTAGGGCGTGGCAATCTGCAAGGCAACCATAAGACACCTGTAGAACGCTCGTTCAGTCGGGAAACAGAATTATAGAACAAATGATTGAACATTACCAGCCCGGCATCGTCACTGCTGACAGGGTTAAGGGCCTGGATGTCGGCATTACACCAGCCTGGTGGCCGCCGCAAGCGCCCCGGCAAAATCGACTTCCTGGCCGAGTATCGGGACATATTCCGCGTGGCGAATGATGCCCTCACGATCAACGACAAAGACTGCACGCTGGCAGGCGCGCCAGTCCGTGTCGTGTACGCCGTAGTCGTCGGCAAATTTCATGTCCATGTAGCAGCTCAGCGTTTCGTGGCGATCAATGCCCTCTGCCCCGCAGTAGCGCCTGAGCGCGAACGTGGTATCGGCGCTGACGGTGATAATGGCAATATCCGTACTGAGGTTGGCCGCCTCGGCGTTGAAGCGGCGTGTCTGGGCGGAACACACCCTGGTGTCGATTGACGGGACAGTGCTGATCACCAGCACTTTGCCCGCAAAATCGGCCAGGGTGCGTTGTGAGCGGTCGTTGGCCAGCAGCGCAAAATCCGGGGCCTTGTCACCAGGCTTCAGCATGTCGTACTGTACGTGGTGCTCTACTTCACCTACCTTCATCCCAGGTCGTGTCATGATGTCTGCTCCAGTGAATGTGTCTATAGACTACGACTGTAACGCAGTCCGATGAGCGTCAGCTAAGGATCACAGGCCGCCGAAACGCCACACCCCCTCCACCATGGTGCCCACCACGCCAGCCGCCCCAATCTCATCTGGCGGTACGCTGAAGATGTCGCGGTCAACCACTGTCAGGTCGGCATAATAACCGGTGTCCAGGCGACCACAGCGATCTTCCATATACGCAGTGTAGGCGTTGGCAGCGGTAAATCCGTGCACCGCTTCAGCTACGGTCAGGCGCAGTTCAGGGTACCAGCCCCCCACCGGTTCCCCGTGTTTCTGCCGGGTAACAGCGGCCTGAATGCCCAGGAAGGGGTTAAACGGCTCTACCGGGCTGTCGCTGCCGAAAGCACACACCACACCCTGATCCAGCTGCCAGCGGATGTTGTAGGCCCAGGCGCAGCGCTCGCCCCAGTAGGCCTCGGCCACCGACCAGTCAGACACGGCGTGCATAGGCTGCATAGAGGCGATAACGTTCAGGTCGCGCAGGCGGTAGCGATCATCCGGGTGAATCACCTGCACATGCTCAACGCGGTGGCGCATGGTGTGCGGTGCCTGGCCGCGCGCCGCTTCTTCCCGGCGCACGCGCTCAAACACATCGCAGACATCGCGAAACGCCCGATCCCCAATCGCGTGAACGGTAGTTGGCAGGCCATGCGCGCTGGCACGGCTCACCAGTTCCATCATTTCGTCTCTGGGAACCACAACAATGCCGTAGTTATCTGGTTCGCCCGCATATGGCGCCAGCATATGGGCCGTTTTGGGACCAAGCGCGCCGTCGGCAAACAGCTTCAGCGAGCCTATCTTCAGGTAGTCGTCGCCAAAGTTCACGCGCACCCCCAGCGCTATGGCAGCATCCAGCCACTGGCGGTTCACATTCTTGTGCACGCGCAGGTGCAGGCCGTCGCGCTCGCGCAGCATTTGCAGGGTGGCCATGCATGAAGGGTTATCGAAGTCATGAAAACCCACCAGCCCGGCGGCCAGCAGGTGCCGCTGGGCCTCGGCCATCATCTGCACCTGCTGCTCTGGCGTTGGTTCCGGGATCTGGCTGGCGTAAATCCACGCGGCGGTTTCAAGCAGGATGCCGGTAGGGTTGCCCTGGGCGTCGCGCATGATCTCGCCGCCTTCAGGGTCAGGGGTGCTGGCAGTGATGCCAAAAGCCTGCAAGGCGCGGCTGTTTACCCAGGCCGCGTGGCCGCTCTTGGCGCGCAGATACACCGGGTTATCAGGGGCGACCTCATCGAGGTCGGCGGCGGTGGGGAACGCCTGGCCTGGCCACAGGCCCTGTGCCCAGCCATAGCCGCGCAGCCAGGCACCTTCTTCGCTTCGGCGCGCGCGCGCCGCCACGCGATCAAGCGCCGTCACCAAGTCAGGCACTTCAAACACATCAATTTCCTGGAACATGCGCGACGTCCACTCGAAGTGCACGTGCGCGTCGATCAGCCCGGGGAGCACCAACCGTCCGCCCAAATCCTGCCGCGCGGTGCGTGGCCCGGCCAGCGCCAGCATGTCTTCATCGGTGCCCAGCGCTGCGATGTGCCCCTGACGAACTGCGACAGCGCTTACATAGCCTCTGGCGGTCTGGGTATAAATGCGCCCATTATAAAGAATACGATCCACCCTGTGTTCCTCACTGGTTGGCTGGCGGCACACGACCTGCAATGCCGGCAGCAGCAATATCACTTGCAGAAGGAATATACACACCGTGATGCTGGACGACAAGCGCCGCCAGCCGGGCGGCTGCATCGAGCGCTCTGTCAACATCGCCGCCCACCCGGCCCAGCATGGCAACAAGCGTCGTAGCGAAGACATCGCCCGCGCCCGTAGGATCTGCCTCGTGCGCCGGATAGGCACGGTAGGCGCGCGGCACACCATCGTGATAGTAAACGCCCCCATTCGCACCATCAGTGACCACAACATGTGGCACAGCGGCAGCATACTGTGCGGCTATCTCCGGCATCGCCTGCACGTCCTGGCGGCTAAAAACCACCACCGAAACATAACGAAGCAGCGCGGCATCGCACCAGTAACGGAAGGACACCACGCCGCTGGCATCCCACCGGCGCATGAGGCCTTGAGGTGTCAGCAGAATTGTTGAATGGGGAAAAGCAGCAAACAGGCTGGCGTCAAGCTCTGCGGCTACAGGGGCCAGGTGCACAACCGGCGCAGTCAGCCACGTCTGGGGAATATCCTGGGCGTAAAGGACATTCGCCCAGGCGTGCAGGGTCTGGCGCCGCTGGTCGCCCTCGTAGATATTCTCGAACGTGGTGGTTTGCTCAGCCGGGATCACATGCAGCGCTCCCAGGCTGCGCAGCGGCTGAACCAGCGGCTCATCCACTGCGCAGCTTGTCAGCACAGCAACGCTGTGCCCCAGCGCGTGGGCAATGCCAGCCGCATACGACACCGTGCCGCCCAGCACCCGCTCGCCCTGCCGAAGGTCAGCCGTCACATGGCCGATCAGCAGGTAATCCGGCGCGGTCATGGCTGCACGGGGTTGATCGTCACCTTGCGCGCTGCGCCTTCACCAATGCTCTTCGTCTCGACATCAGCACGTTCCTTCAGCGTCAGATGGATGATACGCCGCTCGTTGGGCGGCATGGGCTCCAGCGTGACAGTGCGCCCCTGCTTTATGGCCTGGTCGGCCATGCGTGTGGCCAACTGGCGCAGGCGGTCGGTACGACGCAGTTTGTACTCGGCCACATCAACGATGATGTTGGCGCGTTTTTGCACCTGACGGCTGAGCATGAGGCGCAGAATGTACTGAAGAGACGCAAGGGTGTCACCACGTCGGCCAATCAGCCCGGTGACATTCTGGCCGCTGATGTTGAGGATCCACAGGGTTTCCTCGCCTTCGCGCGTGGATTCGCTCTTGTGAATGGTAACCGTGGCCTCAATTTCCATCTTGGCCAGCAGTTCCATGAGCACCTTCTTGCCCACGACGGCCATCTCATCGGCCTGCTCATCCGGGATTATGTCCGCCTTGGGCGAAAAATCCATGTCCTCCGGGTCTTCAAACGCCACATCGTATTCATCATACCGGGCGGGAGGCCGTTCGGCGCGCGCTGCGCCGCGCTGCCTGCCGCGCCCACGCCCACCCCGTTCGGCGCGCTCACCGCGCTCACGGCGCGGGCGCTCATTGCGCTCTGGGCGCACCCGTATAATGCCCACAGATTCTTCGCGGTTGCGTTCCAGCATGGAACGATTGGAGGTGGGCAGGATTTGCGGTTCATCGTCGAAATCCTCGTATGGGTCAGGCGTGGGTTCTGGCCTGCGCCCCATGAAGATGATACGCACGCGAGCCGGTCGCGCGCCAATGCCCAGCACACCACGGCTGGGTTCCTCCAGCACCTCCACCATGACATCCGCCGCGCTGACGCCCAGTTCCTTCAGGCCTGCCTCTACGGCTGCCTCTATCGTTTCTCCTGTTTTCTCAACGGATTCCATACTTACAATATCCTGGATTTCTATTCATATAAGAACCTGCAAATAAACGTCAGCGATAAGCGCTGGCGGGTTTCTATATCAAGTGGGCAGATTACACACGATAATCTGCCCCGATGTTATTCTAATCCATTTGTGCCCATGGCACCTGCGGTTCTGGCGTTATTTTTTCTTGCCGTAGCTCTTGCCAGCCGTTTTCGGCGCTTTTGACCCGGCAGCGGGCTTGGCAGCGGCAGGTTTGGGCTTGCTGCCCGCGCCGCTGGTCGCCAGCATCGCCGTCACCTCGCCTTCGCGCACCTTGCGCGGCTTCTCCGGGTAGATGCGGTCGATAAAGCCGCGAAACTGCGGCGTGTACTGAAGAATACCAATGACGTTAGACACGATGAAGTACACCGAGAGACCGACAGAGAAGGATAGCGCGATGAAGCCAAACATCAGCGGCATCACCGTGCTCATAGAACGGCTGATAGCGGCGGCCTGATCGTTGGGATCATTTGTGCTGCTCTGCGGCATAGACACCTTGAACTGAAGCCAGGTCGTCAGCATCACCAGGCCTGGCAGGATGAGCGCGTACCAGGGATTGCCAGGCGGCGTGGGCGCTTTTGTCAGATCCATGCCCAGCCACACGTTGTTCAGCGGCAGCAGGCGTGAAAGGTCGCTCACAAGCAGGCGCTGTGACATGTCGATGACCTGAAAGGGGGTAGCGGCCAGCGCGTAAACAATCGCCTGATACATACCGATAAGGATGGGGTACTGCACCAGCAGCGGCAGGCAGCCGCCCAGCGGATTAACGCCGGCTTCACGATACAGCGCCATCTGCGCCTGCGACAGCTTTTCGCGGTCGTCCTTGTACTTTTCCTGCAATTTCTTGATCTGCGGCTGAAGCTCCTGGGTGCGCTTGGCGCTGCGCATCTGCTGTATCGTCAACGGATACGTAATAACGCGGATGAGCACCGTCAGCACGACAATGGCCATAATGATGTTGTTGCCAAGCGTGCCGTACAGCCAGATCATCAGGGTGATGAGGGGGTTAAAGATGAGATCCCACATAGCTCGTTCCTAGTCCTTTGCGCCTAGCGCGCATACACCCATTTTTGTGTGCCGGTCTCTGCACCAAATGCTACGACCAGGTGGCTGTTGTTCATGGTTGCCACCAGCAGCAGTGGCTCAGTAATTCCCAGCGTGGCATCCTGCGGCAGATACAGCAGGTCAGAAAGGATTTCCGGACGCCCCTCAATCTCACGCTCCAACTCTTTCAGGCCGCTGCTGCGGTTCAACCAGTGCACGCGGCCATCGCGCGAAGCGACGATGATTTTGTCGCCAATGACCAGTGGTGAAGGACGGATGCCCATCTCGCCCACTTTCACTTCCCAGATGATTTCCAGGGTTTGCACGTCCAGGGCGTACACCCATCCGGCCAGATCGGCGATGTAAAGCGTATTTTCCACCAGCACCGGCGCGCTCCAGATCCAGCCGCGCAGTTTGATGTCGCTGACAATCTCGCCAGTTTCCACGGCGATGCGATAAAGGCGTTCGAGCGTGTTGCCCACGTAGATATAATCATCCGTCACCAGCACAGACCCGCCGATAAGACCGCCTGTGTTGGCGCGCGTTGCCCACACTTCGGTGCCGTCCTCAGCGTTGAGGGCGTACACGAAGTGGTCAATCGTAGCAAAGTAAAGCACGCCATTGCGCAGCACTGGTGTCGCCCAGATGCCAGCGTTGGTCTCAAATTTCCAGGCCTGCTGAAGTGTTTCCTTGTCCAGCGCGACGACGTTACGGGTATCAAACGCCACGTAGTAGCGTTCCTCATCCTCCACCACATCGGCCACGATGGGGCCATCCACCGCAATGCCAGCCGTGCTGTCGACACGGGCTGTGGAAACGTCCACACGCAGCAGCTTCAGGCTGTGGGTTGGCAGGATCAGTTCCTGCGCACCTGCTGCTTCACGCAGCAGCGGCCTGCTGAAAAACTGCGCCTGCACATCGCCATTGCCATCAATTTCCCAGCGGCGCGGGTTGCCG
>Ga0224722_1001249_pt1 | contig 14231 bp, 16 predicted proteins | sample Balambano_FR1_Me_FD_161646 | JGI IMG/M metagenome (GOLD analysis project Ga0224722, IMG submission 161646) | Freshwater sediment microbial communities from Lake Towuti, South Sulawesi, Indonesia - Balambano_FR1_MetaG | ecosystem: Environmental > Aquatic > Freshwater > Lake > Sediment | place... | reverse complement strand
GTCCCGGCCCCGTGCCCTGCCGACCGCCCGGCGCTCTTGCGGCCGTCGAGACGCGCGCGGCTTAACCAATCCGCAAGGAGCCTTGCATAGCCTTGTGCGCATGGCCTCGCTTCCGCCCGAACCGATTCTGCCCCGTGATCCGGCACCGCAGCCTGACGCGGACGCGAGTGCGACTCTTGCAGAACAATGGGACAAGCTGCACGAGCGCGCCGCAGCGCTGGCACGGCTGGCGCGGCTGGCCCCGGAACCGCCGCAGCCGCGCGACGCCTTTGCCGCGTTGGTGGACACCGCGAGCGACTGGCAGCTCGCGCACGCCGGGCAGGGGATTGCCGATGTGGCCGCGCTGCTCGACAGCGGGCTGGCCGCGCTCGCAACGCTGAGCGCGCGCGGACAGGATGCCGCCGTGCCCGCGCTGGCGCTGTGGCGCGAGTTTCACGCGGCGCGCGGGGCGGTGCTGCACGGCCTGCGTCCGCACGTCGCCGCCTGAATCGCCGCGCCCCTGCACGTTCATGCAGGGCCCATCGCAAACTTGACTGTGTTCCCACTCTGTTCCAAGACGCAGGAATGATCGTCCCTGCTCCCGATCCCGTGCTTGCCGCAGCAGCTGCGGCAGCCTTGCCCGATACTGATGGCGGCCCCGCGGCGCTGCTTGCCGCCGATGTCGCGCGCGGGATCGCGCGGCTGTTCGCGCGCAACGACATCTGGTGCCTGGGCGAAGTGCCGATGCGCAATGGCCGCCGCGCCGATCTCATGGGGATCGACCGGCGCGGCCATGTCGTGATCGTCGAAATCAAGGTCGCGCGCGGTGATCTGCTCGGCGATGCCAAATGGCCAGATTACCTCGATTTCTGCGACCGGTTCTTCTGGGGGGTGCCGCCCGGGCTCGATCGCGCGCCGCTCGATGGTGCAACCTACCTGCCGCAGACCTGCGGAGTGATTGTGGCCGATGGCTACGACGCTGAAATCCTGCGGCCCGCCGCGCTCGAACCGCTCGCCGCCGTGCGCCGCAAGGCCGAGGTTGAGCGGCTCGCGCGGATCGCGATGCGGCGTCACACCGCGCTCATCGATCCGCTGTGCCTCGCCGCTGGCGAACTTGCCTGAGGGCAGCACGCGCAGTTGCGACGCGGGCGTTTGCGGCCTAGCAAGGCAGCGATGTTGCCGCCTGATCTGCCCCTTGCCCTTGCGCTCGCGATCGTCAGCGCGGCGGTCACGGCGATCGTTGCGCTGCGCTACCTCATCACCAGCGGGCTGTTCGCGCTGGTGACGGCGCGGCTGCGGCCCGGGCTCTATGCCGGCAAGCGCGCCCAGATCGTGCGCGAGATCCGCTGGTCGCTGCTTTCCGCGGCGATCTACGGCACTCCGGCGGGAATCGTGCTGTGGGGCTGGCGCCATCACGACTGGACGCAGATCACCACCGACTGGACGGCGCTTCCCTGGTGGTATTACCCGCTTTCGGTGGTGATCTACCTGTTCGTGCAAGATACCTGTTTCTACTGGTCGCACCGCCTCATGCACCGTCCGCGCTGGTTCCGGCTTGCCCACGCGGTTCATCATCACAGCCGCCCGCCGACCGCGTGGACCGCGATGAGCTTTCACCCGATCGAGGCGCTGACCGGCGCGGTGGTGGTGCCGGTGCTGGTGTTCCTGGTGCCGATCCATCTCGCCATGCTCGGGCTGGTGCTGGGGGTGGCGACGGTGATGGGGGTCACCAACCACATGGGATGGGAGCTGTTCCCGCGCTGGATCGTTCACGCGCCGTTGGGCAACTGGCTGATAACCGCCAGCCATCACGAGCGCCATCACGAGGAATATTCATGCAATTTCGGGCTCTATTTTCGGCTGTGGGACCGGCTGTGCGGCACCGACCGAGGACTGTCGCGGCGGTTCGCCGCGGGCGTCTCGGCATCATGAGGCCGACAGCATTCGCGGCGGCGATCTGCGCGGCGGCGGCAACGGCGGCCGCAAGTCCGGCGGCGGCGGGCGAGGTGGTGATCACCGTTACCAACATCCGCTCCGACAAGGGGGTGGTGCGCGCCTGCATGACCACGCGCGAGGATATCTTTCCTAAGTGCATCAAGGACCCGGGCGCGCACCGCGCGGTCGTGCCCGCGGCCGGCAAGGTCGAAATCCGCTTCACCGGGGTCAAGCCGGGCAACTACGCGATCGCGCTGCTGCATGACGAGAACGACAACGGCAAGGCCGACCGTGCCGCCGGGATGATGCCCAAGGAAGGCTACGGCTTTTCCCGCGATGCGCCGGTGCGCATGGCCCCGCCCAAGTTCAAGGACGCAGTGTTTGTCATGGGCGAGGCGAGCCAGCGCCTGACAATCAAGATGCGCTATTTCCTGTGATCGGCGCGCGCCGCGCCGGGCCCGCCAAATCGCGCCCCTGTTTAACGTGATGTTTACCACGCCGCGCCAAAACCGCCCGGAACTTGTTCACAAAGGGGCGGATCACGGCCATGGACACTCTGCGCGGCACCTTCGATCACGGCGATCCCGCCGATCGGAGCTGGGACGCACCCGACGAGGATAGCGCGCACCCGGCCACCCGCCGCGACCTGCCGCCCGAGGCCATCGGCCAGGACGAACGCCGCATGCAGGTGCGCGCCTACAACCACTGGGCGAGCCTGCTGGGCGATCGCATGTTCCCACATATCGACGATCTCGACCCCGCCGACCTGCCCGATTTCGGCCCGTACAGCGTGCTGCTCGATTTCACGCTGGGCCTCGACAATCCGGCGGTGCGGTTCCTCGGCGACCGGCTTGCGCGCGAATGCGATTCGACCGGCGTGATCACCCGGCTGTCGGACGTGCCGCCGCGCTCGCTGCTGAGCCGGATCACCGATCACTACATGCAAATCCTCGCCAACCAGGCACCGATCGGGTTCGAGGCCGAATTCGTCAACCAGCGTGGCCAGGCGATCCTCTATCGCGGGATCCTGCTGCCTTATTCGAGCGACGGCGAGGCGATCGACTTCATCTACGGCGTGATCAACTGGAAGGAGATGGCCGACCAGCTGACCGCCGACGCACTGCTGCTCGAAATCGACGAGGCGCTCGAACTCGGGGCCGAGCTCGAGCTCGACGAGGAGCCTGCGCTGCGCCCTGCCGATCCGGTCACCGACTGGGCCGATTCGCCCGCGCACGAGGATCCCGCCGACGAAGCATTCGCCGGTTATCCTGCCGAATCAGCGCCGGACTATGCCGATCCCTTCGCCGACGACTTCGCCGATCGTGCCCCGCTCGACCTCGATCACCGCTTCGCCGAAGACGCCGACGATCTTCCGCTGCCCGATTTCGGCCAGTATGCGCTCGATGACGAGGAAGAATACGACGAGGATGAAGGCGAGGGCGAGGCCGCGGGCTACAGCTTTGCCTCGCTGGCCGACTATATCGAGGCCCCGGCCAAGAAGGCGATCGATCCGGCGGCCTTTGCGCTCGATCCGCTCGACCTTGGGGATGCGGGCGAAGCAGCGGATGACGGCAAACATGCCTTCGGCGAAGCTGCAGCCGAACCGCTTGCCCCTGTCGAAGCGCGCGCGCCCGGCGGTGCCGACCTGGCTCCTGCGCCCGCCAGCGACACCGACGGGCCCGGGGATGATTTCGCCAGGCTCGACGATCTGCCTGCCGATGCCGGGCTGCACGATTTCCTCGCCGCCGCGCGCGAGTTGGCGCGCACCGCCAGCACCAGCGAGGATCGCAGCCGCAGCGCGCTCTATGCTGCGGTCAGCCGGGCCTACGACTTCTCGCTCGCCGCCGCCGCCGCCGCCGAGGATTACGCCGAACTGATCGCCGAAAGCGGGCTGGCGGTGCAGGAGCGCGCGCCGATGACCCCGGTGGTCAAGCTGGTGTTCGGGCATGATTACGACAAGACCCGCCTGACCGAATATGCCGCGGTGCTGACCCATGCCCACCGGTTGCGGCTCGGCCGCGGCGAGCTCGCCGGGTTCCTGGCCGAGACCGAAGGCGGGCTCAAGGCGGTGGTGCGGGCCGAACGCCAGCTGCGCCGCGAGGAGCAGGGCAAGCCGATCGAGGATGCAGGCGCACTGCGCGAGGCGCTGGCCGAACGGCTGCGGGCGCTGGCTGCGATCACCCTTGAAGCGCTTGACGGTGCTGGCCCCGAATTCGCACTGGTGCTGATCCGGCGCGATGAGATCGGCTGCGCCGAACTGCTCGCCGAACTGCCCGAGGACATCGGCCAGATCGAACGCGCGGCGCGCAAGCTGGTGGGGTGAACGCCCGAGGCGGTTCGCACCGTCGGGGCTTCAGTTTGCGTTCAGCCCGAATCGCGGTAGGGACAGGGCGATGGTCGCCCGCCGCCCCCTCCGACGCCCGTCGCTGCTTTCCCAGGCCGCCGCTCTGGTGGCTGGCGCGCTGCTGGCGGTGCAGCCCGTTCTGGCGCAATCGGTGCTGCGCGATGCCGAGACCGAAGCGCTGCTCACCGACATGAGCGCGCCGCTGATCGAGGCGAGCGAACTTGAACCGGGCAATGTCGAGCTGGTGCTGATCAACGATCCCTCGATCAACGCCTTCGTCGCCGGGGGGCAGGCGATCTATGTCCATGCCGGACTGATCAACGCCGCCGACACCGCCAACGAGGTGCAGGGGGTGCTCGCCCATGAATTGGGGCACATCACCGCAGGCCACGTGATTCGCTTCAACGAGCGCACCAAGGCAGCCAACGGGATCACCATCCTGTCACTGCTGATCGGCGTCGGGGTGGCGTTAGCGGGGGCCGGTGATGCGGCGCTGGGCACGATCCTTGCCGGTCAGCAGGCCGCGCTCGGCAGCTTTCTTGCCTATAACCGCGATCAGGAGGCCGCCACCGATCTGGCCGGGGCACGCTATCTTTCGGGCGCGGGGATCACTGGACGCGGGATGATCAGCTTCTTCGAGAAGCTGCGCAACAACGAAATCCGGCGCGGTTACAGCCAGGCCGACGATGCCGCCTATGGCCGCACCCACCCGCTTTCGGGCGACCGTATCCAGATCCTGCGCAGCCTGCTCGAAGAGGACCCCGCTTGGGCGCGGGCCCCCGATCCGGCGCTTCAGGAACGGTTTGTTCGGGCGAAGGCCAAGCTTTACGGTTATCTCGCCGACCCGCGCCGCACGCTGACCTATTTTCCGCCGACCGATACCGGCATCCCGGCGCGCTATGCCCGGGCCTATGCCTATCACAAGGATGCCCGGGTCGATCTCGCGCTGGCCGAGGCCGACGCGCTGCTGGCGGCCGAGCCCGACAATCCCTTCTTCCTCGAACTCAAGGGGCAGGTGCTGCTCGAATCGGGGCGCCCGCTCGACGCGCTGGCGCCGCTGCGGCGCGCCACCGATCTCACCCGCGCGCACCCGCTGATCGCGGGCATGTATGGCCACGCGCTGATCGCGACCGAGGACGAGGCCAATTATCCCGAGGCCGAGCGGGTGCTGCGCGCCGCGGTGGTGCGCGATCGCTTCAATCCCTTCGCGTGGTATCAGCTGGGCGTGGTCTATGCCGCGCGCGGCGACATCCCGCGTGCCCGGCTCGCCAGCGCCGAACAGCAGGTGATGAACCGCCGCTATCCCGAGGCGCTGCAGAACGCGGCCGCCGCCGAGGCCTATCTGCCCTACGGCTCGCCCGACTGGATCCGCGCACAGGATATTGCCCTCCAGGCCCGCGCCGAACTGGAACGCCTGCGCGACCGGCGCTAGGCTGGCCGAGCCGCGTGCGCCGTGCATCCAGCGCTTTTCATCGAGGAATGGTGATGTCTTCTGCCCCGCCCTCCGGCTCGCCTTCGGGCCTTCGCCAGACCCTGCTGACCGCGTTGACCGCGCTGGTGTTCGGGTTTCTGGGGGCGGCGGTGTGGTCATATGCCGGGCTTGCCGACAACCGCACCCGCGCTTTCCTGCTCGCCAACCCCGACATGCTGCCGCAGATGGCGCAGGCCTACGAGACGCAGGAAGCCGAAAAGCGGCTGACGCAGATGGGCGACGAGGTGTTCACCGCCTTTCCCGGTGCGGTGCTCGGCAATCCTGCGGGAAGCCGGGTGCTGGTCGAGTTCACCGATTACAACTGCACCTTCTGCGAAGCGAGCCTCAAGGACGTCAACCGGCTGGTCGCTGAAGACCCCGACCTGAAGGTGGTGATCCGTGAATGGCCGATCTTCGAGGGCAGCGACGCGGCCGCACGGATGGCGCTGGCCGCTGCGATGCAAGGCAAATATGCCGCGTTCCACACAGCGATGTTCACAACCGGCGATGTCGCGCGGGCGGCGCAGGCGGCCGGGCTCGACATGGGCCGGGCGAGCGCGGATGCGGCTTCCAACGCGGTCTCGGTCGAACTGGCGCGCAATCTCGAACTGGCGCGCGAGCTGGGCTTTACCGGCACCCCGGCGTGGGTCGCGGGGCGCAAGCCGTTCGGCGGGGCGATCGGCTACGAGCGGCTCAAGGCCGCGCTTGACGAGGGCGCGGCAGGGTAATGCGCATGGGGCGCGGTGCGGCGGTGGTGGCGGCGGTAATGGCGGCGTCACCTCTGGCTGCGGGCGCGCCGCCTCGACCATTCGATGCCGCTGCCGAACGTGCGGCGATCGCGCGGTTTCAGGATGCCGACCAGCGGCTTCAGGATGTCGGCTGGCAGCTTGCGAAGGGCAATGCCGCCTTCTGCGCGCGGGTCATTCCTGCGATCGGCTTGCAATTGCAGGATACCGCCAGCTACGGCGCGCCCGACATCGCGCGCGCGGCGCTCGGGCTGACCGGTGATTTCGCGGTCGAGACCGCTGCGCGCGGTTCGCCCGCGGCGGCGAGCGGAGCGTTCGAACGCAACCGCGAGATCGTCCGGCTCGAACAGCGCGATCCCAATCTCTGGCCCGCGGGCGGCGCGATGGACTGGGCCCGGCTGGTGTGGGCGCATGACCATATCGACGCGGTGCTCGCCGAAAGCGGCGCGATCACGATCGGCTTTGCGGGCGGTGAGGCGGCGCGGGTAGAAGCAGTCCCGGTGTGCGCCACCCGCTTCGAACTGATGGGCAAGGGCAAGGTCGCGGTGGCCGACGGGACGCGGGTGGTGATCGGGATCGAGTTTCCCGCCTTTACCTATGACGAACCGCTATTCGCCGCACTGGTGGCGCATGAACTGGCGCACAATCTGCTGGGTCACACCGCGTGGCTCAATCGCAACGGTCGCACCCGCCGCCACGTCCGCCTGACCGAGCGCGAGGCTGACCGGCTGATGCCGTGGCTGCTCGCCAATGCCGGCTATGATCCGGCAGCCGCGGCAAAGTTTTGGGACACCTGGGGGCGCAAGCACGATGCCGGGATCCTGCGGCTGCGCAAGCACGACGGCTGGGACGAGCGGGTCGCCTTCACCGAGGCCGAAGTGCCGCAGATCGCCGCGCTGATGGCGCGCGAAGGGCAGGCCGACTGGCGCACTCATTTCCGCCGCGAGATCGACCCGGGCAAGGGCACCGCGACCGCAGCCGCACCCTGACCGGGCCGCGCCGGGCCGTGGCTGGCGCGCGGTCTCTTGCGCGAATTGCGGTGCGGCGCGCCCGGAAATGGGCTAGAGTTAGCGGCTATGGCCGTGCTCCAGATCACCCCGGCACCGTTTTTCGCCAGCAAGAACCGCGCGTTCTGGAATCTTCAGCTGGCCGGCTGGGGCGCGGCGTTCCTGCTGCGCGCGGTCTCGGCACTGGCGAACGATCAGCCGCTCGATCTGCTCGCGCTGATCCTGGTTACCACCATCACCGGCTTTTCGATCAGCTGCGTGCTTTCGGTGATCTATCGCCAGCTGATCCACCGCCAGCCGCTGATCACCTGGGGCGTGACCGCGCTGGTGCTGCTGGTCGCGGTGATCCTCCACGCCTCGATCGATGCCTGGGTGCAGGGGGTCTATTATGCCGCCACCCGCGACACCACCTTCGCCCAGCGCCTCATCGGGCTGCTCTATCTGCCGCTGACGCTGCTCGGTGGGTGGAGCGCGCTCTACTACGCGATCAATTTCTTCCTGACCGTGGAACAGCAGGCCGATCGGCTCGAACGGCTCGAAGCGCAGACCACCGCCGCGCAGCTGGCGATGCTGCGTTACCAGCTCAATCCGCATTTCCTGTTCAATACGCTCAATTCGATCAGCACGCTGGTGCTGCTCAAGCAGACCGAACCGGCCAATGCGATGCTTACACGGCTATCGGGGTTCTTGCGCCACACGCTGATCGCCGAACCGGGCAGCCAGGTGACGCTGGCGCAGGAGATCGAGACCCTGCAGCTCTACCTCGATATCGAAAGGATGCGGTTCGAGGAACGGCTGCGCACCCATTTCGACATCGAACCGGCTGCGCTCGAGGCCGAACTGCCCGCGATGCTGCTCCAGCCGCTGGTCGAGAACGCGATCAAATATGCGGTCAGTCCGCAAGAGGAAGGCGCGCGCATCTCGCTTACCGCGCGGGTGATCGGCGAAAGGCTGCGGCTGACGGTGGAGGACACCGGGCCGGGCGCGGACGAGCTGCGCCTCGAGCTGCCCGGTGCAGGTCCGCCCGCGCTGCCCGTCGGCCCGGTTTCGACCGGGGTCGGGCTTGCCAATATCCGCAACCGGCTGATGCAGGCCTATGGCGACACCCACCTGTTCGAAACCCGCTCGGATGCCGGCGGCGGGTTCACCGTGCTGATCGAAATCCCCTACAGCCGCGCGCAGCCCGATCCCGCCCCGATCGCGGCCCCGGCTGCCTTCGCGCCGGGTATCGCCCCGGCAAGACTTGCCCCTTTCCCTCCCCCGCAACCCACAATCGGAACCGCCGCATGACCATCAGAACCATCCTCGTCGATGACGAGAAACTCGCGATCCAGGGCCTCCAGCTGCGGCTCCAGCGGTTCGAGGATGTCGAGATCATCGACACCTGCGCCAATGGCCGCGAAGCGATCCGCAAGATCAAGACCGAGAAGCCCGACCTCGTCTTTCTCGACATCCAGATGCCCGGGTTCGACGGGTTTTCGGTGGTCAAGGGGGTGATGGAGATCGAACCCCCATTATTCGTGTTCGTCACCGCCTATGAGGAACATGCGATCCGAGCCTTCGAGGCCAACGCGGTCAATTACCTGATGAAGCCGGTCGACGAGGACAAGCTGGCCGACACCATCGAGCGCGTGCGCCAGCGCCTCGCCGAGCGCAAATCGGCCGAGGATGCCGGGCAGCTGCTCGACGTGCTGGCCCAAGTCGCCCCCGACCGTGTCGCCGACTTTGTCGAAACCGCCGCCGCCCCGAGCGAAAGCGCCGACCGCTTCGAGAAGCTCATCAACGTCAAGGATCGCGGCCAGATCTTCCGGGTCGAGGTCGATTCGATCGAGCATATCGAAGCGGCGGGCGATTACATGATCATCTCGACCGGCGACAATTCGCTGGTGCTGCGCGAGACGATGAAGGACCTGGAGCGCCGCCTCGATCCGAGGAAGTTCCAGCGCGTCCACCGGAGCACCATCGTCAACCTCGATCTGGTGCGGCAGGTCAAGCCCCACACCAACGGCGAATGCTTCCTCGTGCTGGAGAGCGGCGCCGAGGTGAAGGTCAGCCGCAGCTACAGGGACGTGGTGGCGCGGTTCGTGCATTGATGTTCTTGTTGGCGGAGGCGCCTCCACGCCTTTGTCCTCGCTAGGCGCGCGGCAGTGCCGCGCCCGCAGCGGGCGGGCGGTCGCGCTTGCGGAAGCCTTCGGCCCCCATGCCCGATGTCCGTTTGTGTCGAGCGAAGTCCAGACACCTTCGCGCAACCTCTCGACTTCGCTCGCGGCGAACGGCTAGGGTAATGTCATGACCTTCACCCTCCCCGGCATCGACCTCGCCGCCTTCATCCGAGCCACGCTGGCGGAGGACTTGGGCGAGGGCCTGCCCGGCGGCGGGCGTGATGTGACGAGCGAGAGCGTCATCCCCGCTGAGGCGCGCTTTTCGGGCGTGATGGACAGCCGCGATGCCATCGTGGCGGCGGGGCTGCCGCTCGCCCAGGCGTTTTTCCGCCATCTCGACCCCCAATGCCGCATAGAGCCGCTCGTCGCGGATGGCGACCAGATACCCGCGGGCACCGATCTGATGTGTATTGAAGGCCAGGCGCGCGCGCTGCTCACGGCCGAACGCGGCGCCTTGAACATCGTCCAGCACCTCTCCGGCATTGCCACCATGACCCGCGCCTATGTCGACGCGATGCGGGGGGGCAGCGCCGCCTGCACCCTGCTCGATACCCGCAAGACCATCCCGGGGCTCCGCTTCCTCGAAAAATACGCCACCCGGATGGGCGGCGCGCAGAACCACCGCATGGGGCTGTGGGATGCGGCGATGATCAAGGACAACCACGTTGCGGTCGCCGGGAGCGTCGGCGAAGCGGTGCGCCGCGCGCGCGACGCGGGGGTGACGCGCATCATCTGCGAGGTCGACCGGCTCGACCAGATCGAACCCGCGCTGGCGGCGGGCGCAAGCCACTTGCTGCTCGACAATATGGACGCCGAGACCCTGCGCGAGGCCGTTGCATTGGTCGCAGGCCGGGTGCCGACCGAGGCCAGCGGGGGCGTAAACCTCGATACGATCGCGGCCAAGGCTGCAAGCGGGGTCGATTACATCTCGGTCGGGCGGCTCACCCAGAGCGCGCCTGCGGCTGACATCGGGCTGGATTTCAAGCCCTTATGATCCCGCTTGCGCGCATCCGGCCGCTCAGCATCAACATCTTCGCCGCCGCCTTCCTTGCCTCTGCTGTGGTCGCCTTTCTCGATGGGCTGTGGGACATTCCGGCGGTGCAGGCGGTGCTGCGCGAGGGCGTCGCCGATGTCGCATGGTCGCGCGATGCGGTGATCGTGATCCTCAGCGCGCGGCTGTCGATTGCGCTGATCCCGATCGCGATGGTGTGGCTCTCTGCCATCCGCTTCGCGCGCTGGATGGTGACGGTGCTGGCACTCGGCCGCCTGCTGAACCTGCCCGATGGGCTGCGTCAGGTCGCGCAAGGCGCCGCGTTTGACGCTGCGTGGCTGGTTTCGCTCGTGCTCGGCATTTTGGCGGTGGCGATGCTGTTCACCCCGGCGAGCAATCGCTGGTTTGCGGACAAGGGAGGGATCGATCCTGCGGTGTTCGACTAGCCTCCCCGCCGCGTTCGCGCTGCTCGCCCCGACGCCGGTGCTCGCCCAGGCCTACGAATGCCGCGCCCCGCTGGTGGCGAGCGTGCCGCGCATCGTTCCCGACAGCCCTCGCCGAGTGCTGCCGATCACCGGCTACACCCTCGCGCTGAGCTGGTCGCCGGAGTTCTGCAAGCCGCGCGCGGGCCAGCGCGCCCACGCGGTGCAGTGCTCTGGCGCGAACGGCAATTTCGGCCTCGTCGTCCACGGGCTGTGGCCTGAAAGCGGCGGCTCCTGGCCGCAGTGGTGCGCGCCCCAAGCGCCGCTCACCCCTGCCGATGTTCGCGCGAACATGTGCATGATGCCGTCCGAACGCCTGATCGCGAGGGCCTGGGCCAAGCACGGCAGCTGCATGGTCAAACGCCCCGATGCCTATCTCAAGGTCACGCGGATCCTGTGGCAATCGCTGCGCATCCCCGATTACGATCGCATCAGCCGCGAGGACGGGCTGACCGCGGGCCGCATCCGCGCTGCCCTTGCCGATGCCAATCCGGGGCTTCCCGAGGGCGCGATCGGGGTGAAGCTGAACGCGCGCGGCTGGCTCGAGGAAATCCGCCTGTGTTACGCCAAGAGCTTTCGCCCGGTGCGGTGCTCGGCGGGCCGATGGGGGGCGAAGAACAGTGCGCCTGCACAAATCTGGCGGGGGTTGTAGCGGCGGGCAATGTTTCACGTGAAACATTGCCCCGTCTCAACGTCGCTCCCTGAAGAACGCGCGCAGCAATTGCGCCGCCTCGTCCTCGCCGATACCCGAATAGACCTCGGGGCGGTGAAGGCACTGGGGCTGGTCGAACACCCGCGCGCCGTGTTCGACCGCGCCGCCCTTGGGGTCGCTGGCGGCGTAGTAGAGCCGGGCGATGCGGGCATGGACGATCGCGCCCGCGCACATCGCGCAAGGTTCGAGCGTGACCCATAACTCGCAGCCATCAAGCCGTTCGTCCCTGAGCACGCGTGCCGCTTCGCGGATCGCGCGGATTTCGGCATGGGCGGTGGGATCGTGATCGGCGCGCGGGGAATTGTGGGCCGCGGCGATGACATGGCCATCGCGCACGATCACCGCCCCGACCGGCACTTCGCCCACCGCGGCGGCGGCGCGGGCCGCGACAAGCGCGCGCTGCATCGGTTCAGGAAGCGGCCAGTGGCTCATCCCGGCGACAGCTAGCCGGGGGGAGCGGCCTGCGCAACGTGCTTGACGATTCGCACCTTGACCGTTATGCGCGCCGCTTTCCCGGATTAGACCCGAACTTTACGAGAAGAGACGAGACCATGTCGCGCATCTGCGAACTGACCGGCAAGGGCCGCCTGGTCGGCCACAATGTCAGCCACGCCAACAACAAGACCAAGCGCGTGTTCCTGCCCAACCTCCAGAAGGTGACGCTGATGAGCGAAAAGCTCGAGCGCAGCTTCAAGTTCCGGGTGTCGACCCATGGCCTGCGCTCGGTCGAGCACAATGGCGGGCTCGACAACTGGCTACTCAAGACCAGCGACGAAAAGCTCTCGGCCAATGCGCTGAAGGTCAAGCGCGAGTTGCTGAAGGCACAGGCCGCGGCCTGATCGCTGCGCGCAGGCGCGCAAGCGCCCGCAAATGCGATGCACCAGCGCCCGGGGCTTCCCGGGCGCTTTTCACATGTGCGCCAGCCTCAAGGCGCTATCGGCGCGGATCGAACACCAGCTTGGCGAGCAGGCTGCGCTGGAACGCCGAGAGGTTGTCGTCCGCGATCACCCACACGTCGATCCGCCCGTCGGCGCGCTGGCGCAGCGCCAGCCCTTCGTAATTCTCGCGCGGGAGCACCGGGTCGAGCGGCAGCGCGATCGCGGGGGCAAAGCTGCCGCCCGCCTGCGGGGGATCGCCGATCGCCAGCAGCGCCGAGAATGGCGGCCATGTGGCCCGGGATGGCCATACCAGCTTGCGCATCAGCACCATCAGGCGGCCATCGGGCAGCTGGGCGAGATCGGTCGGGGCGTAACCGGCGGCGGGCGAGCGGAAAGCAAAGACCGCTGGCGCGTCACCGGCCACCGGATCGCGGGCAAAGACCAGCCCTTCGCTCGCCCGTTCGGGCAGGATCACGAACCGCCCGTCTGCAAGCCGCACCATCGCCTCGATCCCGGCATTATCCGGCCAATCGACCTCGCCCGTCAGATCGCGCACCCCGTCGGCCTTGCTGGCGATGGTGAAGCGGTGGATGAGGTGGGTCTGCTCGTAGGCAAGCCAGTAGGTGCCGGTGCCGGGCGCCCGCGTGGCCGCCTCGATGTCGCGCAGTTCGCGTTCGCGCCCGGGTACGACGAACTGGCGATTGAGCCGCCGCGTGCCGCCGCCAAGATCGGGTTCGGTGAGAGTGAAGCGATAGCCGCGGTCCGAAAACGCCCTCAGCGTCCCGGGACCGAGCGCGAGCAGCGCCGAGAACCCCCCGAACCGCATGCTTTGGGCGTCATACTCCCACACCCCGGCGCGTTCCCATCCCGGCGTGCCGGTGGCGCCGCTGCCGAGCAGCTGGACAACGTCGATCTGTTTGGGAACCTCGCGGACGTAATCGCTGCGCAGCCACGTCCCCGGCGCGCAGAGTAGTGCGACGGCAAGCGCCGCTGCAAGCCGCCCGCGGCGCGCCATCTCAGTTCATGGGTCCGCGCGATCCAGACCCAGCAGATGCCGGGTGGCGATGTCCGCCGAGGCATAGGCCTCCTGCCGCTCGGCGCTCCAGTAACGCAGTTCAGCGAGCGCGATCGCTGCGCCGCTGACCGCGCAATAGACATGGCTGCCCGGGCGCAGCACGCGGAAGCTGGAGGGGCCGTAATAGAGCTTGGCAGCCTGATCGGAGGGGGTCATCAGCATGGGTTCTGCAGTAGCACCGAGTGGCTATCCGAACAAATCATCTTGAGCCGCCGGCTCCGGCTTGGCGGCGGGGGCAGCGCGCGGGGCGGGCGCGCGCGCTGCGCCGGGGCGGCCTGCCGGGACGGCATCGATCCGACCGTCGCGGAACTGCACCACCAGCTGCGCCTCCTGTGCCGCCGCGGCGCGCGAAGTCAGCGCCCGCCCGGTGCCGTCGCGGATGATCGCATAGCCGCGTTCGAGCGGGCGTTCGGGGTGGAGCTGGCCCAACACCCGGCTGACCACCACGC
>Ga0224722_1001243_pt1 | contig 14247 bp, 9 predicted proteins | sample Balambano_FR1_Me_FD_161646 | JGI IMG/M metagenome (GOLD analysis project Ga0224722, IMG submission 161646) | Freshwater sediment microbial communities from Lake Towuti, South Sulawesi, Indonesia - Balambano_FR1_MetaG | ecosystem: Environmental > Aquatic > Freshwater > Lake > Sediment | place... | reverse complement strand
CCTAACGGATGGCGGACCCACCCAGCAGCGTACCCTGCGCGAACTGATTGACTGGAACTACGAACTATTGGATGAGCGGGAGCAGTGGCTTCTCTCGCGCTTAGGGGTCTTTGCCGGAGGTTGGACAATCGAAGCGGTGGAGGCGGTCTGCACCGATGCACAAATCACGCCCCCACAGATACTAGACCTGATGACGGCACTGGTAGATAAATCGTTGATTCTGGTGGATGACCGAACCGGGGGAGTGCGTTACCGAATGCTGGAATCGCTACGCCAGTATGCACGGGAACGACTGGACGAAGCCGGGGAAATGGAGCAGTTTCGCGAGCGGCACGCCAACTACTTCCTGCGTTTTGTGGAAGAGCTTTCACAGAAAAAAGGAAAGGTCGGGGAAAATGAGACGCTTAATGCGATTGAGCGTGACCATGACGACCTGCGGCTTGCCCTCGACTTTTTCGCGGCACACCCATTGGGGGGAGAAGCCGGAATGCGACTGGCAACGAGCCTTGCCCCGTTCTGGGATGCCCGAGGGTACTACAGCGAGGGCGGAACCCGTTTTGCGACGGCACTACAACACCCGGATGCACAAGTCCCTACCACCGAACGAGCGGTCTGCTTAAACGCCGCCGGAGTTCTGGCGTTTCATCAAGGCGACCTTGCCGCCGCGATGGAGCGGTTTAACGCGGCATTGGCAATTTATCACGACCTGCATGATGAAGGGGGAACTGCCACCGGGTTAGGTCACTTAGCCCGTGTCTATGCCGAACAGGAGGACTTTGAGCGGGCGTATGCCTTCTACCGCGAGGCACTAGCCATACAGCGTCGCCGAAATGAGTCGGCAAAGGTCGCGGATACACTGGTGCAGTTAGGCTATGTCTGTCTGGAACAGGGCGAGTTAGACCGAGCATTGGCTCTCTACCAAGAGGCGTACAATTTAGCCCTGCGCTCCAAAAATCGTGAGGCACAGATGTATGCCACCGATGGGTTAGGAAATGTTGCCTGTCTGCAAGGCGAACTCAACCGGGCAAGAGAGTGGTACGCGGAATCGTTACCGCTCTGCAAAGAGTTTCAGCACCCAATCGGGGTAGCAAATGCCCTTTTAGGCTTGGCGAATGCAACACGAACAGATGCACACTATAGCCTTGCCGCACGCTTCACCGGGGCGCAGGAGGCGATTCGGGAGGAAGCCGGGGTTCCCATAGAAGGAGTTTACAAAGAGAAGTATGCCGAGCATACTACCGAACTGCGCGAGAAGTTAAGTAGCGACCTCTTTGAAGCCATTCTCCGAGCAGGGAAGGCAATGCGGCGCGAAGAAGCCTGGATGGAAGCCTTCCACTATGCGGTCTCACCCGACGAAGCGGCAGAGGGAACGATTCAGGTAATGTAAAGAAGCGGTTTCAAGGAGTGTTACAATGAAATTAGGATTTTTAACCGATGGTCGCTTGGAGGATGTGGCGTTCGCCGCAGATGCCCACTTTGATTGCATGGAATTGGCACTGTTCGGAGATACACCACTTTTTCAAAACCCTCATGCCCTACGGAATGCGTTACAAGCAAACGATATTCCGCTAAGCGCAGTGAGCCTTTTTGGGCAGAACTACTTTGACCCCGAAAATGGGCAGGAGTGTGTAGACCGGTTACGTCGTGTGTTTGACCTGACGGCTGAACTGGATTGCCCCATAGTGGTCTTTGGAACGGGAACCCCGGAGGGAAATAGCCATCGCGAAAAAGCCCTCCATGCCCTCGATAAGGTTGCGCCGTTGGTGGTGGAGGCACAATCGAAGGGACTCAAGGTTGCTCTCTATAATTGCCATTGGGAAAACTGGATTGACCGCCCCGATGCATGGCACATCACCCTGCCCAAACTGCCCGGTGTCGGTATCAAATTTGACCCAAGCCACCCGATTCAGGGGCGACGTGACTGGAAGGAAGAACTCCTGGAAGCCGGTCCACATCTGCTCCATGCCCATGCCAAAGATGTTCTGGAAGTGGGGGGGAAGTTTATCTCTGACCCGAACCCCGGCTTAGGAGATATTCGCTGGGAAACCTTTTTCGGGATTCTCTATCATGTCGGCTACAAAGGGGCAGTCTGTATTGAACCGCACAGCGCACGCTATACGGGCGAACAGCGGCAAGACTTCCTGCGCCTCTCCAATCACTATCTTCGTCAATTCTTCTTGCCCCGGTTTCGTACCTACCATGAGGAGTAGGGAGATTTAGAGGAAACCGATGGTTGTTCACAGTCCCGCAAACAGAGAAGAGGGGGTAGAACTACTGCCCCCTTCTCCCCGACCCTCCAGCATAAGCACGGAAGGGAACTCTTTGCTACCCGATACCTATGAAGCAGTGCGTAGCCACCCACTCTTTCGGAACCTCTCCACCGAGACACAGCAACAACTCGCGACCCTACTCACCCTTGAAAACTATCCACAGGGAGAGACAATCTTCCGTTTTGGTGACCCCGGTCACTTTATGTACTTTATCTGTTCGGGAACGGCACGCTTTGTGATGCAGGACTACACAGGCAACGAAATCACTCTGGAAGAGGCAAGCGAAGGCGATGTATTCGGCGAAGTTGCCCTCTACAATAAAGGGAGTCGTACCGCCGATGCTGTGGCAGTAAAGCCAGTCACTCTATTAACTCTTCCCGAAGGAAAGTTAGCCGAGTTTCTGCGGGTCTGCCCGGAAGTGTCGGAGTATCTTCTGCGACGAATGGCGAAGCGACTCGCCTCCTCCAGTCAACTCTTGCGACATACCGCGCAAACCGTGGAAGAGGTGGTCGAAGCAGAGCGGTCTCCCGAAGACCGTGCGATTCTGCGTATGGTGGAAAATATCGCCACCCTGCCATTCTTGCTGACCAATATTACTCTGATTATCCTTTGGATTGTGGTCAGTCCGGTGATTGAACGCCGGATGAATATTCAATTAGATACCGATGTCTTTGAGCGTTTGGGGTTGATTTTGGGGATTGAGAGTCTGATAGTCAGTGCGATGGTTCTGATTAACCAACGGCGTGAGGCAAAAGAGGAGGGGGTTCGTGACCGTACCGAGTATGAAGCCACCCTTCATGCGGATAGTGCCGTCAAACATCTGCATCAAAAGATAGATGTTTTAATTGCAGAGGTGCGCCGAACCCAATCATCGGAGTCATCGAAGCGGGCAGAGGAAGAGTCGCGATAGATTCCACATGGGTAGGAAGATATTGAGGCAGGAATTTCGGTATCTTTTCCCGAACGTAGGGGCATGATTCGTGTCGGTATTATGACAGTATCCGACCGTTGCGCCCGGGGCGAGCGCGAAGACCTCTCCGGTCCCGAAGTCGAGGCTAATCTTCCGCGTGATGACTATGAGGTCTTTCTGCGGGTGGTAGTTCCTGACGAAGAGGGGGAGATAGCGATGCAGTTGGTCGCAATGTGTGAAGCCGGGTGTGATGTTGTCCTCACCACCGGGGGGACAGGATTTGCGCCGCGTGATGTTACCCCGGAAGCGACTGTCTCTATCCTAGACCGCAACGCGCCGGGAATTTCGGAACTGCTACGCGCTGAAGGGCGCAAGGTGACACGATATGCCGCTCTAAGCCGTGGAGTGGCAGGGATGCATGAAAACACGCTGATAGTCAACCTGCCGGGAAGTCCCTCTGGGGTACGCGATGGGATGCAGGTCTTATTGCCGCTTCTGCCTCATGCGGTTGCTCTCCTGCGCGGCGAAACTGCCGGACATACGTAAGAACCGTTTTCCATTCGGGGCAGAGTCAGGTGCAGAGTTGACGGCAGAGAGGCGCGAAAAACGAAGCATCGGGAGGATTGCTCCCCCCGATGCCTTGGACATACTCTGCTAACAAACACTCTTTACCGCCACGTTTAATGCGGTTCGTCGGATTTCGTTTCCGATTGGCACTCCTCGGTAAACTCGGCAGTGAGTTCCGAAAGGTCGTCCAGTGCCTCTAATTCACGATGGAATAGCACCAACTCGTCCATCTCGATAGGACCCAACGCTTCAAACTTCTCTTGCTCGTTCGGATTGGTTTCTGTGTTGGAATCCTTGAGGATACCGTTCTCCCATTCTTCTTGATTCACATACTGCTGACCCATTTTGCGACAACGGGAACAGCGAAACCGTACAAATACCAGACTCGGTCCGAACATCCGTGGGTAGTAGCCGGTCTGCATAACTTCCCGTTCTCCAATGCGACGACCACAACTACAGCGGATGGCTGTACGACTCATAGTCCACCTCCGGGTGAAAGCACAGAAATTGCCTGTACTTCACTCTATTTTACCATAGAACCCTCTTATTCGTTCCGCTTCCCCGGTAAATAAATTCTCCCACAAAATAGTCTGGTGTAGTTGACGCTGACCGAGGGGAGTGGTTATCCTAAAGGGGAATATTGCAAAAAAATCAAGAGGAGAAGGCAATGGAGCAGAAGCGGTATCTGGCACTGGACTTGGGCGCGGAGAGCGGACGGGGTGTGGTGGGAATTTTCGACGGCGAACGAATTCGTTTGGAGGAGATTGACCGCTTTTCTAACGGACCGACCCGCCTCGGAAATACTCTCTACTGGGATTTGCCGCAGTTAATGACGGGAATCCGAACCGCTATTCGTAAAGCCGCAATTGCCGGAAGGGTAGATAGTATCGGAGTGGATACATGGGGGGTGGACTTTGGGCTGTTGGGTGCAGAGGGTGCTTTAGTGGGACTGCCCGTTCACTACCGCGATGCCCGCACCAACGGTATGGTCGAGAAGGTTTTTGCCCAGAAGAGCAAGGCAGAAATCTTTGCACGGGTGGGTATTCAAACCATGCAGATAAACACCCTCTTTCAACTAGCGGCTCTTGCTGAACAGAGTCCCCAACTGCTCGATGCGGCTACCTCTTTGCTCTTTATCCCAGACTTAATTCACTACTACCTGACAGGGCAGTTTGCCGCCGAGTATACTATCGCCAGCACCTCACAGATGTTGGAGTACCGGGACGGTACACCGACTTGGGCTACAGATATTCTGGCAAGCATCGGTATTCCGACCCACTTTCTCCCGCCAATAGTTCCGGCAGGTTCATCGTATGGCACACTCACCTCAGCAGAAGCGGAAGAGACAGGGGCAGGGCAGATTCCGGTGGTTGCCCCTGCCGGACATGACACTGCCGCCGCCGTTGCCGCAGTGCCTGCCGAAGGTGATGGGTGGGCATACCTCTCGTCGGGAACATGGTCGCTACTAGGAGTAGAGATTCCTGCGCCGATTCTCACGCCCGAAGCAGAAGCGGCGAATGTCACCAATGAGGGGGGAGTGGAGGGAACGATTCGCCTTTTGAAAAATATCGGAGGGCTATGGTTGGTGCAGGAGTGTCGGCGTGCCTATGCCCGCTTAGGGCAGGAACGTACCTATGACCAACTGACCCGCTTAGCAATAGAGGCAACTCCGCTTGCTGCCTTTGTGAACCCAGACCACCCAGCTCTGCTTGCCCCCGCCGATATGCCCAAAGCGATTCGTGAACTCTGTCTTGCCACAGGACAGACTCCCCCCGAAGGAATCGGGGCAACTATCCGCTGTTGTTTGGACTCACTGGGCTTGAAGTACCGCTTGGTTTTAGATACTCTGGAGCGTTTGACTGGAAAGACCATTCATACCTTACACATTGTCGGAGGGGGGTCGCAAAACTACCTCCTCAACCAGATTGCTGCCGATGCGACGGGACGGGTAGTGAAAGCAGGACCGGTAGAAGCCACCGCAACAGGGAATGCCCTTCTGCAAGCACGAGCGCAAGGCGAGTTACGCTCGTTGGTGGAGTTGCGAACCGTGGTGCGAAACTCGTTTCCTATCCAGACGTATGAACCCGACCCGACGATGGTCGCCCGTTGGAACGATGCCGCCGCTCAATTTGCACCACTTCTGCAAGGGTAAGGGTCAGGTGGGTGAGGGTCGGGCAAAGGGAAAAACTCTTTCCTTCTCCGTCCGTGAGGACGGTCATACCGTATCCGTCCGTGAGCGGCGTTCAACGGTATTCGCAGTATCCGGGGGGATTCGTAGTATCCGGGAGGATTCGCACGAGGGGTTAAAACCCCTCGCTAAGAAATGGTCGTCCTCACGGACGACAACGAAAAGCCCTTCCTTCTCCGTCCGTGAGGACGGTCATAAAGACATAGCGAGGGACTTCAGTCCCTCGGTTCCAGACCCGGTGCGGGTGTCCCTCGGTTCCAGACCCGGTGCGGGTGTCCCTTGCTACCTGCGACAGGGTGCGGGTGTCCCTCGGTTGAAGGAGAAAACCGTGATGCAATTCGCCTGAGGTAAGAGGAAGATAGACACCAAAAGACGAGGGAAAGACGTATAATGGGGGTGTGAGTAATGAAACGTTTGTTAATGCCCCCACTCCCGGTACGGTCTACCTGATTGGAGCCGGTCCCGGTGACCCCGGTCTGCTGACTCTTGCCGGACGCGATGCCCTTGCTAAAGCCGATGTGGTTTTGTATGACCGCCTTGCCCACCCCGCCCTGCTGAAACATACCCAACCCACCGCAGAACACCTCTTTGTGGGAAAGGCTTCGGCACGACATTTTGTGCGCCAAGAGGACACAAACGCGCTGATGGCGGAGCGTGCGCTTGCAGGACAGACTGTGGCACGGCTAAAAGGGGGAGACCCGTTGGTATTTGGGCGAGGCGGCGAGGAAGCCGAATATCTGCGGGAGCGCAATATCCCTTTTGTAATTATTCCCGGTATCACCTCCGCGATTGCTGCCCCGGCGTATGCCGGAATTCCGGTGACACATCGTGATGCCGCCTCCTCATTTGCTGTGATTACCGGGCATGAGCGGGACGATAGCCGGGAGAGTGGAACACGCACTGCCGGAGAAGCCGAACAGCGTCGCCGATGGGATAGAATTGCCCATGCCGCCGATACACTGGTCTTTCTGATGGGAGTGGAGGCACTTTCGGAAATCGCTACCCACCTCATCGAGAACGGACGCGACCCGGAAACGCCTGTAGCGTTGGTACAGTGGGGAACGTGGACAAAACAGAAAGTCGCGACAGGTACTCTTGCAACCATTGTTGAGATAGCAAGCCGAGAAGGGATTAAACCTCCGGCGGTCACAGTGATTGGTGAAGTGGTACGCTGGCGGGAAAAGATTCGCTGGTTCGACACGGCTCCCCTCTTTGGTAAGCGAATTCTGGTGACACGCGCCCGCGAACAAGCCTCCGAACTCTCCGAAAAGTTGCGAACACTCGGTGCAGAACCCGTGGAGTTTCCCACAATTCGTATCGCCCCCCCCGAGGATAACTATGCCGCATTGGATGCGGTACTCCACCAAATGGGTGCAGGCAGAGAGGGGGGAGAGGGCTACGATTGGGTAGTGTTTACTTCCACCAATGCCGTGCGCCATACCTTCGCACGTCTTCTTGCAATGGGGAGGGATGCACGAGTATGGGCAGGGGTTCAGATTGCCGCCATAGGAGCATCCACTACCGAAGTCTTGAACTCTTACGGTATCCGTGCCGATTTCACTCCCACAGAGTTTGTCGCGGAGGCGATAGTAGCACAGTTCCCCGAATCGGTAGAGGGCAAACGGATTCTCCTTCCCCGTGCCGCCGAAGCCCGCGAACTCCTGCCAGAGACATGGCGCGAGCAAGGGGCAGTGGTGGAGGTGGTTGCGGCGTATCGTAACGAATTAGAAACAGAAGGAACGGAGGCAATTCAAGCGCAGTTGGCAAGTGGAGAGATTGACGCGGTAACGTTTACATCGTCGTCCACGGTTAAGAATTTTGCCACTGCGATGGGTGACACACCCCTACCTGCTAGCACCCGGTTGGTCTGTATTGGTCCCAAGACTGCCGAAACCTGCACCAGTGTACTCCGCCCCCCAGATGCCATGTCCACAGAGCATACCATAGAGGGTTTAATTTCTGTTCTACTATCGTTATATGGAGAGACTGAGTAACACTTGGAAATCCTACGTTCTATCAGGCTTTACAGCGAGACTCGTGACATACCCTTCATTATGAGAACACCGAATAAGTATCCGCCAGAAGAACGACAAGAAGCAAAGAAATTAGGATACAAATATCTGCCAGACAAAGCCCTGTTGGACTTTCCTGATTGGCAAGACGTTCCACCACCTTAATACACTTTGGCTGAGATGATAACCCTTTGTGAAAAGATGTTGCCGTACTGGAATGAGCAGCGACGGAAAAATCCACCCCCTCCCTTTGAGGGAGAGCCATTCCGTCTGCACGAAGAGGACTTAAAGTAAAGTTTTTTATGATTACCCCTTGTATCAAAGTATGCAAACTGAATGCGGAGCGTCAATGTATCGGGTGTGGGCGCACACTGGATGAAATCGCTCGTTGGACGCAGATGACCGATGGCGAACGACAGGAAATTTTGTATCGCCTTCAGTCCGAAAACAGTACCGAGGCAACGGGAACTTTACTGCCGATTGCGCGTCCTATAAAACAGAAGTAGTTGTGTGAGCAACTATTTGAAAAACTTTTCTGCGATAGGAGAAAGCGCGATGATACACGGAATCCACCATGTCACGGCGATTGCCGGAGATGCACAACGAAATCTGGATTTTTACACCAAGACATTAGGACTGCGACTGGTCAAGCGAACAGTCAATTTTGATGACCCCGGAACCTACCACTTATACTATGGGGATGGTTTAGGACGACCCGGCACGATTTTAACCTTTTTCCCGTGGAAGAATGCCTTCCGAGGGCGCACAGGGCAGGGGCAAGTAACCGAAACCGCGTTAGCCGTACCCGAAGGAGCATTACCCTACTGGCGGACAAGACTTCAGGAGTTTGCTGTCCCCTTTGAAGATTTGGGGGACGAACTGCTCTTTGCCGACCCGGATGGGATGCGGCTTGCACTAGTGGAATCGGGGCTACTAACCGATGGGTACGGTGCTGTCCCAACACAGTATGCAATTACCCGAATTGACCATGTGAAGTTGGGTTCTGTCGAACCAATCGAAACACTGGAGTTGGTGCAAGGGATTATGGGCTTAGATGGTATCAACGGTCCGGCGCAGTTAGACCCCGATGCGGACAAACTGCCCAAAGGAATGATGGGACCGGGGGCAGTGCATCATGTCGCGTTTCGGGTGGCGGATGATGCTAGCGAGTTAGAGTGGCGCGAGAAGTTACTGGATGCCGGGTATGCGGTTAGCCCCGTGATGGATAGGCAGTATTTTCACTCTATCTACTTCCGAGAACCGGGAGGGGTTTTGTTTGAGATTGCAACAGACCCGCCCGGCTTTATGACTGACGAAACCGAAGCCGAATTGGGGCAGAAAATTCAACTTCCCTCGTGGCTCGAATCGCAGCGGGCAGAGATTGAGAAGGCACTGCCACCTCTAAAAATTGGATAGGTCATAGGATGATAAAACGCGACTCCCCACTCTGTCGAAGGGATAGAGGGGGAGTCGCGTTGCACAAAGAACGGCTACATTCGGCGGCGACGAGGGCGCGGTGTTACCGGGGTGGTTGGTTTTTGTTTCTCACCCTCTGGTCTGTTACTGGTTCCCAATACCGAACCGTTGCCCGAAGGTGTCGCAGAGACAGTGGGGCGCGACTCCGGCTTCGGTGTAGGCTTGGAAGTCACCTTCGGAGTATCGTCTTTGGGTTTGTTCCCGCCGGTTCCCCCCGATGCTACCGGGCGACGCTCGGCGTTGCTTTGGGAGCCAAATCGCTTCTGCCAGTCTACGACAAGGGGAGCCGCATTGAAGATAGAGGAGTATGTCCCGGAGAGAATCCCGATAAGCAGAGCCGTATTGAGCGGGCGAATGACCGCACCACCGAATAACAGCAGAGACAGCAGAGTGATGGCTACGGTGAGACTGGTAAATATCGAACGAGCGAAGGTTTCGTTGATAGAGTCATTGACTATCTCCGCATAGTCCTCGCCTTTACCATGCAGTTTGAGGTTCTCGCGAATCCGGTCAAAGATAACAATTGTATCATGAACCGAGAACCCGATAACGGTCAAGGCGGCAGTAACAAAGAGCGAGTCTATTTTCCAGTTGAGGAAGTAGCCTAAGGCACAGAAGACCCCTACCAGTACCGCAACATCGTGAAGCATCGCGATAATCGCACAGACCCCGAACTTGATACCACTGACAAAGCCCCCGATAGCGAAGCGGAACGCCATGTACAACACGATAAACACCGACGAGTAGAGAACGGCGAGTATCGCGTTTCGTGTCAGTTCGGTGGAGATAGACGAACCGATAGACTCAAAGCCCCCCTTGGTCACACCGGGAAACTCCGCTTGCAGTTTTTCGACAATAGCATCTGCTTGCTCAGGAGTAATCTCCCCCTTCTCGCCTTGTCGTGGAATCCGAATAAAGACCGTACTATCGCCTGCAATCTGTGCGGCAGGGTCGGTAATCCCCTGTCCGGCGATATTCTTTTCGATTTTCAGACGGTCAATCGCGGTTTGTGCCGGGAATCGCAGGGTAAGTTCCGAACCGCCTGTAAAGTCAATACCGGGCTTGAAGCCACCTAGTGCCGCGAAGATGAGCAGAGGGACAATGATTCCTGCCGAGATGACATAGTACCAGACGCGGTTTTTGACGACAGCGAGGCGCGGGTTAAACTGCCGATTCGCTCCCCATGACTCTAATTTCTGCCCGATGCCGCTATTGACTAAGAGGAGGAGGAAAGTTCGAGTCACCGTGATTGCGGTAAACATCGAGATACCGACCCCGATGAGCAGGGTCAGTGCGAAGCCCCGTACTGCCCCAGTTCCGAGGTAGTACAGCAGAATGGACGTAACCGCCGTACAAACATTCGAGTCTAAAATCGCGGAGAACGCTCTTTGGAACCCCGCTTCAATCGCGGGACGCAGTGCTTTGCCTGCCCGAAGTTCCTCTTTGGTACGCTCAAAAATCAGGATGTTGGCATCTATCGCCATCCCGATAGAGAGGATAAACCCGGCGATACCCGGCAGGGTAAACGTTACTGGAATCAGGACAAAGACCGCATACGTAAACAGGGTGTAGAGAAGAAGCGCGAAAACTGCCACTGCCCCCGGCAGGAGGTAGTAGGTAATCATAAAGACGGCAATCGCGCCTAAACCAATCAACCCGGCGATAAAACTCTGCTGAACTGCCGCATTTCCTAAGGTGGCTTCCACACTGGTTAACTGCGCGATTTTCAGAGGAACTGGTAACGACCCCCCATTAAGCAGGTCTGCAATCTGCTTGGCTTCTTTCAGAGTGGCAAAGCCCGAAATCTGCGCTTGCCCCGTGAGAATCGGCTCGTTGATATTGGGGGCAGTGAGGATGCGACCATCCAGATAGATCATGAGAATCTCTTGGGAGTGGTCACGGGTAAAATTTCCGAACTTATTTCGCCCTTCATTGTTGAACTCTAACTCAACAACCGCACGCCCGGCGGTATCAAAGCCGCTTCGGGCAGTGGGCAGGATGTCGCTACCATCCAACTCCAAGCGTGCCGCTCCCAAGAAGGCATTGAAGTTCTTAACCTCATCGGCGAGGGCTTCCAAGCGTTTCTCATCTTCCTCGGTAACGCGGGCAACCGTTGCCCCCTTTGCCGCAGAGAGGTCGGGAAGGGGTGCAGGGAGAGTGACTTCTTTTGCTTTGTCCTTTGCTTCCTCGCCTTTATCGAAAATCTTGCGGAGTTCGTTATTGATTTGAAAGAGGTCGCGGAACGTCTGCTTGGTTGTTGAATCGTTGATTTGGTAGAGGTCGCGTCCGCCTTCAGTATCCGTTACTTGGTCGAACTTGTAGCGTCCCAATGGGTTCCGGTTGGTCTGCCAGTCGGGGCTATAGTAGAACTGTAACTGTGCGGTGGTTTGCAGTTGTTCCAGCACTTCGTCTTCGTTGCGAATGGATGGAATCTCAACCACAAACTGGCGGTCACCTTTGGAGGTGATAATAGGCTCGGCGACACCGTTGGCATTGACCCGGTTTTCGATAGTTTGCAGAACCGCTTGACGAGTCTCTGCGTTCCACTCGCGACCTTGCGGGAGTTTGCTGACATCGGCTTCCAAGACCACTCTTGCCCCCCCGCGAATATCCAGACCAAATTTTGCGGGGCGTAAGAAAATGGCGGCAATCGCGCCGAGGGTTAGTAGCACAATCAGAACCGATAGATGTTGGGGCTTCAAAACGACTTCCTCAGATATGTCAATTTAACGCTATATACCCCTAAGATAGGGGTGATATGGGTGTGAAAGTTCACCCCAAGCGTTGCAGGATGGACTTCCGAACATTCCATTATACCGATGACACTCTCGGCTTTCAACCAAACGCGAAAATACCTGTGCCGCGTTGGGAACAAACTTTTGCCGGGGCAGAGGAGTTACAGACGCGGGGGAGGGGGCTTTACCGGGGAGTCACCGGAAACCACTCCCTTGACTTTCATTTTGCGCTGATAGATAAAACTTTGCCCTCGCCACGAATTCCCTCCCCGAATACAGTAGAGAATATCTTTGTTTGCTCCTCCAAAGGCGATGTCACGAACGAGAAGGGTGCGGAATTGTGCCTGTCTGTTGCTTAGGTCAAATACGGCAGGAGCAGGGGAGGCAGGAGGCATAAAACCCCGTCGCGGCAACTCTCCTTGAGGGGGTGGGGCGATAATCGCGTTGACTCGTCCCGCTTGGTCACACACCTGAATTCCCTCATCAGTTGCTATATAAAGCCAGCCGTTTATATCTACTGCCATTCCCGCACACCCTGTTCCATCCTGCCCATAGCGCACATGAAGGTCAAAATACTCCTGTCCATGGGCAATAGTTCCATCGGGCTGTATCTGAAACGACATCACGGCTTTTGCGCTTCGCGGAGGAGGGGAGATAAAGAGTAGGCTTTGGTCGGGGGATAGGAGAAGAAAACGTGGGGCATTGTAATCGGTTTGTAGGAAGGGTTGGCTGACATTGACTTTTCCCGCCGGAGTGATATGGAAAACACGATTGTCCTTAAGTCCGTAAACTGTGCCATTGTGCGTGACAACCAGACGAGTCATCGGTGTTTTTTCGATAAACTTTGTCTTTTTGAAACCTTGGGTTCCCTCTGGCTCCCAAATCACTGCCTCTCCCCCCGAACTGGTGCTAGCAAAAATACGCCCGTCCTTATCCACCGCAATCGCCTGAACAAAAGTGGCATCATCGCGGGAGGACTGCACCAGAGTTGCCTCACTCAGGTCAGCAGAAAGCCGCACCAAGCGACGCTCTACTTCACGCTGACTGCGGGTTATATCCGTCCGGTCAAAGATAAGATAGAGTTGCCCTCGAACATCGCTAACCATCTGACTAATCGTCCATAGTCCCTGTGTGAAGAGACGACCTAAACCGGGAGACGAAAGGGGTTGCCATGACTCCTCTGGGGAGACAAAATTCATCACGGGTTGGCGCGAGTTGGGACGGGGTTCGGCTTTTGTAGTAGCGGTCACACCGGGATAGTCTCGCCAGAGCCAGCGTAGGGCATTGGGAAGGATACTGCGCCCGTGGTTGCCATCATGCCCGCCATCCCCGACAACGTACTGATAGTCGTACCCAGCGAAGCGTAGCCCCGCCGCAACATCGTTATTACCGATAAACCACGACCCAGAGTAGATATCGAGGTCGTTGCTTCCATCCTGCAAAAAGACACGAATCGGTTTGGGTTCTACTTTGCGTATCAGGTCGCCATAGATGTTCCCCCCGCGCAGGTCGGTAAAACTCCCGATAAAAGATAGCACTTTGCGGAAGTAGTCGGGGCGTTCCCAAGCGGCGGTGAACGCACAGATTCCCCCGGAACTTGCCCCACTAATCGCTCGTCCTTGCGGGTCGGTGGTTAGTTTGACCTGCTTTCCCACTTCAGGAAGCAGCTCTTCGATGAGAAAACGGGCATAGTCCTCAGAGAGAGCATCGTATTCATAGGAGCGGTTGTAGCGGGGCAGTTGGGTGTCCGGGTTGGGGGCAGGAACCACACCGGGATTGACAAAAACCCCCACAGTGACGGGCATCTCCTTTTTATGAATCAGGTTGTCGAAAACAATAGGGACACGATAGCCGCCTCCTGTATCCTGAAATCCGCCTCCATCCTGAAAAACCATCACACACGCCGGAGTAATGCCGTCGTACTGCGCCGGAACATACACCCAATAGTCGCGTTCGGTTCCGGGGAAGATACGACTATTCGCAAAATGGTACTTGGTTACCTTTCCCTGTGGTACGCCCTCCTGACGTTCGGAATCGGCAGTAAGTTTGTACTCGGTGCGCTGTCGGGGAGTTGCTTGCGCCTCCCTGG
>Ga0224722_1001240_pt1 | contig 14266 bp, 13 predicted proteins | sample Balambano_FR1_Me_FD_161646 | JGI IMG/M metagenome (GOLD analysis project Ga0224722, IMG submission 161646) | Freshwater sediment microbial communities from Lake Towuti, South Sulawesi, Indonesia - Balambano_FR1_MetaG | ecosystem: Environmental > Aquatic > Freshwater > Lake > Sediment | place... | reverse complement strand
TATCTTGCCAACTTTGCCAAATCCGGCGACCCCAATGGTAGCGGTCTCCCGGCATGGTCAAAGTACGACCCGGCAAAATCCGATATGATGATTTTCACCCTAGATAATGGGGCGTTAGTCAAGCCCGACCCGTGGCGTACTCGCTTAGACTTAGTGGAAAAAGCGGTGGAGAAGAAACCATAGTGCAACTTTCAAAGAAACAAAAAGGCATTCCGGGGATTGTCGGTGTGTCCTTTCTTATGTGCCTACCCCTACAACCGGCGTGGAGCCAAGTATTTCCGGCGGATATTGACAAGACCCTGTTTCGCCCGAACGCTCGTTCGCAAGCGATGGGAAGTATCCGTCTGCTTACCCTCAGCGATGCCTCTGCGGGGGCGTTTAACCCAGCACTCTTGGGTAAGGTAGATGCCCAAAAGGGACGGTACAGTTTGAGTATTCAAGGCAGTGCCAGAAACGAGATTTCCTACTGGGAGGCATTAGAGTTTTTAGACGACATCAACGAAGTCTCCGATGCCATTCGCAATGACCCCTCTGGTTTCACGTTTGACCAGATTCGTAAGCCCTTTGAAGACCTCTACAACTTCGCGGCGAAGGCGGTGGGAAATATTCGCGAAGGAAAGGCACTGGAAACAGAAATTTCCGTTGCACCGTTAGTGGGAATCTCCTACCAAAATGTGGGCGTGATTACCTATGGCGGGATAATCGGGGTGACACGGCTCACACCGGGAGTAACCCTCGCCCCCGATGGCACCGAGTCCGCTAATCTGGATAGCAGTGCTGGAATCATTGACATTCTCACCGTGGGTATTCCCTATGCGTTTCGTATTCCCACGGGCTATTTGGGTGTCATGCCAAAGGCGATTCGCTCTGATTTCACAGGAGTAACCTTCTTTGCAGACGAAGGAAATCGTTCCGTGGCAGGTCGCTCTTACCAACCCGTCAACGACTTACAAGCCGACTTAGATGTGGGTTACATTTCGGATGCGTTTGCAATTCCCGGCACAAAAAACGGGAAGTGGCAAGGGGGGGCAACGATTCGCTATCTGCTCTCTCCACGCTTCCAACTTCCGGCGATAGTGAAGCGCGAGTTTGTTATTGGGCAACCCCCTCTTCCCACAGACTTCACCTATCGGATTCAACCGGAGGTGAATGTGGGAGGACTGGTTTCGGAGAAGCGTTGGCAAGCAGGGGTGGAACTGCATAATTTAACCAGTAGCAATGGGAGTAAGGTCAATTTTCATTTTGGGGCAGAGTACCAACCTGTTCGTTGGCTTGCGCTACGAGGCGGCTATGATGTGGAACAGATTACCTATGGGATAGGACTCTCTGCGGGTCCGTTCCAGTTCGATGTTGCTACCGGAACGGACTATCGTAAACTGCTCTCGGTGGGAGTCGGAACCCGCTTTTGAACAGGTGTTATAAAAGACACTGTAAAACATGACACTATACGGTTTCTAACGCTCCAAATCTGGGTATCCTGTAGAATAGTTGTTACATCTAAGAGACAGAACAAACGTGAGGAAGTGAGGGATATTCGATGCGGAACTCGATGGTGTTGGTGGCGTGTATTGGTGCAATGGTTGCATGGGGTGTAGGCACTCCTGCTGTCGCCCAAGTGAACATTCCGATTGTGAACTTCTCCTTTGAAGACCCTGTAGTAGCAAACAATGTTTTCACTGTTTCTGGCATCCCCGGTTGGACAAATACGGGGGTATCGGGCGTGTGGCGACCAGTAACCCCGGCAAGTTTCTTCGATTTACCGTTGCCGGACGGTAATCAGATAGGCTATACCAATAGCACGGCGGTTGCTCAGGCATTAGGGGCAACCCTAGAGCAAGGTTCGTATGCCCTGACGGCTGCCATAGGAAACCGTAGAGATGGTTTTGAAGGCGATGTTTCGTTGCAACTCTGGGCAGGGGGAACCGTTGCCACCGGAAATGTGACGGGGGGAACACTACTGACCTCTGCCATTTTGACCGTAAACCAACAAGTCAATGGCTCCTTTGTTGACCTGACTGCCAACTATGCCGCTAACGCGGGAGACCCCTCTCTGGGACAAACCCTGACTATCCGAATCGAAAAACTGAACGGTACTCAGATAGACTTTGATAATATCCGCTTGGTACTACGCGGGAGAGGCAATGCCGCCGCGCCCGAACCAACAAGTCTTGCGCTTTGGGGGGTGGGACTGCTTGGGGTTGCAGTGCTACGTCGCCGCCGATAACAGACCTCTCCCCTCCCTAACCCTCCCCTCTCCTAAAAAGAGAGGGGAGGGAACCGGAGAACCTCTCCCCCTGCTCCCCTCTCCTAAAAAGAGAGGGGAGGGAACCGGAGAACCTCTCCCCCTGCCCCCCTCTCCCACGGAGAGAGGGGAAATAAGAGCAGACCGAGATGGGCTTGATGGTTGGGACTCCCTTTCCCCTTGGGAAAGGGGGAATACTCCAATAGTCTCTCTGGTTCCCTCCCCTTCTATTCTTTACTCCTCCCTTGCTCCTCCTCCCTTACTAGGGGAGGGAGTGAGAGGGAGAGGTCGGTGGTTTGTGTTGCACCTGCTCCAACAAGGGACGGTAGAACTCTAAGTCGGGAACAGGCTTGTTCGCAACCTTTGCCAAGTCGTCCCAGTGGCGCAGTTGCACCGCAGACTCCCAATGGGGGTTCTGATGAAATGCCGTAATCTCTGCATCGGTCATCGCACCGCCTTGCAGTGCCAAACTCTGCTTTGAAGCAGAGGAGAGCCGGTCATAATACCCCGGCTCCACGGCACAAAGATACCGCTTTGCCGCAACATGAAGGCGGACAGGTTCGGTCACTTCCGGCGGGAACCATGCCGCAAGATAGGCTTCGCCTTCGTCCTCATGCAAACCGTCCTTGCCCTCTCCGGCTAACTCCTCGCTCTGTCCCGGTAGTAGATGACCAATATCGTGGAGCAGTGCCGCCACAATCAGCGTATCGGGGGCATTCGCCTCTTGCGCTAAGTGGGCTGCCTGTAACCCGTGTTGGGTCTGTGTCACTGCCTCTCCAAAGTATGCCCCATCGCCTTGCTCATGAAACCGGGTAAAAATCTCGTCTACAATTGTCATCGTTTTATGGCTTTCCCATCTTTAGGACTTCAACATACTCTTTTAACTGCTTGGCACGTTTGCGGGTAATATCCATACGGTCATCTGCCGCCATGGGAAGAAACATGGTTCCTTGTGTCAACCGGTAGATTTCCCCGATGGATTTGTACTCGGCATCACGATACACCAGCCAACTGCGTTGCGCCGTTCGTAGAACTGCTTTTCCCTTGCTATCTAACTCCGCCAGCAACTTCTGATACTGTGTGTTCAACTCCTTGTCCCAAGCAGTTTGGGCTTGATTTAGGCATTGAATCATCCCGGCGGTGGACGGGTTCTTCTCCATACAGGCATCTAGTGCCTTATCTATCGGATGCCGGTCATCGGGTATCGGTTCTTGCGCCTTCGCCCAGATACCCTGGGTTCCCCAGAACAAAAGTAGACCAAAAAGCAGGAGGAGGAGTCTTCGGTTTTGTCGCATTCCTGTCTTCCTAATCCGCATCATCGGCGGCTAAAAGTAGTGGTTCGTTTCGGGTCTCAAACTGGTGATACGAGATAAGGCACGCGGTAAGCCACGGGGTTGCCGCCGCATACCCTGCCAAAACATCACTGGGATAGTGCACCCCTAAGTAGACCCGGCTTGCCCCGATAAGCAGAATCATTTTCAGAGTCGCCCCCAGAATCATCAGGCGTTCCCACGGGCTACGATAGCGTTGCATTGCCCAATATGCCAAAATCCCGTACAGCACCACAGCGATAAACGAGTGTCCTGAGGGAAACGAGAATGTTCCTTCTGTGGTCAGGGCTTCGATGAGAGTGGGGCGCACCCGGGCATAGCGGTATTTAATCGTCCCAATCATCATCCCTCCCCCCGCCAAAGCCACGGAGAGTAGAATGGCACGCGGACGCACTTTAGGAACCAGTAAGGCTACCAGCATGCTTCCTACTCCCACCCATGTCATTGCATCGGGGCGGGCAAGATGAGAGATAGACTGCATCACGGTGGTTCGGCGTGGGGTACGGAGGCGCAATGCAAGCTCTAAACCGCTTTGGTCAAACTGCCATAAGCCGTCCTTTTCGCGTCCTCGGACATCGCGTGCCAAGCGGTTAAAGAAGTAGATTGCTCCTACCGTGACACCGGCTCCGATAGCAACCGGGGTAATGACGAACGGCAGAACCTTCGCGACAAATTTTTTTCCCCACAACTGTAAACCCATACCTCTCCCCCACGCATCGAATGAATAAAGGCACGAAAAATAGCGTCTTGCGGGCAAATTATAATTCCTTCGGAGGCATGAGGTCAACCAGAGTCAGTTTATGATATGGTGTGATAAAACTATCCAGATAGACACGTAATGACTATGCTATTTGAAGTCCCCGGATATGTCTGCCCACACTGTGGAACAGACTGCTCGCCGATTGCCAACGGGGTATGCGAACACTTCTTTCTAACCGATGGGGAGAACGGGTGGCGGTTTACAGCACTCAGTCGCTCACTCTATACCAAAGCAGAGGCAGTTAGCCCTATCTTGTTCCGCGACCTGCTCTACCATGATGCCGAATGTCGAGCGCATTTGGTACTGCGCCGTGTGGTCTACGACGATTCATTGGAGATGTATGTCTACTCGGACAGTGCAGCAGAAACAGAGCGTGCCTTTCAACAAACCATTCAACAAGCGATTTCTCGGCAGGGAGATTCCCCCTAAACAACCGATACTATAGGGCGTATGCGTCAGGAACTTTGGAAACTGGCTTGGGGAAAACCCCTTCTCTTTTTGTACGGCACACTAGGAGTCTACCTATTGGTGTTGATTCCTCGTTTGATTTGGCGAAATTCGGAGGGGCTGTGGGTAGGGTATGAGCATCTGTGGTCAGACTACCCGCTCCATATCGCGATGGCGAACCGTGTCGCCTATACTGCCCCTGCGGACTGGCTTGCTCACCACCCGATGTATGCGGGCGAGATGCTACGCTACCCGATGTTTGCGGCGATAGTCAGTGGAACCCTGATTCGATTAGGGTGGGACGTTCCCATGGCGATAATCGCTCCCACCCTGCTCTGCTTTGCGCTCCTTCTTCCCGGAATGTATCTCCTCTGGCGACTGCTTTTAGAGGACTCGTGGCGACCGGTGCTGGCGATATTTCTCTTCTTCCTCTCGTCGGGACCGGGATTTGTGCTATGGTTTCGCGACTTTTTGCAGTCTCCCACTCTGGCAAATCTGCTATATCCGACGAACACTCATGCGCGGGTAGAAGAGTATATGTGGTATAGCGGGAACTTTCTGAGTGGGCTTCTGCTGCCTCAACGTGCCTTCTTGCCTGGACTGACTCTTGCCGTTTGGATTTTAGTCTTTCTGCTGACCTGCCTTCTGCATACAGAGAACGAACCCCCTACTTGGCAGAGTACCCGACGACGTTGGCTTCTGCTCTGTGGGGTTCTGGCAGGGTGCTTACCTCTGGTGCATACCCACAGTTACTTGGCGTTAGGCGTTATCTGCCTGTGTCTTTTACCCGCTGTTGCAGGACATGATAGCAAGCGTTGGGGGGAAATCGGGCTGTTATTTTGTCTTCCGGCAGTGGGCATCGGGCTATTACTCTTTTTTGCTCTCCTCAAACCGACTACCACCATCCCAGATTACATGGGGATTCGTGTGGGTTGGATGGCAAAAGGGTTCGCGGATTGGTTTCTGATGTGGTGGCGACTTTGGGGAATGGCTCTCCCGATGGCAGTATTGGGGGGAGTGGTGCTTTGGCGGGAGTATAGCGACATAGGAAACCGATGGCGGATGGCATTCTTTTATGGGGTAGCACTCCTTTTTATGCTTGCCAATATCGTGCGTTTCCAACCCGTACAGTGGGACAACTCCAAACTGTTTCTCTGGAACTATCTGGGCTTTTCCGGCTTAATGGCAGTGGGTGTTGCATGGCTTTGGCGCACCCCCAACCGAACCGGGATACGAGCAGGGGTTTTTCGTTATCTCATCGCTGTTCCCGTGGCAATCTATCTGATGGGAACCGGTTTTTTGGAGATGGTTCGCTTGCAGTATGTCTCCCGACATCAGGCACGAATTCTCTCTACCGAAGAGATGCAACTCGGAGAGATTATCCGACGTACCACGGCTCCCAACGATATTTTCCTGACCGCAATGGATATCGGCTCCCCCCCGATGGTTTGGGGCGCACGCCCTATCCTCATGGGATTTACCGGGTGGATGTTTAACTTCGGCTTCGACCCCGGCACTCGTGAGACAGCAATACGCACGATGTACGCTGGTGGAGTCAATGCTCTCCCCCTTCTGCGTCAGTATCAAATCCGGTATATTCTCATCGGTCCGAGCGAACGCTATAACTTCAAACCTAATACTCTCTGGTTCGACCAGAACTTCTCGGCTGTCTATCGCTCTCCCGATTTTACCTTGTATGCCATCTCTCCCTGACCTCAAACCCCTCTTTTACAGGGCGTTCAATAAGCCCAGAATTGCAGTGACAGGGTAGGGAAATCTATTGCCAGACTACTTAGATGCCCTCGAATTGACCACGGTGGAGCAACCATTTGATAGGGTGGGGCGCACCGCCGGAGAACTCTTGTTAAGCCAGTTGTATTTTGCAGAGCCGACGCTGCCCAAAATCTACCAGCAACAAGAGCTGCCTGTCCAACTGATAGTTCGGAATTCTAGTGGGTTTGCGCCACCCAACCAAAAGACGTGAGTTCGCACAGAGGTTTGTTGCTACCCCTGTCGGTTCTCTGGGTGTGCTATAATGGGCAAGTCCGATGAATCTGTGCAACCAATCGGACTTGCCCAATCTGCCCGAATGAGGAGAACGCTTGCGATATGCCGCTCACCCCTGATGAGGTGCGTAAAGTCGGGACGCTTGCCCGCCTTGCCCTGTCTGATGACGAAGTAGACCGATTGACTCACCAACTTAACGACCTGTTAGACCAGTTTGCTCGTCTCCAACAACTTCCCACGGAATCGGTTCCCCCGACCTCCCATGCGGTTCCCATACAGGCATTTCTCCGCGAAGACCGGATTACTCCCTCCTTGCCCCGTGAGGAAGTGCTTGCTCTTACTTCGCATGTGGACGACTATCTGGGTGGTTTTGTTGTCCCGCAGGTGATAGAGGAGTAAAACGATGAGCGAACTAATTCACCTGACAGCCACAGCGATTGCGGCAAAAATCAAGAATAAAGAGGTTTCGGCACGGGAAGTTACCGATGCTTTTCTGGCACATATCGAAGCCACCGACCCGGTACTCTCTGCTTTTCTCACCGTGACCGCCGAGCAGGCACAGCAGACCGCCGATGCAGTAGACCGCAAAATTGCCGATGGCGAGGATGCCGGAGCCTTAGCCGGAGTTCCCCTTGCCCTCAAAGACAACCTTAGCACTCGTGGGATAGCCACCACCTGCGCCAGCCAGATTTTGAAGGGGTATATTCCTCCGTTTGATGCGACAGTTGTGACAAAGTTGAAGGAAGCCGGAGCCGTTTTAGTCGGCAAAGTCAATCTGGACGAGTTCGCGATGGGGTCTTCGACAGAGAACTCTGGCTTCTTCCCGACTAAGAATCCGTGGGATACCACCCGTGTTCCCGGTGGGTCATCGGGCGGCAGTGCTGTTGCAGTGGCTTCGGGGATGGCTCCGTTGGCATTAGGTTCCGATACAGGAGGTTCGATTCGCCAACCTGCCGCCTTCTGTGGTCTGACAGGGCTGAAGCCCACCTATGGGCGTGTCTCCCGCTACGGTTTAGTCGCCTTTGGGTCATCGTTAGACCAGATAGGTCCGTTGGGTTGGACCGCCGAAGATGTTGCCCTGTTGCTCAATGTGATTGCCGGACACGACCCGATGGATTCGACCTCGGTTCCCCATGCGGTTCCTGACTACACTCAAGCCTTGACCGGCGAGGTGAAGGGGCTGAAAATCGGTGTTCCCCAAGAGTATTTTATCGAGGGAATCGCGCCAGAAGTCCGCGCCTTTGTGATGAGTGCAATTGGGGTACTGCGCGGTTTAGGTGCAGATGTCGTGGAGGTCTCTCTCCCTTACACCGAATATGCCCTTGCCGCGTACTATATTGTTGCACCAGCAGAGGCATCGTCCAACTTGGCACGCTATGATGGGGTTCGCTATGGGTTCCGCGCTCAGTCCGATGGTAAGCACGATGCGCTGTTTGAAAAGACTCGTGAGATGGGCTTTGGCGCGGAAGTGAAGCAGAGAATTATGATTGGGACATATGCCCTCTCTGCGGGATACTACGATGCGTTCTATCTGAAGGCGCAGAAGGTACGCACCCTGATTCGACAGGACTTCGATAAGGCGTTCACTGAGTGTGATGTCCTGATTACACCGACTACCCCGACGACTGCATTCCGCTTAGGCGAAAAGACCAATGACCCTCTGGAGATGAAACTCTCAGACATCTGCACTATCCCGGCGAATATGGCAGGGCTACCGGGTTTGTCGCTCTGTTGTGGGTTTGATACAAGGGGGCTACCAGTGGGTATGCAACTGATGGGACCGGCATTTAGCGAGGAACTGCTTTTGCGCGTTGCAGACACCTATCAACGCCACACCGATTGGCATACCCGTCGCCCTTAATTACTCGCTCTTTTCACCTCTCCTCCGGGCAGGGAGAGGTGAAGCAGGTTTAGAGAGAAAAGGCAGGGGGTACCCCATAGGAGATTGCGAATTAGGTGTACAATAGAGACACTATGGCTATTTCCAGTATCGAGTTAGATGCAAAAATCTATCAAGCCGTTGCTACAGCCGAGGCGGAACTGCTCAAAGAAATTGATGAGGAAACCCCCGCCAAGGTGGAAGATAAGCCAACGGAGAGCAGCACAACTCCTGCTACTGAGGAAGAGTCTCCCTCGCTCACCCCTACTACCAAGCCGACAACGACCTCAAAAGCAGAAACCGCAAAGACCCCAGAGCAGATGGAGAAAGAGAAAAAGGTTCTGGAAGTTTTGGGGAAGTATGGCGCGAAGAAGGGGTTGTCGTGGGGAGAGAAGATAGGACTCATGGTGACAGGGGCAGTAATTGGAGGGGTAGGGTACTTTATTGGACACGAAGCCGCACTCTTAGCCTATGGTGTTGGCGGTTTTTTAGCTTTCGGAGGGCTTATCGCCGATGTGCGTCGCCTTCGTGCCAATAGCAAAAAAGGGGAAGCCGTTGTCTATCCTGCGGAAGTTCTTAAAGCCTTGTTGGAATTGGTGACACTGACCCCGGAAGAGAGACGATATGCCGAACTGATGGTCGTTCTGGCACAAGATCCCTGTCCTGTGGACGAAGAGACACGCAAGAACCTGATTCAACAAGCCAATGGGATGCTCGACGATTACCGTTCGCTGGAAAAAAAACGGGCTGGGATAACTGCCGATTTAAGTCGAGAGAGTATCGCCGCGATGGAGGTAGAGCGAGAACGTCTACGCGCTGAGGCACAGACCTCTGACGACGAGATAGTGCGGCAAACCAAAACAAAGTCCGCCGAACTGCTTTCTCACCGTATTGAGGATGCCGAGGCGGTGCTACGGATGGCGGAACGGATGCATGCACAGCAGGAAGCCATCTATGAGGCATTTGGGACACTGCGCTCCAGCCTTTTGCGCCTTGCCGCCGCCCCCTCGCGGTTAAATGAGGCGGCAGTACGTCCCCTGTGGGAAACCATTGAGCAGACCCGCCAACAAACCGTTTTGGTGGAGCAGGCGGTACAAGAGGTAGTCGCTCTGACGGGCGAGCATGGGGGGTAGCCAACCCCTCCTCTGGAGTGCGGGGGAGAGGTTGGAGGTCTATGCGGGAGGTTTATGCGGCGCGATGGCTACGGTCTTTTTGAATCAATTCTGGGGCGGCACGTTCGCGCACCGTCTCTTCATTAATCAGAACCGTCTGCACATCTACGAGCGATGGCACATCGAACATGATGTCCTGCATCACTTCTTCGATGATAGTACGCAAGGCGCGTGCGCCCGTACCGCGTGCCATCGCTTCTTGGGCAATCGCTCGTAGTGCGCCCTCGCTAAACTGTAGGTCTACCCCGTCGAACTCGAAGAACTTGCGGTACTGTTTGGCTAAAGCGTTCTTTGGTTCTGTCAGAATCTTTACCAATGCCTCTTCATCCAACGGGCTTAGCGTGGAGACAACCGGAAGCCGCCCGATAAATTCGGGAATCAACCCAAACTTCATCAGGTCATCGGGAAGCACATGCGCGTAGATGTCCGGGTCACGCTCGCTCTTCGCCTCCGGGTTTGCGCGGAAACCCAGAGTCTGTTTGTGTTGTCGTCGGTTGATAATCTCTTCCAAACCGTCGAAGGCTCCCCCACAGATGAACAAGATATTGGTCGTGTCAATCTGTACATATTCCTGCTGTGGGTGCTTACGTCCCGCCTGTTGCGGCACATTTGCCACTGTGCCTTCGAGAATTTTGAGAAGGGCTTGTTGTACCCCTTCCCCGGAGACATCACGGGTGATACTGGGGCTATCGGCTTTGCGCGAGATTTTATCAATCTCGTCAATATAGATAATGCCCCTCTGTGCCTTTTTTACCACGGTTTCAGGGGCTTCACCCCCATCGGCAGCCTGAATCAGACGCAGAAGGATATTCTCCACATCCTCCCCGACATACCCGGCTTCGGTCAGGCTGGTAGCATCCGCAATCGCGAAGGGGACATTCAGCACTTTGGCAAGGGTCTGTGCTAAGAGGGTTTTTCCGCTTCCGGTCGGTCCGATAAGTAGGATGTTGGATTTTTGGAGTTCGACCTCGGAAGTTGCGGTGTTCAGCCGCTTGAAATGGTTATAAACGGCGACGGACAGGGCGCGTTTGGCACGCTCCTGTCCGACAACATGTTGGCTTAACGTGCGATGAATGTCGCGTGGCTTGGGAATTGCCCCAAGCGGAGGCATATCGCTGGGTGACGTTCCCTGCTTTTCTCGGATAATGTCGTTGCACAGCTCGACACACCCGACGCAGACCCCGCCGTGTATCCCAATAATGAGTTTGCCGACTTGCTCCCGACTCTTTCCGCAGAGAACACATCGGTTCTCATTACGGTCATAGCCGCTTCCCAAACGCGCCATCTCGCCGTGTTCTTTCTCTAGGCTAGGCGAACTGAGACCAACAAAGAACGCTTCGCCCTATTTTTTCTGCTCTCGCGTAAACACGCGGTCTACCAAACCGTACTCTACCGCTTCTTCTGCCGACATATAGTAGTCGCGCTGTATATCGGCTTTGACTTTATCAAACGGTTGCCCTGTATGATGTTGCAAGATTTGTGCGAGAGTGTCGTTTGTCTTCAAAATTTCTCGCGCTTGAATATCAATGTCTATGGCTGTCCCTTGAAAACCTGCACTCACCTGATGCACCATGATACGGGCATGAGGCAAGGCAAAGCGTTTTCCCGGTGCGCCTGCCGCGAGCAAGGTTGCCCCCATCGAAGCGGCAAGCCCCACACAAAAGGTTGCGACATCGGGCTTGATTGCTTGCATCGTATCATATATTGCAAGCCCAGAGTGTACTTGACCCCCCGGTGAATTTATATACACCTCAATATCTTGGTCCGGGTCGGATTTTTCCAAGAAAAGCAGTTGGGCGATAGTCCGGTTTGCGGTATGGTCATCAATCGGTTCCCCAATCAGGATAATCCGGTCTTTCAGCAGACGCGAATAGATGTCATACTGCACCGCGCCACCACGCGGGTCTTGTTCCAACACATAGATGTTACGAAGTGATGTATCCATAATGTATTAAACGTTCGCAACCGTATCGGTAGTTTCCTTCTCGGTGAGATTTTCTGCATCGGCTTCTTTTTTGCGTCCGCGTCGTCCCGCCACTCCTGCGGTCACGGCTAAGGGAGCGGCAGGTTCTGCCACCTCTCCCGCGTCCGAAGCCGGGGTCTCTTCTGCGCCCGCACTTGCCACTGTCTCGGCTTCCAAGTCTGCCGCTGTCACCACCCGGTCTGTCACTATCGAAGCCTCTTTCAGAAAGTGCAGAATCTTCTCGGTAAGAGCTTGGTCGCGGAACTGCGGCATCTGGTTGTTCTTCTCGGCATACGCCTTCAAAGCCGCTACGGATACCTTAGCCTCCGCCGCACGACGGTTCAGGAGGTCATCTACGTCGGTATCTTCAATAACGATATTTTCGGTACGTGCGATTTCTGACAGTACCAATGAGTTGCGTATTCGCCCATCGGCAGACCCCGCGACTCCCTGCTCAAACTCCTCTTGGGTCTGATTTTGGCTTTCCAGATACTCTTCAAAAGAGATTTTATTCTCTTGCAGGTACTCACCAAGACGATTGAAGTCTGCACGCATCTCCATCCGAAGCAGGGCGGGGGGAAAGTGAATCTGGCTACCACGCACAATCCGCCCGACAATCTCATACTCCAACTGGTTATCCGCCAGTTCGTTGGCAGCATTTTTCAGACTGTCCAAAACGGCACTGCGGAACTCGTCGGGGGTCTTTGCTGTGCTATGTACCTTCTGCACAAACGCTTCATCCAATTCGGGCATCTGCTTTTCGCGGATTTCGTTGACGGTGACAGTGAATGTGACCCGTTTGCCACGTAGACGCTCATCGTTGAAATCTTCGGGGTAGAGGGCTTCGATGTTCTTGGTTTCGTCAATCTCCATCCCGACCAAACCGTTATCAAAATCGGGGATGTTCTTTCCGACTTCAATTACCGCAGAGCGGGTTTCCGTGGAATCCTCTTCCGCGTCGTCCCCATGCACCACCACGGCAATATCTCCGAGAATCACATCTCCCATCTGCACCGAACGGTCTTTTACTTGTGGGAACTGTGCATTGCGAGTGCGAACCTCTTCGATTTGGCGGTCAACATCGGCATCGGTGACCTCCAGAATTTTCCGTTCCACTTCCAAGCCCTTGTAGAGTCCCAGTGTTATCACAGGACGCAGGGGAACAGTTGCCTTAAAGACAACTTCGCCTTCGTCGGGCATATCCACCAGTTCAAAGTCCGGGTCTAAGCCACCGAAGGGTTCGATAGCGGCTTCGGTAATGGCTTCGGAGTAAGCGGGTGCGACCACAAGCTCCAGAGTACGTTGGCGCACTCGGTCTTTGTCCACATACTTTTGGACTAATTGGGGCGGCACTTTGCCTTTACGAAAGCCCGGAACCTGAATTTCACGGGCAAACTGTTGATAGGCTTTGCTACGAGCGGCTTTAACGGTATCGGCATCCACAGTAATGGTTAAAGCCACTTGGCAGGGGTCAAGTTGTTCGGTAGTCACCGGCACGGCGCGGAAATTCTCCTGTCAGTAAAACAGGATACCGAGGGGCGGCACTGATTTCGTTGCCTGCTTCCCGGTATCCTGTCTGGATTGATTGTTTTTGGTCTAAGAGCGGGAGACGAGATTCGAACTCGCGACTTTCACCTTGGCAAGGTGACACTCTACCACTGAGTTACTCCCGCATACACTCCGAATAAACCCGATTTCGGGATTGTAAGTGGGCGAGAGGGGATTTGAACCCCTACGCCTTTCGGCACTGGTTCCTAAGACCAGCGTGTCTGCCGTTCCACCACTCGCCCGGCAACCGGCTGACAAAGGGTTTTATACCTCTAAAATTGGGGCTTGTCAAGATGCAAAAGGGAGGTTTTGGGTGAAGTTTGCGACAGGAGGCATCAAATACCTGCGGCAGGCTTTGGGATAAGACCGCTAAATCTGATATAACAGAGCCGTGATGGGAACCGACGAAGTCAAAAAAGCCTCTCTACAAACCCTGCTAGTTGTGTTGGGGGTAGTGATTTTTGTTTTAGGAGGCATTGCTACCGGCAGTATTGACCTACAAGAGATTCAGAAAGAGATAACTTCCCCCGGAACACGTCCCGAACTCAATGCCGATGCCCTCTATCTCGAAGCCATGCGCCTCTATAATCAGGGGGATAACACCCTCGCCACCGAGGTTGCCCAACGGATTACCCGCCTTCACAAAGAGTATATCCCCGCTCATAAACTCCTTGCGGCACTCTACTTGCAAAACAAGAACTACAGTGCCGCCGCCGAGCAGTGCCGCGCCGTTTTACAGGTAGACCCTACCGATATTTCGTCTCGTGTTGCTTTAGGAACGGCACTGAAAGAGATGAAGCAGTTTGACAATGCGATTGCGGTTCTTCAAGCGATTTTGGAAGACCCACAGGTGAAGGGAGTGGTGCGTGAGGAGGCGAATCAGCAGATGATTGAAGCCGGAGGCTCTCCGATTCTCG